>OCTX012279702.1_pt1 | contig 20153 bp, 20 predicted proteins | sample 1539691 | NCBI WGS metagenome assembly OCTX01 (sample SAMN02144231, study PRJEB22623) | gut metagenome | biome: sheep rumen | host: Ovis aries | place: New Zealand
CTACCGCTATCTGGACATCCGCCTCGGCGCTGACGGGAATCGGCTGCAGCTGATGCACGGGTTTACCAAATGCAAAAGCTCCGCCTTCGGCGATACGCTGTATCTCGACGAAGTTCTCAATCAGTGCTATGCCTTCATCGACGCGCATCCCACCGAAACGGTAATCCTCGCCGTCAAGCAGGAGCACGGGGATGAGAGCGTCGCCGCTTTCGAGGCTCTGCTTGACGCCTATGTGCAGAACTCCCCCTCGCATTGGCTTCTGACCGACACGATCCCGACCCTCGGCGAGGCGCGCGGCAAGCTCGTGCTGATGCGCCGCTACGAGGACGAAGCCGGGCTCGGCGTCACGGCGGGCATTCCCCTGCTCTGGCCGAACCAGAACGGCCACGACGACACGAGCCTGAATACCGCCGCGGCCGACAACGGCAGCTACCGGCTCTGGGTGCAGGATCGCTATGAGTACGACACTGAGGACAAATGGGCGGCCTTCCTCGCCGGCATCGAGCAAAACGGCGCGGAGGGCGGCGATATCGCGCTGCACTTTCTCAGCACCAAGGGCACCGCTGCCTACGGCCACCCCTATGCCTTTGCCAGAGCGCTGAACGAAAAGCTGCTGGAAAAGCCCACTGCCGAGCTCTCCGGCTGGATCGTCGTGGATTACGCCTCGCCCGCCCTGGCCGCGCACATCTGCGAAAGCAACTTTTGAGCCTTCTTGTCCCTTCACGCCGCAGGCACAGTCCTGCGGCGTTTTTGCGCCCGGACATAAAAAAAGAACGGCCTCCCGGCCGCCGACAAAGCAAAAACAGGCAAAAAAAGAAGCAAGCCCTGACCGACCTCATTTTCACTCGCAGTCAGGGCTCACTTCTCTGTGTTCTTGGTATCTAACATCCTGGTTACCTCTCTTTCTTTAGAATACAACCCGCTCCATCATTCCGGACCTGCCAGGCACATCTTTTATCGTGTGGGTTCTCTGACCCCTTCCCATAAGTGGGAAATGCTTGATGCCTTTTGCCTCCCCGCGACTGATGATCGGCGGTTTCCTCTCCCCTCCCTGAGAGAGGTCTTGTTCTTTGTTCCCTGTGGCTATAATATACAGGATTTTTGCGAATTCGTCCAGTGGTAATCTTTACAAAAAATACCTCTTCCACTTGTGCGATGCGACGATTTATTGAAAATATTTGCTGAAAGTATTGACTTTCTTCGTCAAATCATCATATAATGGTTGTGTTGGGGTGTTAAAATACCGCGGTGAAAACCGCGGTATTTTTATTCAATTCCGCTTTTCTTTTTCCATTTTCCACGGCGGTACACGATCAGCGTAACCAGCATGCCGGTAAGCCAGGCGGCCAGCAGTGAGACAAAGACCATCCGCTCCTGCGTCAGCGTGGAGGCGCCGAGGCGGCGCATCAGCGCGACCATACCGTAGGCCACGGGCAGGCGCATGGCGATGGTGGTGCCGAAGCTGATCCACATGGGCGTCACGGTGTCGCCCGCGCCGCGCATCACGCCCTGCAGCACCTGCGTGACCGACATGGCCACATAGCCGGCAGCGAGAATATACATCATGCCCATGGCAAGTTTGATGAGTGCCTGCTCCGGCGTGAACAGGTGCATCAGCGCCGGGCCCGCCAGCAGCACCAGCGGTGTAAGTACGACGGCGGTGCCCACCGAGAGCATCAGGCCCTGACGGGTGCCGTCCTTCAGGCGGTCGAAGCGGCGCGCGCCGATGTTCTGGCCGGCGAAGGTGCTCATCGCCTGACCGAAGCTGAAGTTTGGGAGCATCGCATAGCCGTCCACGCGCATGACCATCACGTTGCAGGCCACGAACATTTCATCGCCGAAGCTGTTGATGAGCCGCTGCACAACCATCATGGCCAGCGAAAAGATCGCCTGCGTCAGCCCGGAGGGCACGCCGAGGCGGATGATGCGGCCGATATAGGCGCGCTCCGGCCGGAAGTCGGCGCGGTGCAGGCGGAAAATCTCCTTCAGCGACAGCAGCTTTACCGCGCAGAGCACGGCGGAGATGCCCTGGGCGATAATGGTCGCGAGCGCAACGCCCGCCACGCCCATGCTGTCCACCAGCGCCAGATCCAGCACGATGTTGATCGCCGAGGTAATCATCAGATACAGCAGCGCCGAGAAGGAATCACCCAGGCCGCGCAGGATACCGGCAAAAATGTTATAAAAGAAGAACCCGGCGATGCCGTAGAAAAAGATGTCCAGGTAGGCCTTGCACTGGGCATACATGCTGTCCATTGTGTCCACGGCGCGCAGCAGCGGGCCGGTGAGCAAGGGGCCGAGGATCATGATGACCGCGCTGGCAATTGCGGTGGCGGTGACGCAGTTGCCGATCGTGCGGCTGAGCCCCGGCGCGTCCTTCGCGCCGAAGCGCTGCGAAACCAGAATCCCGGCGCCGGTCGATATGCCGACGAAGAGCGCCAGCAGCAGGTTCAGCACCGGCGAGGCGTTGCCCACCGCGCCGAGCGCCTGATAGCCCCAGCGGCTGTTGCCGACGACCACGGCGTCGACCGTGTTATAGAGCTGCTGGGCAAAGTTGCCGATCAGCAGCGGAAACGCAAACTCCGCAATGCGCCGCCATGGCTCGCCCTGGCTCATATCCCGCGGAGAAAACAGGTCTCTGATTTTGCTCATAGTTTTCCTTTCCAAAAAAAGCTCCCCTGCCGTGTATCAGCAGGGGAGATGTTGCGCTGAAGGTTTACTCCTCGGGGCTGAAGCTGTCCTTGCCGGCGCCGCAGAGCTCGCAGGCAAAATCTTCGGGAAGGTCTTCCCACTTCACGCCGGTCTCTTCCTCGTCATAGACCCAGCCGCAAATTTCGCAGATATAACGCATATTGATCTCCTCCGTACTATTATTGCTTACCACTGTGTGGTTTCTTCCTTGGGATTGGGGCCGTAGGCATTTTCACCGGGCTGGCTGTCGCGGCAGTACCAGACGAGAAGCATAATGGCTCCGACCAGCGGTAGAAAAATCCAGAAGAAGTTTCCCCCGGACTTGCCGATATCATGCAGGCGGCGCCAGATGAGCGCAAGACTGGGAATCAGAATAAGCAGGCCAAACAGTCCGTCGATGCCCATAAGCAGATGATAGAAAAAGCCCTGTTTGCCGGTCATGGTCATTAATATGGAGATGACGCCGCTGACAAGGATGTTAAACAGTGTAAAATACCAATACTCGCTGCGGCGGGCGCGACCGGAGAAGTTCGTGTAATTAGCAAATACATGCCGGATTGCTTCCTGAAAACCCATAACTACATCCTCCTGTCAAATGAGATTCATGTTGTGCCGGACTTATTTCCCCAGGAACTTGGCGAGCGCGCCGAGATCGGGCTTGCCGTCGCCGTCGCTGTCGAGCAGCGCGCCGATCTTTTCGAGGCTGACCTTTGTCTTTACGCCGTCGATCACCTTTTTCACGACTTCGTCAGGCAGGTCGACGCCGAGCAGATCCTCCACCGTCTTCACGGGATTCTTCGTAAAATTCTTCGCCAGGTTTTTGTCGCTCGTAATCTTCTTGACCAACTCGTCAATCTTTTCTTTCACGTCAAACATCGAATATTCCTCTCTTCCTGATGTCATAGTGGGTCTGAATGGCTCGCTGCTTTGACTATACTTGATTATCCTGATAATTGCAAGTGTTTGTTGAAAATATCCCCCTCATGCCCCTTGACATTTTCGTTTCCGCCCCCTACAATAATCCAGAATTCCAAAGACTTTTTTCCTAATTTCGGAGTATTTGCGATGAATCTGACAAGACAGGAACAGGGGCAGCTGCTGGACAGCCTGCTGGAGATGGGCGATCTGCTGCTCGACTGCGGCGCGGAAATCGGCCGCGTGGAGGACACGCTCAGCCGCATGGGAACGGCCTACGGCGCCGAGCACATGAACGTGTTCGTCATTCCCTCCATCATCAGCATCAGCATGAGCTTTCCCGACACCGAGGCACTTACCGAGACCCGGCGTATCCACTCCTACGGAAATACGGATTTTTATCGCCTGGAAAAGATCAATGCGATGAGCCGCCAGTGCTCGGTCGCGCCGATTCCCCTCGACGAGCTGCGCGCGCGGCTGGACAAGGTGGCCCACGGGCACAAGCCCTTTCCGATGGTCTTCTGGGGCAGCATCCTGGGCGGCGGCGGCTTTGCCATTTTCTTCGGCGGCGATCTGTGGGACGGGCTTGTCGCAGCGGTCTTTGCCGCGTTCATCTGCCTGATTCAAAGCCGCCTCAGCAGAACCCAGCTCGGCATTGTGGCCTCCAACCTGATGGTGTCGCTGCTGGTCGGGCTCGGCGTCGGCCTCGTGGCGGAGCTGATCCCCGCGCTGCACATGGATAAAATCCTGATCGGCGACATTATGCTGCTGATCCCGGGCCTCGCCATGACCAATGCGATCCGCAACACCCTCGTCGGCAACACGATCTCCGGCGTGGTGCGCCTGGCGGAGAGCCTGATCTGGGCCGCCGCGCTGGCCGGCGGCTTCATGGTCGCCCTGGTCATCGTGGGCATGCTGCCCTGAGAGGAGAAGAGACGATGAAAGTTGCCCTGATTCAGCTTCTGACCGCTTTTATTTCATCCCTCGGCTTTTCCATGCTCTTCGGCCTGCGCCGCCGCTTCCTCGTCTTTGGCGCGCTGGGCGGGCTGCTCTGCTGGGGCATTTACCTCGCCATGGACGCCTGGCTGCATATGGAGTTTCTCTCCTGCCTGCTGGCCGCGGCCTTTGCCATCGTCTTCGCTGAGGTGCTGGCGCGCCGCCTGAAAACCCCCGCTACGCTGTTTGTCGTGCCGTCCATTCTCCCGCTGGTTCCGGGCGGCTCGCTCTACTACACAATGGAAAACGTCGTCCACGGACGCATGGAGGCCGCGCGCAGCTACGGCATCCAGACCCTGATCGCCGCGCTGGCTTTGGCCGCCGGCATCAGCTTTGTCGTCGCGCTGCGCGAGCTGCAAAGCAGAAGATGAGAAGATAACCCGCCGTGCCAACACGGCGGGTTTGTAACAGGAACGCTATGAGTGAACACATTGTCGGTCGTTTTGCCCCCAGCCCCTCGGGCTATCTGCATCTCGGGAATCTCCTCTCCCTGCTGCTGGCCTGGCTGGACTGCCGCTCCCTCGGCGGCGAGCTGATTTTTCGCATGGAGGACCTCGATCCCGCCCGCTCCCGGCCGGAATACATGGCCGCAATGGCCGACGATCTGCGATGGCTGGGGCTGGACTGGGACCGCGGCTGGCCGGAGCCGGACTATGCCCAGTCGAACCGCACGGCACACTACGCCGCGGCCTTCCGGCGTCTGGAGGAGATGGGGCTTGTCTATCCCTGCTGGTGCAGCCGCGCCGACCGCCTGGCTGCGGCCTCCGCGCCGCACCCCGGCGAAAAGGAACATGACAGCGGCTGCCGCTGCGCCCGATTGACCCCGGCCGAACGCGAAGCGCTGCTGCAAAGCGGCCGTCCGCCGGCCTGGAAAATCCGCTGCCCGGACAAAACCGTCGCCGTAGAGGATGCGCATTGCGGTCTCTTTGCCCGGAATCTTGCTGCCGATCCCGGCGACTTCATCATCCGCCGCGCCGACGGCGTCTATGCCTATCAGCTGGCCGTCTGCGCAGACGACATGGCCATGGGGGTCACACGCGTAGTGCGCGGGCGCGACCTGCTCTCTTCCGCGCCGCGGCAGCGCTGGCTCATCGAGACGCTGGGCGGCACTGCCCCCGCCTACTGCCACGGGCCGCTGCTCGTTTCGGGCGGAGGCAAGCTCTCCAAGCGTCTGGGCAGCCTCAGCACCCAGCAGCTGCGCCGGGACTGTGCGCCGGAGGCGCTCGTCGGCCATCTTGCCTGGCTCTGCGGGCTGCTGGATCACGAGGAGCCTGTCACAGCGCGCGAGCTCCTGTCCGTTTTCTCCTGGGGCAGGGTAAAAAATGGGGATATTCCCCTCTGACTCCGCCTCAGGCGAGCCGGACGGGGATCCCGGCCTCGTTCAGTTCCCGGCGCAGGCGCGCCATATCCCGGAAGAACACCGCTCCCGGCATGCCGGCGCAGCGGGCGGCTTCGATATTCACGGGATTGTCGTCGATGAAGAAGCACTCCTCCGGCTTGAGGCTGTACTCGGAAAACAGCGTTTCATAGATCTCGCGCTGCGGCTTGAGCAGCTTCCAGTCCGCCGAGACAACAAGGCCCTGAAAGCAGTCGGACGCCGGCAGGCGGTGAAAATACTCGTGCAGCGCGCTGGCGGCGTTGGAGAGAATATAGAGGCCGTAGCCCAGCGCGTGGATCTCGCGGATCAGTGTCTCCATGCCGTCCATGTGGGCCAGCTCGCCCTTCCACCAGTCGCGCACGCAGCGCTCCGCCGCGCCGTGCAGAGACGCCGGCAGGCGCCGGCACATACGGGCAAGGCTCTCGTCCTGGCTCACCAGCCCCCGGTCCAGCGACACCCATTCGGCACAGTCAAAGACCTCGCGGCGCAGGAGCTTCGCGTCCTCGCCCGTGATGCCAAGCCTGGCGATTATCACATCCGGATCCCACTTGATCAGGACGTTGCCCATATCAAAGATGACCTGTCTGATCATGGCTTATCGGTCCAGCCTTTCTGTTTTTATTCTTGCGCCGGTCGGAGATCGCGGTTTTTTGTCCGCAATGCCACCCGGTTCGGCAACAGCATTTTACTTATATTTGCCCCTAATGTCAACGGGAGCCGCCGCTTGACATCCCCGGGCGGATATGGTATTTTTAAGCGGCAAACGGAGGGTTACCGAAGTGGTCATAACGGGGCGGTCTTGAAAACCGTTAGAGCCGCAAGCTCACAGGGGTTCGAATCCCTTACCCTCCGCCAAAAAAGCACGGTAATTTTGATAGAATTGCCGTGCTTTGTTTTTTTCTCTTGACTTCCACCTAAGGTAAAAACGTAGTATAATTGAAAAGGATGGTGATACCATGAAGATCAAGAGCGTTTCCCAACAAACTGGGCTGACGGATAGGGCTATCCGGTTTTACATCGAAGAGGGGCTTTTATCGCCTGCATATACGGAAAACTATATGGGCCGAAGGTCTTTCACGTTCACCCAATCGGATGTGGAATCGCTCCGTGATATCGCTGTACTTCGGAAGTTCGGGTTTACAGTTGAGGAGATCCGAGAAATGACCGCCCAGCCGGAGTCAATATCCAGGGCGTTGCCGGCGTTAAAGGCCCGCAAAGAAAAAACTCTCTCAGATGAGCAGGGATTGCTCAGCGTTCTCGTTCAGTTCGAAACAAAAGAATTTAACGATGTTCACGCGCTGGTGGAAGTTCTGTCCAAACCTGTGGAGAGTCATGCTCTTCCTAACGGGGACAAGGATGATCTCCGATCCCGGGTCCGTCGCTTCCTTCGTTCGGCCGTTATTTTCCTGGTCGCCTGGTTACCGTTTTTTCTCTCTGCAAACGCTCTTGTGGGCAGACTTCATTTTTTTCATTATCCTATCATAGACTTCATAGAGCTGGTGATCGCTCTTTTTTCCCTGTTGCCGTCGATTCTATTAATGCTTTTCCCACGGTTGCATGTGAATGAGAAGAAAAGGGATACTGTAAAGTACACGATCATTCTCTTCTGTATTGCCAGCGCTTTAGTCAGTCCCCTTCTTACTCTCGGGATCATTTCCCGCTCGGAAACCACGGACATTCGAAACTACCGGAGACTGGACACCGATTGTATTGCAAACAGGTACGATGTGTATCAGGCTCTTTTTCCACCGTGGCCCCACTATTTTGAAAACGTTCGAAAGGGAGATTCCATCGAGACTGTCTATCTTGACGCTCACTACCTGTATCGCTATCTGCCCGCTTTGGATTATACCTATGATATTTACGCAGAATGGCCCCTCGAAGAGGATGCTTTTTCCAAAGAGATCGCTCGAGCAAGTGCTGTTCTTGAAGAAGCAAAAGCGGAAAATACATATTTTCATTTTGAGACCAAGAAAATAGGAGATTATACCTGCCTGATCCTATATGAAGGAGACACGCCCTTTGAGCCGGTAACTGGCAGCTATACATATTACATCTTTGCTTATAATGAGACTGAACACAGGGTGCGTTATTTGTTATGCGATAGTCTGGAAAACGGCGAGGATCAGCCTTATTATCTTGAACTGGATTGGGATTGAATTGCCTTTGATCGTTTGTTTTGCACCCCCTTCGCCATTTGCACCCCCTAACAAGAATAATGCACCCCCTGAGCGAAAGGAATGCACCCCCTGAACAGGCAGCTGCACCCCCTCCGGGAAATTCTATCAAAACGCAATACCTTTTCCATAAAAGAAAGCTCTTTTGTCTACCAAGGCAAAAGAGCTTTCTTGTTTTCATCGATGTCGTATAGTATAACCATCCCGACAAATCGAGATTTATGAGGGTAAAACAAATGAGATTGCTATTCGAGATGGACAAAAAGAATTACAATCAGTGTACGCATACTTTCACACGTAATTCTGCAAGAAGCATTATTATCAGAGACGGCAAGGTCGCCATGATCCACAGCATAAAATATAACTACTACAAATATCCTGGAGGAGGAATAGAAAACGGCGAGAATTCTATTGAGGCCATAATACGAGAGACTCGGGAAGAAGCGGGCTTAGTTGTTGTTCCTGAGTCGGATAAAAAATATGGATATGTGCATAGAATACAGAGGAGTGATAAGGACGCCACTGAATGCTTTACAGGATAATTACTATTATCTCTGTACAGCAATGGATAAATTGGCATCTCAACAACTGGATGATTATGAGGCGCAGGAATCTTATACGCTGGAGTATGTAGAGCCTCATGTTGCAATTAATAAGAACTGCAATGGAAAGAACCGTCCATATAATCAGCTAATGTTCGAAAGAGAAGCATAGGTGCTCGAAACCCTGATTCCGGATGAACTGCTATAATAACATGTTCCAGTTAACCGGGGCACTCTACCGTGCAAAATGCACCCTCTTTGCTTTTTGCACCCCACCGAAAAAGGGAAATGTCCCCCTGAGCAGGCGGTGCATCCCCCAACGGCAAATTCTATCAAAACGATTGTCCTTTTCTATGTCAAAACGACACCATAAGGTCACCAGCCGCCGCAAGCAGCAGCTGGTCGCCGATGGTGTTGTTTTTCCTTTTCCGAATCGAACCCGCTTTGCTCTATAGTGGTGTATTCTTCTTTGCAATTTGAGCCTTTGTGTCTAATATGATTGAGGCTTATGATTAGCTCCTTCGAAATAGAAGCAGCACGACGTCAAATAACTCTTTTGTCTGCGGGGCGATAGGCCCCCCTATTGTTATTCTTGGCGTCATATAGTATAATCTTCCGGACGGATTGGAATTCGTTCGCCAGATGGAATAGAAAGGTATTGGAATTAAAAAATGAGAAAAGCAATCAAAAAACTGTTCGGTGGGATTGATCTTACCTGGCCGATGGTGATCGTCGCAGCAATCATCGCAGGTGCTTTCACCGCTGCAATGGCGATTATACCGGAACTTCATTACACCTCCTTCAATACCATCACAGTAACATTTGAGGTGTGGATCTTATTCGGCATTATCATCATCATGAACAGCAAGTCCAATCTTGACTCCGCGCTGAAGTGCTTCGTCTTTTTCCTCATCAGTCAGCCGTTGGTCTATTTGCTCCAGGTTCCCTTCAGCTGGCAGGGATGGGGCCTGTTCGGATATTACAAGTACTGGTTTATCTGGACGCTCCTCTGCTTCCCCATGGGGTTCATCGGATATTATATGAAGAAAAACAAATGGTGGGGATATCTGATTCTTCTGCCGATGATCGTAATGACTGCCGACTCTTATTCGACCTATTTTTCGCGCTTTCTCTTTTCCCTGCCAAGGTATAGTCTGATCTGTCTGTTCTGCGCTTGCGCGATGATTCTCTATCCCGTGGTGATATTCGATGATAAGAAGATCAAGACTGTCGGAGGAGCGCTCGGCGGCGCTGCCGTCATAGCCTTAACGATCCTTTGTCTGCTGGACCCTCCCGTTTACAGCACCGAGATCATGGGCAGCGGCAATGAACACATGTTTGACGATTCTTATACGGCTTATCTTGAAGACGACAAATACGGCGACGTCGAGATCATATATTCGGACAGCCTCGAAGAATATATGCTGCACGCTGATTTCAAGAGATCCGGCGATACGGTATTGACACTGGTTTCCCCCACAGGCGAGAAAACGGAGTACGATATTCATATTGAACGGGACACCTACAATATAACGAAGAGATAGTTCGTTGATACCGCTGAATGATATCGGCATATTCTCTGCTCGTCAAGAATAACTGCTGCTCTCCGGCTCGCAAGAAAGGAAAACAGCTTCGCGCCTGCCGGTCCGACGATATCTTCTTCGGCAACGGCTTCCTGACCTTCGGCGGAGCCCCCTGCAAGAAGCTATAGCGTCGTTATCAGGTGCTTCGAGGGTGATTGAAAACAAGCAGGCACTACGCTCCTATCCTTCTGCTATAGTTAGCGTGCAAGGTTACAAAAGAACGGTTTTTTCGAAAGAATTGCCGTTCTTTTCTTTTTATGATAAAATGATACTAAAGCTGGACGAGGCTGAAGGCCTGTCCGCGCTCTTGGATGATGATTGGCAGGCGGGGAAACAAAGCGGGCCATAATGAGGTTAAGAAGATGTCAATAAACAGCGAAATGGGTGATGCTTTTATTCTGGAGCCAAAGACAATCGACAGCGTTTCGGAACGCGTGTCGGATATCCTTGGCGCATTTAAGGTAGAGAGAAAAGCGATTCTCAAGATTAGGCTTCTGGTGGAAGATTTGTTGCTTCATGTTTTGCACAGCAGCAACGAGCCGATAGCGTGCAGCGTTCATTTTCGCAAACGCCTTGGTCGCGGCGTAATTCTGATACATTATCATGGCGCGCCCTTCGATCCGCTCACGCAGGAAAATGACGATTTCACATCTCTGTACCTGGATAGCTTCGGGATTCCGTGCGAATGGAACTATCGAAACAATACCAACACGCTTCTGTTTTCTGTAAATAAGCAAAGAAAGAGCAGTGTTCCGGCTCTCCTTGGGGCTATGCTTACAGCCCTCCTGCTGGGTTTTTGCAGCCGTTGGGTGCCGGATTTCGTCACAGAAGCAGTTTCTTCATATCTGCTTCTGCCCTTCAAAAATGCGTTTCTGGGACTGTTGAATGCCCTCGCAGGCGTTCTTGTGTTCTTCAACATCACTGCGGGATTATGCGGCGATAAAAGGACAGAGCCGCTGGGAGCCAAAAGCAGGCAAATGCTCTGGCGCTTACCCCTGCTGGTGACTGTAATCACGGCTTTGGGTTATCTGATGCTTCTGCCGCTATCCGGTGTTTCTTTCAGCGCGCACCGTATCGGTGCTGAATCTCAAGCCAGTCAGGTTGCCGAGCTGATTTGGGGCATTGTGCCGCGCAATGTTGTCTCGCCATTCATCGACGGTAATTACATACAGATTATGATACTTGCATTGGCCTTCGGAATGTCTTTGTCTGCGGTAAGAGATCATCATCCCGAATTGGTTGCATCAATCAGCAGCATAAACAGCGTTATTATGTCTGTCACCGAAAAACTTTGCCGACTTATCCCGCTGTTTGTATTTTGCTGCCTGCTCAATTTGGTTTTATCACCGGTTGCGGAGGAATCGTTAAAGGACATCTGGAAGCCGGTCGTTATGTTTCTGGTTTCGGGCGGTTTGATGTCCGCAATCGTTTTTATAAGTCTCGGCATTCGCTATCAATGCAACAGCTGGAAAGTCCTGAAAGCTATGCTTCCGGCCCTGCTGATTGCTCTGACTACCGGTTCACCTGTGGCAGCATATAGCACAAATGTTGATATCCTTGAAAACCGTTTAGGCGTTTCCAAAAGATTTTCAAGAGTCGGCTTGTCAATCAGCGGAAAGATATACGGGCCGGGCATTGTACTCTATCTGGCAGTCATGCTTGTCTTTTTTGCCGCAAAATATCAGACTCCGGTAGACCTCGGCTGGGTCATTACAGCGATCGTTTTGACTGTTTTGCTGACCTTTGCGTGTCCACCGATTCCTGGTTCATTTTTGGTCATCTTCGGTGTAATGGCGAAACAGTTTGGATTCCCGGATGAATGCATGGTCATATTGGCGACAGCGGATATCATCCTTGACGGGCTGTCCAGCGGATTGTGTTGTCTCCTCCGGAACGCAGAGTTGGTTTTTGAGGCAGGAGATTATCAAGAGCTTAACCGAGACGCGTTAACAAATTTGTAATTCTGAGTTGGAACCGGATGGATGCAAGGGGCGGCTGAATGGCGCCGAGACGACACTCGCTTTCTTCCCTTTGGCCGGTTTTCCGTTTCCCGGTCGCAGCGCCGGTCGAGCGCCTCGGCAACGAATGCCCGCGCGTGGTGAGCGTATAGCTGCAGCCGATGTCGATTAAATACGCTTCTGCAATCTTTCTTGTTTCATTTCTTATTCTCCGGCCCTTGTTTTTTATTCGCTGGTTATGATAAAATGGCTCTGACAAAAAACAAAACTGCCTAAAGGAAAGGACGTTTTTCCCATGAAAGATTTCGGAGTGAAACCCTATTTGTTCCCCATGCCCGTTTACATGATCGGCACCTACAATGAGGATGATACGGTGGACGAGATGGCGATGGCCTGGGGCGGCATCTGCGCGGAGAACATGGTCGCGCTGAATCTGGAAGAGGATCACAAGACGGTCGCCAATCTGAAGGCCCGCGGCGCCTTCACGCTGGCGGTTCCCGGGCGGGACACGCTGGCCGCCTCGGATTTTATGGGTATTGCCAGCGCCAACAAATTCCCCGACAAGTTTGAACGCACGGGCCTGCACGCGGTGAAGAGCAGCCGTGTTGACGCGCCGGTCGTCACCGAGTATCCTCTGACGCTCGAGTGCCGCGTGGTCGAGATGCAGCAGCAGCCCTACGGTCTGCGGGTGCTGGGCGAGATCGTCAACGTTCTGGCGGACGAGAAGGTTCTGGACGAAGCCGGGCGCATCGACTGCGGCAAGCTGGACACCTTCCTCTTTGACCAGATGCGCAACGACTACTACGCCGTGGGCGAAATCTGCGGCAAGGCCTGGCATTCCGGCGCACCGCTGCTAAAAGAACAATAAAGCAGAAACGCCTGCCGGGAAGCATCCCGGCAGGCTTGACTTTTCTTTTCCGATTTGATAGGATACAGGGGCTTTACAGCATAAATCACTTGATCCCTCGTCCGGGCCTTGCCCCGGCGCTGACAGGAGGAAAACGCATGGACATTCACGAAGAACTGGAGCTGCAGGACTGCCCCTTCTGCGGGGGCGCCGGGCTGCTGGAGGAAGAAAACGGCTGGTGCTGGTATGTGATGTGCATGGACTGCGGCGCGCATACCGCGTCCTTTGAATACAAAACGCCCGAAGAGCGCCCGGAGGCGGCCCGCAAGGCGGCCTATCTCTGGAACATCGGCAAGGCGATCCGCGGCGGCGTCGGCGACTGAAATACAATGAACAACTAAGCGGCGAAGACGGGTTTCCGCCTTCGCCGCATTTCTATATCCTTTATCTTTATATCCTTATATCTTTTTTGCCTTGAGACCCTGGACTTATTTCCCGTCGGGGAAGCTCGTAAAGGCGCCGCGCTCCACCAGAGGCAGGCCGCCGCTCTCCTTCGCCGCCGCGATGGCCTTAATCAAAAAGGCCATGTTTCTGCCGAGATTGCGCATGGTCTGCAGTCCCTCCGCGTCCTTCTCCACGTCAGCGGCGGAGAAGCCGTGCACCTGATTCCAGTAGGTGCTGGAGACCACCGGCATCCCGGAGATCGTGAAATACTTGTTGAGCACGTCAAACGAGGCGGTGTTGCCGCCGCGGCGGCAGCTCACCACCGACGCGCCGACCTTCATGTGCTTGGAAAAGGCCGTGCTGTAAAACAGCCGATCCATAAAGGCGAGCGCCGTGCCGTTCGGCGAGCCGTAATAGACGGGGCTGCCGATCACAAGGCCGTCCGCCCGCTCAAAGAGCGCCGCCGCCTCGTTGACCGCATCGTTGAACACGCAGCGTCCGTTTTTCCCGCAGTAGCCGCAGGAAATGCAGCCGCGAATCTCCTCCCTGCCGATCTGCAGCAGGTCGGTCTCCACGCCTTCCTCGTGCAGCGCCTCGATCAGCTCCTCCAACGCACGCGCCGTGCAGCCCTTGACGTGCGGGCTCCCGTTGAGCACCAATACCCGATAGGCCATATTTCTTTCCTCCCCGGTTAAAATAAGTCCGAACCGCGCCTGCGCACGGAAATCGTCGCTTTTATTATACTCATTTGCGCTCGGCCTGGCAAGCGCGATTCTGCCTGTCTGCGCCGGCGAAACAATAACGTCGGCATGCTGCTCCGACGTTTTTCTATACAAGTTACCCAAGAAAACTTGCCTCCGCTCTTGATTTTATAGGCGATATGATGTAAAGTTTATCCGGTACCATTTATTTGAAGAGGAAGGAGCCGCCTGTGAAAAGTCAGAAGCTGAACAACGTTTTTGTTTCCATCCTGAAGTTCGTTCCCCTGATTATTTTCGCTCTCCTGGTCATTGTTTTCAAACTGGATCTGCTGATTGCCGCGCCCATTGCCACCTTCGCAGCCGTGGCGATCTACATGCTCCTCTACGGCACCAATTTTGAGCGCGCCTTTGAGCACGGCGTCGAGGCGGCGCGCAAAATCGTGCTGATTTTCTTCATTCTGATGTTTGCCTACGGCGTCGCCGAGTGCTTCATGGCCACCGGCGTCGGCGCCGCGGTCATCCGCATCGCTCTTCTGCTCGGCGTCACGGCCCGCACCGTTGCGCCGATCGCTATTCTCGTCACCTGCGTGCTCTCCGTCGGCACCGGCTCGAGCTGGGGCACCTTTGCCGCCTGCGCGCCGATCTTCATCTGGCTCAACCACCTGGTCGGCGGCAATCCCATCCTGACGATCTGCGCCATTGCCGGCGGCTCCTGCTTCGGCGACAACATCGGCATGATTTCGGACGTCACGGTGCTCAGCTGCGGCTTGCAGGACGTCAAGATCATCGACCGCATCAAGCACCAGCTCGTCTGGTCGCTCGGCTGTCTCGCGATTGCGCTGGTGATCTTCTATTTCGCCGGCTCCAATCTGCCGAACGAGCAGGGGAACTTCCAGGAAGCGATCAACCAGATTCCCCCGGAGGCCATCGCCGCTTTGGAGCGTGAGCGCGCCTCCGCCGTACAGCTGCTGGACCAGGTCAATCACGGCGTACCCTATTACATGGTGCTGCCGATGCTGATCGTCATTGTGCTGAGCTTCTTCGGCCTGCACACGATGATCTGCCTTGGTGCGGGCATGGTGTCCTCGCTGATTCTCGGCCTCTTCGCCGGCACCATCACCCTGCACAAGTGGCTCACCGTTCTGCTGCTGCCGAGCTTCCAGAGCGCCGGCGAGTCGGTCATCGTCATGATGATCTGGGTCGCGGCCTTCGGCGGCGTCATGAACGCGATGAACGCCTTCGACCCGCTCTCCCGCGGCGTCGTCAAAATGTCGAAAACCCCGCACGGCCTGATGGGCTGGTGCGGCGTGATCTGCCTGGTGGGCAATGCCGCTCTCGCAGACGAGGCAGCCCAGGTGGCCACAATCAGCCCGATCGTTCGCGATCTGGTTGAGAAAAACGTCGAAACGGAAAGCGAGGAGGACGCCTACAAGCTGCGCCTGCGGCTCGCCACCTTCACCTCCTCGATGGGCATTTACGGCTCGCAGCTGATTCCCTGGCACTGTTTCCCCGTCTTCTTCGCCACTGTGGTCAACGCCGTCTATCCGATGTTTGACGAGCCCATTACGCCGATGCAGATCATCAGCCAGAACTACCTCGGCTTCCTCTTTGTCGGCTCGATCCTGCTGCTGACCTTCACCGGCTGGGATCGCTTCGTCCCCGGTCTGGCGCTGCCAAAGAACCTGCGTCTGAAGAAAGCAGAGACTGCGGAATCCGCCGTCAAATAATCAGGTTTACAGACAACAACAAACGGCCATCGGACTTTCGTCCGATGGCCGTGATGCTTTTTTCGATCAGAGATTGTAGTACTTCTCGAACTCGGCCGGGTGCGGGATCTGAGACAGCTCCAGGCATTCGGCGCGTTTTCTCTTAATGAAGCCGCGCAGCAGCTCCTCGGGGAAGACGCCGCCGGCGGTCAGGTAATCGTGATCCTGCTCCAGTGCGTCGAGCGCCTGCTCCAGCGAGGTGGGCAGCTGATGGAGCTTGGCCTTCTCCTCGGCGGGCAGATCGAAGAGGTTCATGTCGTAGGGACCCCAACCGTTTTCATGCGGGTCGATCTGGTTCTTGATGCCGTCGATGCCGGCCATCAGGATCGCCGCGTAGCAGAAGTAGGGGTTGCAGGTGGCGTCGGGGTTGCGCAGCTCGAAGCGGCGCATCTTGGGGCTCTTGGCATAGGCCGGGATGCGAATAACGGCGCTGCGGTTGGAGGTGGCGTAGCCCACGGTCACGGGCGCTTCGAAGCCGGGCACCAGGCGCTTGAAGGAGTTGGTGGAGGGGTTGGTGAGCGCGCAGAGCGAGGAGATGTGCTTGAGCAGGCCGCCCATGAACCAATGCGCTTCACGGCTCAGGTGAGAATAGCCGTTGTCGTCGGAGAAGACAGGCTCCCCGTCCTTTAAGAGCAGCATATGCACGTGCATGCCGCTGCCGGCCTCGCCGTACACGGGCTTCGGCATCAGCGTGGCGCTCAGCCCGTATTTGCGGGCGACATTGTGGATGATATATTTAATGTTCATGCTGCCGTCGGCCATCTTAGACATCTGGCCCAGCAGCGGCTCGATTTCAAACTGACCGGCGCCGCCGACCTCGGGGTGATGGTACTTGACCGGAATGCCGGCCTTTTCGATCTCGAGGCACATCTCGCTGCGGCACTCATAGGTGCGATCGAGGGGCTTGGCCACATGGTAGTGCTTCTGGAAGGGCACGATGCAGCCAGTGCCCTCAGTGTCGCTGTTCCAGTGCGCCTGCTCGGCGTCCAGCGCGACGCCGATGGCGTTGTGCTCCACCTTCCAGCCGACCTCGTTGAAAAGATAGAACTCAAACTCCGGCAGAATCAGCATCGTGTCGGCAATGCCGCTGTCCTTCAGGTACTGCTCGGCGGCCAGCACGATATTGCGGGGATACTGCTTGAGCGGACGGTTCTGCGGGTAGTCAATAATCATGGCGTTGCCGATCATCGACAGGGTCTTGATGCTGCAGAAGGGGTCGATCATAGCGGTATCCAGATCGGGGATGTAGACCATGTCGCTCTTCTCCACGACGGCGTAACCGTAGTTGGAGGCGTCAAAGCCGATGCCGTTAATCATGGTTTCTTCGTTGAAGTTCTTCGCGGGAATCGTCACGTGGCGGAACTGACCGTCAATGTCGACAATCTTAAAATCGACCATCTGAACGTCCTGTTCCTCAATCAACTTCATGATGTCTTTTGCAGTTCTAGGCATTTCTTCCCTCACTTCTCTGCACAGAGCAGATTATCATAATCAGCGGGGATTGACCCCAAAGCATATTATACCAAGTCCGCGGCGTTTTGTATAGAGCCTGCGCACTAAAATGGGGGAAAAAATACTGGATTTCGAAAAAATGCGTTTCGAGGGCAGAAAAAGCCGCTGTCCGTGATGCAGCACAGACAGCGGTTTTTCAGGGGGGGGAGAGAAATCTGCGAGAGAGTGAAGTGAGAAGAGAAGAGAGGTGTCTTTGGGGTCATTCTTACGATGTATCAGGAAAAACCTTAGTTAGCTTTGTCTAACTGATTGGATCATACCATAGCCGCGTGCTCTTGTCAAGCCCTTTTCATCGTTTTTTACTGGGATATTGGCCGGGCGGCCCGGGATGCGTAAATTAAGAAATGAAAGCGCGCTTTCGCCCTTGCGAAACGGCTCAATTTCTGGTATTCTACCTGCGTTATTGAACGTAAGGCAGGTAATTTTCTCGATGAAACAGGTAAAAATCCTGATTGTGTCAGTTTTGGCCCTTGCACTGGGTGTGCTGCTCTGGCTTCGCGGCGCTTCCGATGTGCGCCGCCCCGGCGAGTCCGCGCCGGCCGAACCGGCGACGCCCTCCGCCGCCGCATCCGTCTCCGTCTCCGCCGAACCGGCAGAAATCGAAGCGAGCCCCGAGCCGGAGGAAGACGCGGAGCCGGAATACTTCACCGTCTCCATGGTGGGCGACTGCACGCTGTCGGCCTCCCCGGACAAGCGGGACTGGGGCATCGGCTTTCAGCTGACGGTAGGCGATAATTACGCCTATCCCTTCGCCAACACCGTGCAGTTTCTGAACGACGACTATCTCACCATTGCAAACCTTGAATGCAATCTCTCGGACAAAAGATACAGCTCCATCGAGCAGTTCTCGTTTCTGGGCAAGGCGGCCTATGCCAACATCCTCACCGAGGGCAGCGTGGAATTTGTCACGCTGGCCAACAACCACACCCTGGACTTCGGGGAGGGCGCCTATCAGGACACCAAGGACGCGCTGGACGCCGTGGGGGTCACCTACGCCGGCGAGGACGAGTGCTATCTTTATGAGAGCAGCGGCGGGCTGAAGATCGGCCTCTACTGCCTGTATAACCGCCTGACCGGCAACGCCTTCTCGCTGCTGTCCGCCGACGCCCAGCAAAAGCTCGTGGCCGAGAGCAAGCAGATGATCGACCGCGCCGTGGAGAAGCTGGCTGAACAGGGCGCCGAGTACACGATCGCCTGCCTGCACATGGGCACCGAGGGGCACTACGAGACCACCGACGTGCAGGTGGAGCTCTGCCGCTATGCCATTGACGCGGGCTTCGGCAGCGTCTACTGCACCCACGCCCACCGCCTCCAGCCCGCCGAGCTCTACGGCGACGGCATGATCTTCTACGGTCTCGGCAACTGGATTTTCGGCGGTCACACCAACCCCGGCAACGGCACGGACCCCGCCTCCTACGACACCGGCATCGGCCAGATCACGCTCTGCCGCCGCGGCCGCCACGTCACGCTGGACAGCTACAACTTCATCCCCTGCTCCATCAGCAGCGCCATTGACCCGGAAAACGGGGTGCCGGGCGCGAATTCCCACAACAACTATCAGCCCACGCCCTATACGGAGGGTGGCGCTGCCTGGCAGCGGGCCATGTCCATCATCAGCGGCACCTATGAGGGCGCCAACTACACCGTGGGCAACTATTGGGATATTCTCTCCCAGATGGGCGACTGAGAGCTCATACATAAGATGAGGGGAGTCGAACACCTGCCGCCTGTGAGCGGCTGTTTTTGGTGCTTTTTGCCCCTTGTCACTTGATGGGCGAGAGCCCATCTGCGTTTCGCGGAACAAAAAACCCTCTAAAACCGCTCGCTCACAGGTGCGAAGCAGTTTTGGATGAGCGGATTTTTGTCGAGTTGAGGAAAAGTCCGCAGGCAATATGCGATATTGTCAAGGACTTTGACGATGGATCGGCGGAAATCCGCCAACAAAACCGGTAGGGGTTCGACTCCCCTTATCTTAAAGCAAAAGCTCAGGAGGAAACTCCTGAGCTTTTGCTTTGTTTTCTGGTACCTTATTCCGCCGCTTCGGTCTCCTCGCGGACGGTCTCGGCCTCGGGCGCGTTGTTCTTGACGGACTCGACGCCGTTGAGGCAGTTGGCCAGAGTCTTATAGCCCTCGCTGACCGCGACGATCTGGCCGTTTCTCGCTTTCAGGCGGAAGCGGAATTCTCCGGCCTTGTCCGTGTAGACCTCGAATTTGGGGTGCTGCAGGACTTCAAAGCCCTCCACCGTCTGATCCTCCACGCCGCCCAGGCAGCTGCGGCGCACGCTGTCAATGCCGTTCAGGCAGGCGGCATCGCTGCTGTAAACCTCGCTGTCGGCGATGACCTGGCCGTTGGTGGCCTTAAGGACAAACTTTACGCCGGTTTTGACGTTTTTGATGACAAATTTACCCATGATTAATTCCTCCTGATTCGCGTTTTTGCAAAAACAGCCCACAAAATGTGGGCTGTTTTGTTGATGGAATTACTTCTTGGCGAGGCCCTTCTGGCGGGCATACTCGGCAGCGCCCAGCGCACCCATCAGCTGCGGGTCGGTTTTCAGGTTGATGACCTTCAGCTTCAGCACGTGCTCAATCGCTTCCTTCAGGCCGTCGTTCTTCGCGCAGCCGCCCGTCAGCGTGATGCTG
>OCTX012273871.1_pt1 | contig 20149 bp, 16 predicted proteins | sample 1539691 | NCBI WGS metagenome assembly OCTX01 (sample SAMN02144231, study PRJEB22623) | gut metagenome | biome: sheep rumen | host: Ovis aries | place: New Zealand
TTAGGGAAGTCGAACACCTGCTCACGCATGTCGATTTTCTTACGTTGCGTGAATTTCACCATCACCCTGCCGTCGAGCGTGTTGATGGAATAGCGCATGTAGATGGGTCTCGCCTGCTCGAAAATGGGCCATATAATGTTGATGCCTGATGAGAGCGTGCGCTCATACTTGCCAAGACGCTCGATGACCATGGTCTCTGACTGCTTGACGATGATAAATCCTTTCATAACAAGGATAATGACCAATATGGCCAGAATCAGAAAAATCAAAATACTTCCGTTTAACATATTATTAAGTTGAGAGTTTAGAGTTTAGAGGAAGGCCGTGCTTCGCCGGCCGGAAATGCGGAACACGAGGTTCCGCCTACCTCTTTTTAGTTTAAAGTTTAATGAGGATAGTGGGATTTCGAGATATCGAGGATTCGATGGGGCAAGATTTCGGGGTTTCAGTCGACGGTGAGGATGATGCTGTCTATGGATTGGATGGTGACGTTTTGTCCGACAGGGATGACGAGCCCCCGCTTGGAGACTGCTTTCCAGTCGTCTCCGTCGACGGCTACCCTACCCGTCCCCGCTGCGTTGTTGATGGTTTCGGTGACGCGTGCCTGACGCCCTACGAGCGCTTCCACGTTGGATTTTCTCCCTGCGCCCTTGCTGTTATAGAAATGCCTGATGACAAGCGGACGCACGATAAGGAATGCGAGGAAGGTGAATACAGAGAAGGCGACGAGCTGCCATGCGATGCCAAGACCTACCCCCGCCACAATGGCGGCGGCTACGGCTCCGATGGAGAAGCATGCCACAGCAAACCCTGCCGTGAAGATCTCAAGAATGATGAACACGAGAGCAACAATAAGCCAGAGCACCCAAAAAGAAAGATCAAAGATGATGTCCATGTTTTTTTAGTTTTAGAGTTAAAGTTATTTAGAAATTGTTGGAGTAATTGGAGTTATCGAAGTTATCGGAGTAATCAGAGTAGTCAGAGTAATCGGACGGGTCTGACGAGACTCCTTAAATATATAGCGACACTTCTCCCGGCCGGAGAGCCAGGGGGAAGTGTCGTTATGTCAAAGTTCACTTTTTTAGAGGTTGGGGTTGATTTCGCTCCACTTCTCAATCGGTGGAACGATGTTGAGAGTGACGAGCTCATCCCTCATCTTGCAGAGGTGCTCGTAGCTGGCATCAAGCTTTGCAATTTCCTCCGGCGTACCGGTCGGCACCTTGAAAGAGCATCCGTTCTTGTCGAGAGTAGTGTCCATAGCCATCATGATGTGGTCGTACTTGTCGGTCTTCACGTAAGTGCCAGCAGGATATTTGAAAGGCTCACCTCCCATGACGGCGCGAATCATCTCTACAGAGAGATAAGACGGGCTCTGGAATGAGCTACGTCCACGCAGCTTGATGATGGCAGCACCACCCTTTGTGACAGCAGTCTTCATCTCTTCCCACTCCTGCTCCGGGAACTGCTCTGTTCCGATAAGCTCAGTAAGCGGTTTTCCGTCAATCTTGACATTGCTTCCGAATACGGCCATCTGCTCACCATGACCACCGTATGTGGCACAACCAGTCACCTTGCTCTGCATCACGTTGAACTTCTTTGCCAACGCGCTCTGCAGACGAGTGGAATCAAGTCCTGCCAGCGTTGTCACCTGACCTGGTTTAAGTCCTGAATACAGCAATGTAACGAGTCCTGTGAGGTCAGCTGGGTTGAAGATAATCACTACATGCTTCACATCCGGGCAATATTTCTTGATATTCTGTCCAAGTCCCTCTGCAATCTTGCAGTTGCCGGCAAGCAAGTCCTCACGTGTCATGCCTTCCTTACGTGGTGCTCCACCGGAAGAAATGATATACTTTGCATCCGTGAAGGCTTCCTTCTCGTCAGTTGTAGCCACGATATTCACGTCGCCGAATCCACTCTGGCGCATCTCCTCAGCCACTCCTTCTGGTGAGAACACATCGTAGAGGCAGATATTGCTTGTGAGGCCCATCATGAGGGCAGTCTGAACCATGTTGGAGCCAATCATACCAGCTGCTCCAACAATCACTAATTTCTCGTCTGTTAAAAATGCCATAATAATATTATTTTATGATTTAAAGATATATAATCAGTGAAAATGCATATTTTTCATATGTTATGTTTGCCGTCGGGATGTCGTTTTTCCCGTGCTTCATTCCCGCAGGCTGAGTTTACAATGCAAATATAGCAATAGAAAAAGAGAATCGCAATTTTCTCAGCATAAAATTTGCATAAGAGCTGTTGATTTTCGTAAAAAATTATGTTTTTGACAAGTAGAGTCTGCAAAATAGTTGGTGATATAATGAAAAATCACTAAATTCGTGGATAAAACAAGAAAGTCAGTCATGTTAAGGATTCTTCATAGCAAATATATCCCGTTTGGCAACTATGCCGCCATCAATCTGTTCGGCTTCATCGTGGTGAAGAAGGGCTACAAGATGCGCTGGGTCGACATCCACCATGAGCTGATCCACTCCCGGCAGCAGGCCGAGATGCTTTGGATTCCGTTCTACACGTGGTATGTCTTGGAATGGCTGTTGAAGCTGCTGAAATACCACAACCTTACGCGGGCCTACTTCAACATCTCGTTCGAGCGCGAGGCCTACCTCAATCAGCATGACATCAATTACCTGCGTCGAAGGAGATGGTGGGCGTGGACGAGATATTTGGTTAAGTGAAAAGAAGAAAGTGAATAGTGAAAAGTGAATAGTGAAAAGTTTATTTACTCCGGTGATGGATTAAATATATAAAAAGACGGGGTGCAGCTGCCTGTGAGCAGCTGCACCCCATGATTTCTTTATCCTTCGGAGGATAGAAAGCATTTACTTATTTCAAGTCCAGTTTTTGACAGCCTTGGAAATGCTTTCTTGCAATTCCATGATTTCTGTCACTTTCGGATCGTCGTCCAATACATAGTCCTTGGATTGGTCGATTCGTTCTCTCTCTTTCCTGTATGCTTCCAGTTCTGTTTCCGTCACCCCAATCAAGTTCTTGCATATATCGAACAGTTTTTTTCACGGTTCAGGAGCTCATTGCTCTGCAGGGCATAGGCAAAAAAGTTGAAATTGACGATGGAAGGTATGGATGTCAGAACCTGACTCCTGTAAATCTCATTGGCAACAGAGTCGCACACGATTGTTTGGTACAACTTACGATTCTGATAGAACTCAGCCACATTCTCCGTGAAGAGCACATTCCCCACCGTGTTGATTGTCTCGATGCTTGAAGAGAAAATCCGTTCGGTGGTTTTAGTGAAATCCGCCTTAGGCACAAGGAATCCCACCTGAAACCTAAGATTTTCGAAGAGAGTTGTGTCCTGCGCCAGCTGTTTTTGCATCCTCATGGACTGCAACAGGCAGGAATCAGCCTCCTCCATGGACTTGAGCGAGCTGTACATGTCGTACATAACCATCATGACAATCTCCTGCTTTTCTTGTTTTTTCTTGTTGTTGTCGATGACGGCAGCCGTACCGAATGTGAGCGCGATGGAAATAGTGGTGGCCAGCAGAGAGAGCAAGAAATTCTTCATGTTGTCGCTCATGCCGCTTTTCTGCTAGCCATCATTACGATTCGACTTCATCTCCGCAGGATTTAGAACCTGTATCCAATTCCAGCCATAGCGACGTGAGAATCGCCGAAGATGCCCGGCTGGTACTTATACTCACCAGAGATGAACCAGTTTCCTGAGATGTTGTACTGGAGGCCTGCACCCAGCTGGATTCCTGAGTCCGTTGTGTCGTCGCCCTCTACGGTGATGGTTGACCCTTTGTCGGTTTCGGTGAAAGTCTCAGAATGTGCAAAAGCCACCGCAAATCCCAGAATCGGGTAGATCTTGAGGTATTCTCCGAGGTTGAAGAGATAGTGGATATTGATTCCCAGGGTGAAATCAGAGATATGGTCCTTCATCGGATGGTAGACACCCTCGAGCTCAGCCCTCCAGTGTTTAGAGAAGCTGTACTGTCCGAAAGCTCCGATACCAAACTGTGTTGTGGTCTCGTCCACATCCCAGTTGTCGAATTCCACTTTGGTGAATGTGGCGCCCGCCTTCAGTCCGACAGCAAAATCACCTTTCTCTTGAGCCTGTGCGCTGAAAGCCAGCAGCATCACACACATTAGCAAAAATAATTTCTTCATAACTAAAAAAATTAAATGTTTAAATGTTAATTAAAGGAATAAAAGGATATTCTTTTATTGAAACGACAGGAGCAGTCGATTATTGGAGACTCTCAAATAAAGATTTTAGGGGTGTTCTTAAAATTTTGTTTTTTTGAACACCCCATAAAATTTTTCGGAAATCAGTTAGCCCAATAAGTCGCATAGTCGATGCTGCTGTCAAGAGCAGCTCTGGCCTTAAGGAACCGCAGCGCATCGGCAAAGCGTGCATTACCACGAATGTCCGCAGCCTTCTCTTCCGTCCGGTTGTCCGGATCGGCCATCTCAAGTTGCAGATACCAAACGTTCTGAATAAATTCAGGAATGTAGGTATAGTCCTTGTAGTCAAACTTGAAGTTGGCGCTATTGTCATTGTCAATGCCATCCCACACATTCACCACGTCAGTCATGGTCGGCTCAGAATAAGTCTTTATATCATCGGCAAAACGTGGCCAAAGGATAGCAGCCCAGCAAAGAGCAGGGTCGGCCTTTCCCACTTTGTCGAACTCACCGAGCATCCCCTCCACGAAGTTCTTATAGGTTGTTGTAGACAGCCTGTCGGAGAGTGATGTCAGGAAATAATCTGTCACTTTGTATTGCTCAAGCAGTTTGAAATAGTCTTGGGCAAAACCGCCGTTAAAACCACTCTCCGTGTGGTAGATTGCGTTGTAACTGTCGAGATTGCCCAGTTTGTCATTGTGCTTCAGATAGGCCTGTGCCAGGTCATCGTCCAATTTAAAATTGTATTTAGCAGCAAATCGCAGGCCCCGGAGTATGGTCCTCGGGTCTTTTGCCACTTTGAAATCCGGGGTGATAATCAACTTGACGACCCCTTCCCTTAAGTCACGCAAACCTCCATGGTAGTCGATAATATCTCCTGTGGCATAGTCGTAATAAAGCGAGTTGAAAGTGAAGTCACGACTGTAGGTATCCTCCAGCAGGTCGTCACAATAAGGTGATGACAGGTCTTTTGCCACCGGCACATTCGCTTGTCCGCTGTAATCAGGAAAGATGGAGAATATGGGTGCGATATCTGTCTCAATGTCCCCCTCATGATAAGCCTTCACCACCCAGATATTGCCGAAAGCATTGAAAGCCTGTGAATTTGGTACGGTTGCGACAATCTGTTCGATGCTGGCATTTGTTGAGAAATCCACATCGTGGGCAGGCTTGCCAAGTATTACGTCACGCACGGTTCCTCCATTGACATACACTTTGTACCCAGCGTCAACCATATACTGCATATCAGATGCAGCATTCACGGGAAAAGAGAAAATACTGCTATCGTACATGGTTTTCGGTATACGCAATTCCGCATAGCCATTCTTCAGCACCTCCTGATAGTTCTGGTCAATCAAGGTATTGACAGCTGGAGAAAAGAAACCATCCGACAGACCGGAAGGGCTATTAGTCCAGAAATCCACATATTTCTGAAGAGAGGCATCTGTTTTTGCATAGCCTGTCAGCAGAATCAAGGATCTCTTAAAGTAATTATTTTGAAGGACTGCATTCTTTTGTTCTTGGGAGGCAGAGAAGGAGTTGTTGTCCGTCATTTGCCCATACAGATACCAGATGTTCATCAGATCGGTTTTTGTACCGGAATAATCATCAAGTTCGAAGTGTGCCTTCTGCCCGCTTTTTTCCTCCAATTGGTCCCAAGTGGTGGTGATATTCTCCAAGGTAGGTTCCGTCGTTCCCATGGCATCCTGCATACATGGTAAGAAGAGAGCAGCTATGCCGAGTGCGATGCCACCTTCGTGCTGCTCGTCGATGTAATCGAGTGCGGGGAAAAGGCGGTCCGTGTAACTTGCGTTGCGTGAGTAGCCATTCAGCATCTTCATATACCGGTCAACAATTCCATAATTCAGGTAATACTGGTATGTGCGCTTGCCACATCCGTCGGTGAAGCCCTTAGTGACATAATAGTTCACCAGTGAAGGCTGAATATCATCACAGTAGTGCATGTTTTCAGCAATCGCCTGTGTGGTATTAGCATCGATGTCGAATCCGTAGCGTGCCGCGAATCTAACGGTTCGTATGAGTGCCGATGGGTTGATGGAGAACATCAGATTAGGATCATAGACCGTGCGTATGATATGTTCACGCAAGTCGTGCAATCCTCCGTGGTAGTCAATGATATTGCCTGTCTGGTAGTCGTAGTAGATGGAGTTGATAGTCAGGTCGCGTGTATAGGTGTCGTCAAGCAAGTTCTTGCTATAATTCTGTCCATAGGCTCCGTCTGGTGGCAATCCCGGCTTCCCTTGCAAGCGGATGTCGATACCACGAATCGGCACCATGTCAGTCACATCGCCATCAGGATGGCGCGCCTGTGCAATTTTTCCCCCTCCTGTGTTTGTAATGACAGCGTTGGGCACGATTTCCACCATCCGCTCAGGAGTAGCATCGGTGGAGAAATCCACGTCATGGATGGGTGTGCCGAGTATAGCATCTCTCACAGCACCGCCGTTGACATAGGTCTTATAGCCAGCAGCCGCCATGATGTCCATAGTCTCGCAGTGTACTTTCGGCAGATAGATAAGGCTCTTGTCAAAGAGTTCAGCCGGTATAACCAGCTCACCATATCCCCTTGCTTGCACCACCTGATAATTCACATCAATCATCTTGTTGATGGTGGGTGTGAAGAATCTTTCGTATACGGGTTCGGGTCTGTCAATTACATCGTTTTCATTGTCGTGACACGAGGTCATCGAAATGCCACATAAAAATATGGTGGCATACATCCACAACGTAAATATCTTCATAGTTTTCATTGTTTAAAAAATTAAAGATTTAGATTATTATTGTTGAAATATCCATATTGATTTCTATACGTCATAGGAAGTTCTTAACATGAGGTTGTCAATGCCACCTCATTCTCAAGTATGTTGAGCATTTTGATGGTGGCTTTGATAGCAGCCTCAGTCTGATCGGCATCAAGTGCTCTTGTGCGGTAGGTCTTTTCGTTGAAGGTCCACGAGATGCTTGTCTGCACGAGTGCGTCAGTTCGTCCTCCAGGCGGTATACTGACAGCATAGTTGGTGAGCCAGGGGAATTTGCGTTGTAACTTGTCGCGGTAGATATGTCTGACCGCATGAATAAAGGCATCGAACATACCGTCGCCCATGGCACTCTCCTCGTATACTTCTCCGTTGATTTCCATCTTCACGCTGGCCATCGGTTTGAGTCCGTATGCCGTCGAGACCATGTAGCTAAGCAATTTGACGCGGTCTTCCGGCTCGCTGTGCTTGAGCACATCGTTGATGATATACGGAAGATCTTCTTGGGTGATAATTTGTTTCTTATCTCCCAACTCTATGATTCGGTCGGTCACACGCTTGGTCTGCTCTGGTGTGAGCTCCAGCCCCAGTTCCTCAAGATTCTTGAGAATATTGGCCTTTCCACTGTTTTTTCCAAGAGCATATTCACGTTTCCTTCCAAACCGCTCGGGTAGCAGCTCGTTGCAGTATAGGTTGTTCTTGTTATCGCCGTCGGCATGCACGCCAGCCACCTGTGTGAAGACGCTCTCACCGACGATGGGCTTATTGGGCGGAACGGCAATGCCGCTGAATCCCTCCACGATACGTGCCGCGTCGTTGAGTTTGTCCTCGTTGACAGATGTCACGGCATGGAGATGGTCTTTGAGTGCGGCCTGCACGCTGGATAGCGGCGCGTTGCCAGCTCTCTCTCCCAGTCCGTTGATGGATGTGTGGATGCCTTTGCATCCGCTGCTGACGGCGGCAAGTGCGTTGGCCACGGCAAGGTCGTAGTCGTTGTGTGCGTGGAAGTCGAAATGCAGCTGGGGGAACCACTCCACCATCTGACCTACAAACTCCCTGACCTTGTCGGGGTTGAGCACTCCGAGCGTGTCGGGCAGCATGAAGCGCTGTATTCCCGCGTCCTTGAGTGCGTCGACGAGGTCGTGGACATACTGCGGGGAGTCTTTCATCCCGTTGCTCCAGTCCTCGAGGTAGAGGTTGACGCTGATGCCTTTCGAGGCAGCATAGTCCACACTCCGCTTGATGTCGTCCACATGCTCCTGGAGTGTCTTCTTGAGCTGGAAGGTGAGATGCTTGAGGGACCCCTTGCTGAGGAGGTTCATCGTCGTGCATCCGCAGTCGTCAATCCAGTCGACGGATGTCTTTCCGTCAACAAAGCCCAACACCTCAACACTCTGCAGCTTCCCGCTCTGCCGTGCCCAGCGGCAGATGGCGGTGACGGCCTCCTTCTCTCCTTCGGAGACACGTGCTGAGGCGACTTCGATGCGGTCGACATTGACGTCTCTGAGGAGCATCCTGGCGATGCTCAACTTCTCATGCGGCACGAACGACACTCCGTTTGTCTGCTCTCCGTCGCGCAGCGTCGTGTCCATGATTTCGATATTTTTTTCCAACACGAATTTTAACGAATTGTTTCTAATGCTATGTTAAAATGCTATCAGCGGCTCTGTTCGTAGGCCTCGATTTTGTCTTTGTTTTCGAGGAGGAAGTCGATGTCGTCGAGCGCGTTCATGAGGCAGTATTTCTTGTAGCCGTTGATGTCGAAGTGCTCGGAGCGACCGGTTGCAAGGTTGGTGACCGTCTGGTTGGGCACGTCCACCTTCACCTCCATCTTGGGGTCAGCCTTGATGGACGCGAAGAGCTCCGCGAGGAATTCCTCACTGACCACGACCGGCAACACGAAGTTGTTGAGTTCGTTGTTCTTGTGGATGTCGGCGAAGAAAGACGAGATGACGACGCGGAATCCGTATCCAGCGATGGCCCATGCCGCATGCTCACGGCTGGATCCACTTCCGAAGTTCTTTCCTGCTACGAGGATTTCACCACCGTAAGTCGGGTCGTTGAGCACGAAGTCAGGCTTTGGATTGCCCTCCTTGTCGAATCGCCAGTCGCGGAAGAGGTTGTCGCCGAAGAATTTCTCGTCGCGTGTGGTTGCTTTCAGGAATCGTGCCGGTATGATTTGGTCGGTGTCCACGTTCTCCAGCGGGAGCGGCACGCATGTGGACTGTATGATATCGAATTTTTGTTTCATTGATCTTTTTAGTTGAGAGTTTAGAGTTTAGAGTTTAGAGTGAAGTTACTCTTTTGGGTTGAGAGAGAGACCGGGTTTCTCCGGCCGGATGTGCGGAACACGAGGTTCCGCCTACCTCCATGCTATTGCCTAATTTTGGTTTTCCTTCATGAAGACGCGCGGGTCGGTGATGACGCCGGTGATGGCTGCGGCGGCAGCAGTGAGCGGAGAAGCCAGAATGGTGCGGGCTCCTGGTCCCTGTCTACCCTCGAAGTTACGGTTGGACGTAGAGACTGACAGTTTTCCTGCCGGAATCTTATCGTCGTTCATGGCCAGACAAGCCGAGCATCCCGGCTGGCGGATTTCGAAACCAGCAGCCTCGAGCACGCGGTCGAGCCCCTCCTCATGGATCTGCTTGCTCACCATCCAGGATCCAGGTACGAGCCACGCCGTCACTCCGTCGGCCTTCTTCTTTCCCTTCACGAGATAGGTGAACATACGGAAGTCCTCAATACGTCCGTTGGTGCAAGCACCGAGGAAGACGTAGTCAACCTTCTTACCCAGGAGTTTCTCTCCCGGCTGGAATCCCATGTAGTCGAGCGACTTGATGAAAGAAGCCTGTCCAGCCTCGTCGATGGAATCGAGTGTCGGCACCGCCTCGTTGATGCCCATGCCCATACCCGGGTTGGTACCGTAGGTGATCATCGGCTCGATGTCCTCAGCCTTGAACGTCAGTTCCTTGTCGAAGACGGCGTCGTCTCCGCTCTTGAGCGTCTTCCAGTATTCCACCGCCTTGTCCCATTCCTCGCCCTTCGGCGCATACTCACGTCCTTTAAGGTAGGCGAACGTCTTCTCGTCGGGCGCGATGAATCCTCCACGTGCTCCCATCTCGATGGAGAGGTTGCAGAGCGTGAGTCGTCCCTCCATGCTGAGGTTGCGCACAGTAGAGCCCGCATATTCCACAAAATAGCCTGTTGCTCCACTGGTAGTGAGTTTCGACATGAGATAGAGCGCGATGTCTTTGGCAGTCACTCCCCATTTCAGTTGTCCCTCCACGTTGATACGCATGGACTTGGGCTTCTGCTGAAGGATACACTGGGACGCCATGACCATCTCCACCTCCGATGTGCCGATGCCGAATGCCACGGCTCCCACGGCTCCGTGGGTAGAAGTGTGAGAGTCTCCGCACACGATGGTCATTCCCGGCAGGGAGAGTCCTCTCTCCGGTCCCACCACGTGTATGATACCGTTCTTATCGTCCATCATTCCGAAGTGTGTGAGTCCGAAGTCCGCCGCGTTCTTGGCGAGCGTGTCCACCTGGGTCTTGCTGACCGGATCCTCGATGGGCTTGTCCTGGTCGTGAGTCGGCGTGTTGTGGTCGGGCATGCAGAAGATCTGGTCGGGACGCAGGCACTTGAGTCCACGTTTGCGCATGCCTTCGAAAGCCTGGGGAGACGTCACCTCATGGCAATAGAGGCGGTCGATATAAAGTTGTGTTGGTCCGTCCTCCACGTTCTGAACGACGTGGGCGTCCCATATTTTGTCGAATAATGTGTTCATGAGAGATATTTACGATTTAGAAATTGACGATTTACTATTTATTTTTATATTTTTGAATTTTTCAGGGGAGCTAGGGATTCTAGATTTTCTAGAAGTTCTAGATGCTCTAGATTTTCTAGACATTCTAGACATTCTAGATATTCTAGATTTTCTAGAGGATTACAGCCCTTTGAATTTGTTGATGCAGTCGATGTAGGCTTCCACGGATGCGGCCACGATGTCGGTGTTGGCACCGAATCCATAGTACATCTGATTGTTGTACTCCACCTGCATGTGTACCTTACCCACGTCGTCGGAGCCTTTGCTGATGGCCTGTATGGTAAATTCCTTGAGCGTCATCTGGCGGTTGATGATTTTCTTGAGCGCCTTGATGGCCGCGTCGACCGGTCCGTTTCCGCTTGCGCACTCTTCGAAGTGCTCACCAGCGATGTTGAGTCCGAGGCTTGCCACCGACTTGACGCCCACCCCGCTGGTCACCTGGAGGTACTCCATTCTGATACGGTGGTTCTCCGTTCGGTCGGCCCCAGCCAGCACGAGGATGTCGTCGTCGTTGATGTCTTTTTTCTTGTCAGCCAGCTTGAGGAAATCCTGATACACCTTGTCGAGTTTCTCTTGTGAGAGTTCCACTCCCAGCACATGCAGACGGTTTTTGAGTGCAGCCCTTCCGCTTCTGGCCGTAAGCACGATGGCGTTGTCGTCGATTCCGACATCGTGCGGGTCGATGATCTCGTAGGTCTGCACGTTCTTCAGCACACCGTCCTGATGGATGCCGCTTGAGTGGGCGAACGCGTTCTTTCCGACGATGGCCTTGTTGGGCTGTACCGGCATGTTCATGAGGCTGGAGACCATTCGGCTGGTTGGATAGATCTTGGTGGTGTTGATGTTGGTCTCGATGCCAATGTGCTTATGGCATTTCAGGATCATGGCCACTTCCTCGAGTGAGGTGTTTCCAGCGCGTTCCCCGATGCCGTTGATAGTCACCTCCGCCTGTCTTGCGCCGTTGAGGATTCCGCTCATGGTGTTTGCCGTGGCCATACCGAGGTCGTTATGGCAGTGAGTTGACAGGATGGCGTTCTCGATGCCCGCCACATGGTCGCAGAGGTACTTGATTTTCTCTCCGTACTCCGCCGGCAGGCAATAGCCAGTGGTGTCAGGTATGTTGACCACCGTTGCCCCCGCCTTGATGACTGCCTCGACTACCCTGGCGAGATACTCGTTGTCCGTTCTTCCCGCATCTTCGGCATAGAACTCCACGTCGTCGACGAACCTACGTGCGTACTTCACGGCTGCCACCGCGCGCTCGATGATTTCCTCGCGGTTTGAGTTGAACTTATACTTGATGTGAGAGTCGGACGTACCAATTCCTGTGTGGATTCGTTTGTGCTTCGCGAACTTCAGTGCTTCCACAGCCACGTCGATGTCCTTCTGCACGGCCCGTGTAAGCGCGCAGATGGTAGGCCAAGTGACGGCTTTTGATATTTCAATCACAGAGTTGAAATCGCCCGGGCTGGATATGGGGAATCCCGCCTCGATGACATCCACACCCAAGGCTTCCAGCTGTCGTGCCACCTGGATTTTCTCCACGGTGTTGAGCTGACATCCCGGTACTTGCTCTCCGTCCCTGAGGGTGGTGTCGAAAATGAATAATCTGTCCATTATATTTTTTAAGTTTAGAGTTTAGAGTTGAGAGTTTAGAGTGAAGTTACTCTTTTTAGTTGAAAGTTGAATGTTTAAAGTATAATGAGGATAGTGAGTTGAGAATTTTAGAGGATTCGAGATTTCGAGACCTCGAGTTTTCTCAGTTATTTTTTGTAGTTGCTCCTCTTTGCATTAAAGCAATAGCCTTTCTCATTCGCCCGGAACAAGAAAGGCTATAAAGATATGCATACATAGACACACACCAGCATCAAGCCTCTCCCGCTCCGGGCTTAATAAGTCGTAGCGACAGAATACTGCTGATAGATATGCTGATAATATACATGATTTCTGCTATTTGAAATGCAAAATTAGTAATAAAAGTTGGTTGTACAAAACATTTCGGTAAAATTCTTCCTTCCAACTTACGTATTAAAGTAAAAACAGCTCAGAAAGTAACAATCCGAAACACTTTCATGGCAGTTTTGTATGATTCAGAAGGGAAAGGTGGCTAAAGGCAAGTGCCAGCCAAAAAGCAGAATGCCGTGCGATTCGCATCGTACGGCATTCCCTCAAAAATAAACCCAAAAATTTGTTATGACGGCTCATAACGTCCATTCAGCTTTGATTAATAATAATGTGTGTTTCTTGTGGTATTAGATTTATGCGCATCGGTGCGCATTGTTAAACAGATTGGGTCATGTGTATGTGTTGTCTGCATCCTGTTCAGGACAGGCACCTCCTGCAGCTGCGCAGCGCCATTGCAAACCATCCGAGTGCAAGGCATGATGTCCAGAATGGCGCAGCTGCTGTGAGGATGAGTACAAAGAATGCGATGATGGCGTTGAGGATGGCACGCGCCTGACGCGGCGACACATTTTCTTCCATAATCCCTGAGAAAAGAACGGCAAAAAATCCGAGTACAGACTTCTTGGTCATTACGTTTTGCTGGTTGTTCACTGTCATTGTTTCCATATATTTTTCCTTTCTTATAATAAATAGGTGATACAATAATTACTTTTGATTTTTGACAGTGCAAAGTTACGACACAACTGTGTCAACCTACGTCAACAAAAATTTTATTTTTTGCCAGTTTTTGACTTTTTAGTTAAACAACGTTAACGATTATACAAATATACATCATTTTTAAAATTTGCACAATCGACATTTAGTTAATTTTTATTAATCAAAGGGCGTTTTTTCAAGCATTTCCACAAAAGTTTCGGGTGGATTCGCTGCAGGAACAAGTCAGAGAAGCCTATGAAGAACTCAAAAAAAATCCGAAAACGTGGAAAAGGAATGGAATTTCATTGTAACTTTGCACTCAGAGCCATGTGGAACGGCACAAGCCCCCACCCTGCCGGACGGCAGATGCTAAAGGCCTTCCGCATGGCAACATGAAGGACCTTAAAACACACAAAAAAATGAAAGACATTGTAATCACACTGAAGAAAGACGCCCTGAGGTACAGCATCGACTACATGACGTACAAGGTGGCAAAAGTGCATTTTTCGGATCAGACCCCGGAGTTGGCCGCAGAGGTGGCCTCCACTCCGTCGGACCAGGACTATATGGACGAACTGACGGAAAGCGGCCTCGAGAACGTGCGCGGCGAGCTGCGCTGGTGCGTGGCGGACAAGAACCGCGTGGCCGGCGACGACTGCGTATGCCCTGCCCGCGGAGAGTACGACATCGTTTTGCGCGTGCGCGACGACAGCAGTGTCGACCCGCAGACGCTTGGCCGCATGATCCACGACTATGTGGCCTTCTACGTGGCCTACCGCTATCTGCTGCTGACGGTTCCTGCAGTTGCAGCCTCTCTGGCCGCTCTGGCGGACGCAGAGCTGAACAAGGTGTATAACCACGTGAGGGAAGAGATGCCTGCCACGAATCCGCTGCTGTGGAAGTAGCATTCACAGCAACGGCACACGAAGTCCCTGGCAAACAGGCATCAGGGACAGAAACAGAAAAAGTCCGTCAAAAAAATTTGGACGGAAAGGAAAAAAGCATTAATTTTGCAACACCAAAGAAAACACACCGTGTCTGCCATGCAGACCATTTTACTTTCAATAGTTTAACAACCTTAAAATTTAATACTTCAGGAATTGGAAGATTGCATGCTGGTGTTTGACCGTGCTTCGCCGGTCAGATGTGCGGACGAGGACGTCCACAACCCCAGTGGAAAAGTAAGACCCACACGAAATCCTGAATAACCTTAAAATCATTTTTTTATCATGACAAACACACAAGAACGCAATGCGGAACTGTACGCATTGTACCGCAAATACATGCGGGAAGGCCACACCACCCACAGCGAGGCCGTCCGTGCGGCCGTAAATTCCCCAGCCAGCCGTTTCTGGGTAAGTCCCAACTACCTGTATCAAGAGATTAGCAACCGTCGTAAAGGTTGCCGCCATGTGCGTCAACGCGAGATGAAGAAGACGGTCCTTTATGATTATCTCTACTGCGACTATCTGAAAATGAAGGATCGTCCACTGAGCCGGGGCCTGTCGTTGGAGGCGCTCTGTGACCTGCTGGTGAACCGCCCTGCCCCATCGTTTTTTTTGAGCGAGAAGCGTGCCGACGAAATCATCAAATCATGGAAAAGGGAAATGAAACTGTAAATATGCTTCATACTACAAAAACTCCGGTCTCGTCATACAACGAGACCGGACACTTAACATAATGAAAATAATATTTACTTAATATTATTATACGTGCTTCAAATTCTGCAGTGGACAATATCTAATAATCAATTGTCATCACCAGAGGCTACCCCATGAGTAACGTTTTTCAGACTCTATCTCTGCCTCGCCATCCAAAGTATCATCTCTCTCTTTGGCGTCTGCATATTCACCACCGGCACCATTACTCCAATCACCGATGCCTGGGCCGAGCACGACATTCAACAGACGGGGATTAACTTCTTCTAAAACAGGTTTGTTATATGTTTTTTTCATCATTTGTTCCTCCTTTTCTGTTATTTGATAAATACTTTCTTACCGTTCATAATATACAGACCGCTCTTAGCTGGTTTGCCGTTGAGTTTCTGTCCGCTCAGGGTGTACCATTCAACAGACTTACCAGCCACTTCCTCATCAAAGGCTTCAATGGTCTCAATGCCAGTAGGGTCGTCGGACCACTCAGAAGAATTGCCTAATATGAATCTGAACTTGGCATTGCCTGTTGGATGGAAATAACTTGGTGCCACCATCTCGGTAGGAAGCTTCATGTAGGCTGAGTTTCTATGCAGCTTGATGCCTGCCGATGACACACGGTAGAACATTTCGTCGCCTTCAAACTCTTCGCTTACAGGATTACCGTTCTTGTCCAGCTGCCTGTATTTGTATGCCAGAACATAGTTGGTGTCGTCGCCGTCGAACATACCAAGGGTCTTGCCTTCCTCGTCCACGTTGGCCACAAGGATGTTATCGAGCTCCGTTTCCTTACCCGTCACATCGTGCATGTCAGGGACAAAGAGATGGAATCCGCTGCCCTCGCCCATCAGGTCAAGCTTTGAATCACCGGCATAATAGATGACGCAGCCCGTGTTTTGAGGAACCACATAACGACCTGTCTCACCCACATCCGTCAGCGTGAGCGTGCTTTGTTCATAGTCAGGATTGCTAACCACGTAAGTCTTCATGTCCTTACCGGTGAAGAAAGGCAGCAAGGATGCGTCGATGGCATGGTCGCGGCTCTCGGAAGCATATCCCTTGATGTTCACAGCCTTGGCATCGGTAGCCACTGCAATCTTTTTCACCTCATATCCCTGGAAGTTCAGAAGCACGTCGCTCTTTTTCGCGAGGTTGGCTGGCATGACGATGGCGAACACCTCGTCACCGGTTCCGTCTGTGGCAGTTGCATGATAGGTGAAATCCTGCTCGTTCTGTCCGAAGGCGTAGGTTGTTGTGCCGTCGCTCTTCTCATAGCTGGATTTCTGACTGTCACCCACCTTGTGAGCACGTACATAGACAGCCTGATTCTTGTCCACTTGAGGAACGATGAATCCGTAGGTTCCGTTGCCGATAGCCAGACCGCCTGTCTCATCGGTAGCCGTGCCAGTCATTGAGGCAACATTGTTGTCGTCGTGGGTGATACCCAGTCCGCGGGTCTCGTCGAACATGGTCTTGCCACCATAGAGCTGGCCTCCCGACACGAAGATGTTGCCATCCCACTCTTCCGGTTTCACACGTAGGTTCCACCCGTTCCATATCCTCAAGTCAGCATCAGCATCAACCACTTCCTTCTCAACACCATTGCCGTCAATACCTGCGCCGACATATTTCTTCAGGTCGGTGAAGTCCCAAGTGTAAGGATATTTCATCGTCTGACGGTAGCCCACCGGAATCATGCAGTCGGCATAGTCTGTGACATAATCCTCTCCGATGGTCTGCACGCCCAGTCGTGCCTTGAACACACCGAACTTGGCATCGGCAGGGGTCTCAGGCAGTTGGACGGCATAGGTGTACCACAGTGAATGGTTTGATGTCATTGAAGAGACCAAAACGTCTTTTTTCTCCAAGTTGCCGGTCTTTGCCACAATTTGCTCCTTGTAGTTTGTAGCCTCATTCAGACCACGGTAATGCATATGCAGTTGTACGTCGTCCGCAGTCGTGAACTCCGACGTGTTCAGAATCTGACGGTGTTGCTCGTCGCCCAGCAGTTCGTTTTCGCTGAGGATATCCGCGTTATTGTCCTTTGCATTACGGTAGATAACGATAGAGTAAATCTTCAGCAGTTCTGCCTCTTTCACCTCCAGCATGAAATCACCGCCCGAAGAGATAAAGTGATATTCACCCCAAGGCTGGCTCTTGTCTGTGATATCGGTACCGTTATTAGTGTCGTTGGCAGTCTCAACGCCTGAGCCACCAATAACATAATCGCCGGTAATATCCGTTCCGACGGCATCCTGCGCACCGGATATTTTCAGTATGGCTGTCTGTGTTTCGATGTCATTGCCAGCCTCGTCGGGAACGTTGCCGTAGCATCCCATCTTGATAGCGATGCGGTCGCCAGCATTCAGTCGCGGGATAATCAAAGCGCGCGGGTGTGCCTCGCTGCCGTTATCAAGAGGCAGGTCGGACGGGCCCATAAGACCTATGTAACGGTCGTTGAACTGACTTGTCGTCGATGCGGCATTCTCATTGTAGACACCGAGCAGATTCGACTCTACCAAGAATAGAAGACCTGCTGTCTCGTGAATCATATCGGCATTGTCACCTTCCATATCGTAGACACTCTTGAAGATAGGCTCCTCTTCTGCCTTCAGGTTCACGTATGTATTTACCCAGTCTGCGGTAAGGCCGTCTTTCTTGTGGGTTTCCTTATAAAGCTTTGAATTCTCATCACTATATTTTCCGAGATCCCAGCCACCGTCTGCGCCATCGCCTTTGCCGGAGAAGAAGTCCCAACGCTTCACGAAAGCATCCTGGTCGTTGGTGCCCATACGGGCGTCGTTGCCATCGGCATCCTTTCCCCATGCCGCCTCTGCGGCTTTGTATGCAATGGTGAGTACGAATGCGGCCTGACCAGCAGCACATCTCACATTGACCACGATGGCACCGCCCTTGTTAATCGGCTTGCTGGTGTCGTCACCTTCTTTATACTTATAGGTAATATTCCTGAATCCTAAGCGCTGAACGCCGTCCTCGGTGTAGAAGTAGGGCTGGGCACTTGCCACGTTGCCAAGGCATTTCACTCTCGGAGCCGCTTCTCCATTGATTGTGATATTGTCCAATGGGACATCGCCATTCAAGTCAGAGAACACACCACCATATATCTGTGCCATGCCCGTGCAGGACTCCGTTCCATTGTCAACCACATTGAAAAGCGGGTCCAGGCGGAATGAAGGGATGAATGAATATGAGATCAGACGAAGAACAGGGCTTTGCTGGGTCTGAATTGTTGGGTTCGAACACAGGTAATAGACACCTCCCGCCTTATAATCTGCGGTGAATTCATAGTAATTTTGACCAAGAATGTTATCAGCTCCACCAAACAGAGGACCAGACCATGAGTTACCACCATCTTTGCTCATCATTAAATTTGATGAGGTTTGCTTAGAAATTGGCACAGGCACTCCGTTTGCGTCGAGCTTATACCACATACACATGTACTCCCCATCGCCCTCACAATAGAATTTCACATGGAATTTCCCATCCACTTCAGGGAAGAAATAGAAATAATTGCCATAAAGCGGATAAATGGAGTTGAACCGAGGGCTTTCCTGACCTTCGCCAGGGGATTCGCCTGACAAGTCCTCATTTTCTGTGAACACAGTGAATTCCTTACCTACCAGCGACTTTTTGTTTTGCTCCTCCGATCGCTGTCTGTATGGCGACTGAAGTTGCACGTTGCCAGGACTGAGCGGATCGGTCTCATCGACGATGGAAGAAGTTCCATATTGCTTCTCTCCGTTGACCGTGCCAAGATACCTTGAGAAAGTCATGTCGTTCTCAGTTCCGTAGCGCATGGTCAGATAAGGCACTGCTCCACGCTTGTCTTCCAACACACCAGAGCCAGTGATGGTCATTTCATAACCTTTGTTGCCTTGTGCATCCTGAATCTCATCGATTCTTGACGTGGCTTTCTGATAATGGCTGTCGTTATATATAATGGTGATGCAGCGGATAACTGCATTGGAAGGCACCTTGATGCTTACAGTGCCATCGTCGTCACCGGTATAAAGATACTCGTCAGAGACTCCGTTGGGATTACCTATGTTGTAGTCAGAGTTCCATGGCCATTCAGCTGCATAATTGAGAGCAGGAACACCATTTATGGAACCCGACTCCAAAAATGGCATGTATAAGATATTTTGAGTTCCTCCAGCCACACAATACATCTCAAAAACAAGTTTATCACCCTTATTCAAGTGCTGGATATGAATTACTGTTCCTTTAACACGTCCATCCTGGTCGACCCCCAAGTCCTTTACTTTCAAGCCATATCCAGTGTAATTGGGATTACTGTTCTTGCCAACTTCCCAGTTACCACTATAATTAAATTTGAAACGAGGCTTAGGGCTGTCCCCACTGTCATCCATCCAGCAGTTAAACGAAGAGACATTGGTCGGATTGTCTGACCAATCACGATTTAACGTAATGGACATAAGCTCATTATCCGTACAATTAAGCGTACACTGACAAGGACCAACTCCTGGGTGGGGGTACAACTCCTCCTCAAATTCCTTCACGCCGAACCAGTGTCTTTCCTTAATCACCGGTTGCCATGCCAATGCATTCGTGACGAATGCAAGCATCAAAAAAGTTAATGTAAATAATTTTTTCATTTATCAAATAAATTTGTTAAGTTAAAGTACATAGTTGTGATGAAAGCTAAAATAATTCTCATTTATCGATTAGCTAATATTTATTATTTCATTATATGCCATAGCCAGTTTATTTCCAAATCCATAAGTACATGCAAAGTTCGTAAGAGTAACTTCTCTGACAGAAAATCCTGGTTCAGACCACCTCATTTTTATCCAATACCCGCACCATCTGCGTGCACCCAAAGCAGTAAAGGCATGTTCTAATAATTAATAAATCCAAGAGAATTGCCTTCGGCGAATCAGCTCTCGCTCGGCAAATTTCAAGCAAGCTTGGAACTGCTCTCGCTTAATCGCTGATTATCTCTTTGCCTGTGTTTGCCTCTTTTTGGCATCTTTTTTTTGGCATCTTTTCCCTTAAAATTGACTTCGTCGAATCATCATCGCGATTGTCTTCGTCGAATCTCCTATGCCTCAACAATGTTCAAGCGAGCTTGGCATTGT
>OCTX014518547.1_pt1 | contig 20140 bp, 10 predicted proteins | sample 1539691 | NCBI WGS metagenome assembly OCTX01 (sample SAMN02144231, study PRJEB22623) | gut metagenome | biome: sheep rumen | host: Ovis aries | place: New Zealand
TGGTTTTTGAACGACGCGGAGCGTTATTCTTCCATCTATGTGGATGATTTAAGCTACAAAGGATTTGGTGGTACGATTGCGGATAATCATTATAAACATTCACTTTCCGACAAGAAAAAATGGGTGTCGGAAACCTGTTTTTTATCTCCCGACGACAGGTTGAAATTCTCTAGAAAATTTCATCGCATCGTCGGGAGATATTTTTGTCACGCCAAGAAAGGGAGAAACAATGCCCGAGGCTAGGTTTACAGTTTACAGTTTACGGCTTACAGTTTACAGTTTACGCCCCTACTGTCAACCATCCCCCTACTGTAAACTGTAAACTGTCAACTGTAAACCAACCCCCTATTGTAAACTGTAAACCATCCCCTGTCAACCATCCCATGAGACGGACGAAAGGCAATTTGGAAGGCAAAAGGCAAAAAGCGGTTTTTTATTCGACAAATATTTGGAAATAAGCCACAAAAGAAGTAAATTTGCAACGCATTTGTAACTGCACATGCAACCGCAAAGCCAAAAAGCAGAATACTTGGAAAAACAAATAGCAAAACCCATTACTATGGAAAAACAGATTATCGAGTGCGTCCCCAACTTCAGCGAAGGACGCGACATGAATGTCATCAACCAGATTACCAACGAAATCAAGGCCGTGAAGGGCGTGAAACTGCTCGACGTTGACCCCGGCGAAGCCACCAACCGCACGGTGGTGACCTTCGTGGGAGCTCCAGACGACGTTGTGGAGGCCGCTTTCAGAAGCGTGGGCAAGGCCGCACAGCTCATCGACATGCGCCGCCACCACGGTGCGCATCCGCGCATGGGAGCCACCGACGTGCTGCCGCTGATACCTGTGGCCGGCATCACGCTCGAGGAGTGCGCCGCCCTGGCACGGAAACTGGCACAGCGGCTGGCCAGCGAGCTGAACATACCCTGCTACTGTTACGAGGCTGCCGCCTTTACGCCTGAGAGGAAGAACCTGGCCGTCTGTCGCGAAGGCGAATACGAGGCACTCGTGGAGAAGCTCACCACGCCCGGCAAGCAGCCCGACTATCTGCCCGAGGCGTTCAGCGCCGACGAGATGAAGGACACTGAAGGCAAGCCCTCGCCCCTGGCAGAGAGCATCTGCAAGACAGGCTGCACGGCCGTGGGTGCGCGCGACTTCCTCATTGCCGTGAACTACAATCTGAACACCACCTCCACACGGCGCGCCAACGCCATCGCCTTCGACGTGCGCGAAAAGGGACGGCCCATAAGGGAAGGCCACCCCATCACGGGAAAAATCATCCGCGACATCAACGGCAACCCGCTCATGAAGCCCGGCACACTGAAATGCACCAAAGCCATAGGCTGGTACATCGACGAATATGGAATCGCCCAGGTGTCGATGAACATGACCAACCTCAACGTAACCCCGTTGCACAAAGCCTTCGACGAGGTGTGCCGCTGCGCACAAAACCGGGGCATCCGCGTAACGGGCACCGAAATAGTGGGACTCATACCCAAGAAGACACTCATCGACGCAGGCAAGTATTTCCTGCAGAAACAGAACCGCTCGACGGGCATCCCCGAAGCCGACATCATCAACATCGCCATCAAGAGCATGGGGCTTGACGACCTGAAGCCGTTCAACCCGCGCGAGAAGGTGATTGAGTACATGCTCGACGACGACGCCAGCGCCGGCAAGCAGAAACTGGTGGACCTGACCGTCAAGGGATTTGCCGAGGAGACTTCGCGCGAAAGCCCCGCACCCGGCGGCGGCACCATTGCCGCCTACATGGGGGCGCTGGGCGCAGCCCTGGGAGCGATGGTGGCCAACCTGTCGAGCCACAAGGCCGGATGGGACGACCGCTGCCCGGAATTCTCGGCGTGGGCCGACAAAGGACAGGCGCTGATGGCCGACCTGCTCCATCTGGTCGATGAGGACACCGAGGCCTTCAACCGCATCATGGCGGCCTTCGGAATGCCCAAAAAGACCGACGAGGACAAGGCCGCCCGTACGGCAGCAATCCAGCAAGCCACGCTCTATGCCGCACAGGTGCCCCTGCGCACCATGCAGGCCTCGCTGCGAGTGTTCGACCTCTGCCGTGCCATGGCCGAAGAGGGCAACCCCAACAGCGTGAGCGATGCCGGCGTGGGAGCCTTTGCCGCCCGCGCTGCCGTGCTGGGCGCCGGCCTGAACGTGAAGATCAATGCCGGAAGCCTGCAGGACCGCGCCGTGGCCGACAAGCTGATTGCCCAGGCCAACGAGCTCATCGCCCAGGCCAACGCCGCCGAGCAAGAGATTGTGAAGATTGTTGAACAAAAACTATAAATACACACCAAAAACAACCATGACAAACGAACAATTCAGACAAGAGATAGCCCAGGGCATTCCCTCCACACTGCCCGAGCCAAAACCATACGACCCTGAAATCAACCACGCGCCCAAGCGCAAGGACATCCTCACCCGCGAACAGAAGCAGCTGGCGCTGCGCAACGCGCTGCGCTACTTTCCCAAACACCTGCACGCACAGCTGGCTCCCGAGTTTGCAGAGGAACTGAAACAATACGGACGCATCTACATGTACCGCTACCGCCCCAGCTACGAGATGTACGCGCGCCCCATCGACGAGTATCCCGCCCGCAGCCGACAGGCGGCAGCCATCATGCTGATGATTCAGAACAACCTCGACCCGCGCGTGGCCCAACACCCGCACGAGCTGATCATCTACGGCGGCAACGGCGCCATCTTCCAAAACTGGGCGCAGTACCGACTGGTGATGAAATACCTGAGCGAGATGACCGACGAGCAAACCCTCGTCATGTACAGCGGCCACCCGTTGGGGCTGTTCCCATCGCACAAGAATGCGCCCCGCGTGGTGGTGACCAACGGCATGGTGATTCCCAACTACTCGAAACCTGACGACTGGGAGCGCATGAACGCCATGGGCGTAAGCCAGTATGGGCAGATGACTGCCGGTTCGTACATGTACATAGGCCCGCAGGGCATCGTCCACGGCACCACCATCACCGTGCTCAATGCAGCCCGCAAGGTGGGCGGCGACAACATGAAGCTCTTCGTCACCGCCGGCTTGGGCGGCATGTCGGGCGCACAGCCCAAGGCTGGCAACATTGCCGGCGTGGTGAGCGTGACGGCCGAAATCAACCCCAAGGCAGCACAGAAACGCTACGACCAGGGATGGGTGGACGAACTGCACTACAACCTGGACGAGCTGATGCCAGCCGTGCGCAAGGCCGTAGAAGAACGGCGCGTGGTCAGCATGGCCTATGTGGGCAACGTGGTCGATCTCTGGGAACGGCTGGCCGACGAGGGCGTCCGGGTGGACCTTGGCAGCGACCAGACGTCGCTGCACAACCCGTGGGCGGGAGGCTACTACCCCGTGGGCTACACGCTCGAAGAGTCAAAGCGCATGATGGCCGACGAACCCGAGCGTTTCAAGGAGGCCGTGCAGGCTTCGCTGCGCCGACAAGTGGCCGCCATCAACCGTCTGACCGAGCGCGGCATGTATTTCTTCGACTATGGCAACGCCTTCCTCTTGGAGTCGGGACGCGCCGGGGCCGACATCTTCAAGCAGCAGGACGGCGAGCGCAAGTTCCGCTACCCCAGCTACGTTCAGGACATCATGGGGCCCATGTTCTTCGACTACGGTTTCGGGCCGTTCCGCTGGGTTTGCTCGTCGGGCGACCCGAAAGACCTGGAAACCACCGACCGGCTGGCAGCACAGGTTCTGGAGGACATCATGAAGACCGCCCCCGCCGACATACAAGGACAAATGGCCGACAACATACACTGGATAAAGGAGGCCGGCCGCAACCACCTGGTGGTGGGCTCGCAGGCGCGCATCCTCTACGCCGACTGCGAGGGCCGCACCAAAATAGCCTTGGCCTTCAACGACGCCATCCGGCGCGGCGAGCTGTCGGCACCCGTGGTGCTGGGCCGCGACCACCACGACGTGAGCGGCACCGACTCGCCCTTCCGCGAAACCAGCAACATCTACGACGGCTCGCAGTTCTGCGCCGACATGGCCGTGCAAAACGTCATCGGCGACTCCTTCCGAGGAGCCACGTGGGTGAGCATACACAACGGTGGCGGTGTAGGCTGGGGCGAGGTCATCAATGGCGGTTTCGGCATGGTGATTGACGGCAGCGAGGACAGCGAGCGCCACATACGCGAAATGCTCTTCTGGGACGTGAACAACGGCATTGCGCGCCGCTCGTGGGCCCGCAACAGCGGTTCGATGGACGCCATCCGCCGCGAAATGGAGCGTACGCCCGGCCTGCTGGTAACACTGCCCAACTTGGTGGACGACAGCATTGTCAATCAATTCTAAGAAAACAGCCAACATAGCCACTATAGTTACCATAGTTACCATAGTTACCATAGTTACCATAGTTACCATAGTTACCATAGTTACCATAGTCACCATAAAAAAACAAAAAAAACAATGACACACTACATATCTGCAGAACACCTCACCATAGAGAAAATCGGTGAAATCATTTACTCCGGCGCAAAGCTCGAACTCAGCGAAGACGCCAAGCAGCGCATACGCCGCTGCCGCAACTATCTGGACAAGAAAATCAGCAGCAACGGCGAACCCATCTACGGCGTAACCACTGGCTTTGGCTCGCTCTGCAACGTGAGCATAGGCAAAGACCAACTCTCGCGCCTGCAAATCAATCTCATCAAAAGCCACGCCTGCGGCACCGGCGAGCGTGTGCCCAACGACATCGTGAAAATCATGATGCTGCTCAAGATACAGTCGCTCAGCTACGGCTACTCGGGTGCCAAGATGGACACTGTGCAGCGACTCGTGCAGTTCTTCAACAACGACATCTACCCCATCGTCTATAAACAAGGCTCGCTGGGCGCATCGGGCGACCTAGTGCCGCTGGCCCACCTCTGCCTGCCCCTGCTCGGTTTGGGCGAGGTGGAGTATCAGGGCAAAGTGATGAGCGGAGCCGAAATGCTGCACAAGAAGCGCTGGAAACCCATCGAACTGGCTTCAAAGGAGGGACTGGCACTGCTCAACGGAACACAGAACATGAGCGCCTTCGCCGTGTGGTCGCTGCTCAGAGCCCAGAAGCTCAGCCAGTGGGCCGACAAGATTGCAGCCATGAGCCTCGACGCCTTCGACGGGCGCATCGAACCGTTCATCCATGCCGTCCACACCGTGCGTCCCCACCTGGGACAGATAGAAACGGCCAAGCGCATGCGCGAGCTGCTCGAAGGAAGCCAAATCCTGAACAACATCAAGGCCCACGTGCAAGACCCCTACTCGTTCCGCTGCGTACCCCAGGTACACGGTGCCGTGAAGGACACCATCCGCTACGTCAAGTCGGTCATCGACATCGAAATCAACTCGGCCACCGACAACCCCACCGTTTGCCCCGATGAAGACCTCATCATCTCAGCAGGCAACTTTCACGGCGAGCCCATCGCACTGCCCATCGACTTCCTTTCCATCGCAATGAGCGAGTTGGCCGACATCTCCGAACGGCGCATCTACCGCCTTGTGTCGGGCACACGCGGCCTGCCCAGTTTCTTGGTGGCCAACCCGGGGGTGAACAGCGGATTCATGATTACCCAATACACCGCCGCGTCGGTGGTGTCGCTCAACAAGAGCCTCGCCATGCCCTCGTCGGTTGACAGCATCCCCTCGTGCCAAGACCAGGAAGACCTTGTCTCGATGGGTGCCAACGCCGCCATCAAACTCTACAAGGTGATTCTCAACACCGAGCGTGTGTTGGCCATCGAACTGTTCAACGCAGCCCAAGCCCTCGACTTCCGACTGCCGCTGAAATCGTCGGCACCCCTCGTGCAGCTCCACGACGAGTATCGGCGCGTGGTGCCCTTCATCCTCAACGACGAACTGATGTACCCACACATCGAAAACTCCATACAGTTCTTGCGCACCCACAGCCCGCTATGACACAACTTCTCATAACAAACATCGGCCTGCTGGCCGGAATCGACCAAGGAAAGCCCTGTCTGCGGGGCGCGGAGATGGCGCGCATGGAAACGCTTCGCGACGCCTGGCTCCTCTGCGAAGACGGGCGCATAAAAGACTTTGGAACAGGAGCCCCCCTCTCATCCCCCCTGGGGGGGAAGCCCAGCGCGCAGGAAGCCTCCCCTACGGGGGGAGGCTTGGATGGGGCATCTCTCTCCCCCCAGGGGGAGTCGGAGGGGGCTTCCCTCCTCGACGCACAGGGTGGCACCGTGCTGCCCGCCTTCTGCGACGCCCACACCCATTTGGTCTATGCCGGCAGCCGAGAGGGCGAGTTTGTTGACAAAATCCGCGGACTGAGCTATGCCGAGATAGCGCGCCGTGGCGGAGGCATTCTCAACTCTGCCGACCGACTTCACGCCATGGGCGAAGACGAGCTCTACGAACAGGCCATGCAGCGCATCGACGAAATCGTGCGCAAAGGCACCGGGGCGGTGGAAATCAAGAGTGGTTACGGACTGAACACCGACGACGAACTGAAGATGCTGCGCGTCATTCGGCGCATCCGCCAGTCGGCGCCCCTGTGCGTGAAAAGCACCTTCCTCGGGGCCCATGCCGTAGGCCGGAAGTATCAGGGTCGCCAGTCGGACTATGTTGACATGGTGGTCAACGAAATGATTCCGGAAGTGGGTCGCCAGCAACTGGCCGACTTCATCGACGTTTTCTGCGACGAAGGATTCTTCACCCCCGAGGAAACCGCCCGCATACTCGAGGCGGGAGCCCGCTGGGGCATGCGTCCGAAAATCCATGCGCAAGAACTTGCCGACTCTGGAGGCGTTGCCGTGGCCGTCAGCCACGATGCCCTCAGCGTCGATCATCTGGAGAGCATGACCGACCGCGACATAGAGCTGCTCAGGAGCGGCACCACCATCCCCACGGCGCTGCCCGGCACATCGTTCTTCCTGAACATGCCCTACGCCCCCGCGCGGAAAATGCTGGCCGCCGGCCTTCCGCTGGCCATAGCCAGCGACTACAACCCCGGCTCCACCCCATCGGGCGACATGAAGTTTGTGGTGTCGCTGGGCTGCATCAAACTGCGGCTCACCCCCACCGAGGCACTCAACGCCGCCACCATCAACGCCGCAGCAGCCATGGGAGTGGGCGACCAACTGGGATCCATCGCCCGAGGCAAAGTGGCAAACCTCATTCTCACCCACCCCATCCCGTCGCTCGACTACATCCCCTATGCCTACACTACGCCCATCGTAAGGGAAACCATCCTCAGAGGAAGAAGGGTGGAGAAATAGGCAACAACCGCAAACTTGACACTACGCATGCCCCTCCAGAATGAACGGGAGCAGACAGGAGATTCATTTCTCCCGCCTGCTCCCGTTCATTTTGGAGGGTTACTCTCTGTCAAAGTTCAGAAGCTGCCACGCAATTCTGTGGTATAGCTGCTCAAGGCACTTTTCAATTCGCTGACGACACCATAGTTATCGTCCTCGCTGCTATTGTCGAAACTCCATTTGAAATCGCCGTGGTTCAACCGCCCGGCCCCCCAATAGCCCGTCACCAGCGAAGGCACGTCGGCCGCACTGTCAGGCGTATAGCTGTACATAAGGCTGCTGTTGGTGTCGAAGTTGTCGTAGGTGGTGCCACCTTGCTTTGCCTTGTACGAGGCAGGCACCTGTTGCGCAGCCCACAAATTGTAGTTTTAAGCTTTTTTCGCCTAAAACTACGGTTTTCCATGATTTAGGCAGTCATCTCACTGCTTACCCGTCACCTAGTGAGCGAGAACTTGAGCGAAAGTCCAAAGTCCTGAGTGGTGGTGGGATAGCTGCTTGATGAGAGCAGGGGTTTATTGGTTTGTCGGTCGTAGTAGAAACTGAGGGTGAGCAGGCGGCTCATGGTGTAGTCGGCGATGAACGACAGTTTGAAGGCGGTGTTGCCACTGCTGGCGGCGCTGGTCATGCTGGCAATGTCGCGTGTGATGGCGGCTTGGCTGCGCAATGAGAGGTCGAGGCGCAGGTTGAGGTCGTTGTTGAAGCCATTGTTGCTCTTGCTCCTTGAAGAGGTGGAAGATGCGTTGGCATTGTCCTTGTCGTCGTCGTTGCCCCGTTTCTTGTTGCTCTTGGCCTTTCGCTTCTTGTCAGCGTTCCATCCGAAAATTTTCACGTCGTTGACCTTGTAGCCCGTCCCAATCACCCAGTCGTTGCTGGTGGTTTCGTTGAGCTGCACACTGGTGGTGCTGAGCGTGAGCACACGGGTGGACCGATACTCGAACTTGCAGGTAAGGTTGTTGTAGAGGGTGACGTCGATTCCGAGCAGGGGCGAGAACGACTCGTTGACGCTGACGGTTGAGACGTTGTACATAGAGTTGGGGATGGGATTGCCGGTGGTGGCTTCGGTGATGAAACCCATTTCTGGCCCCATGTACTCCATGAAGGTGTTGAACGAGTTGTAGGCTCCCACGGCGTAGATGCTTTTGTAGGAATGGTTGAGATTGACGCTCTTGAAATGGTCGCGCAGCCAAGGCAGTTGGCTGAGCCCGCTGTAGCGTATGGTCCAGTTGGGGAGCAGACGCGCCAAGGATGGGAAAATGGCGAGGCCAGAGCCTCCCATGTTGGTGTAGGCACTGATGAAGGCAGGCACGAGCACGTCGGCACTGTAAGGATTGACAGCCCCGTTGGCAGGGTCGAAGGTCTGCCCGGCAAGGGTGGTGCCTTGGGGATAGACGGCTCCATGATACTGTGCTTCCACACGGTTGCGGAAGTCGGGAAGCGACTGGCAGAAACGCTCGAACACAGGGCTGTAATAACCGTTGTCGGCATTGCCGGTGCCACGGAACGCGCTCTTCAGGCTGACAGTAGTCATGGTGAGGCTGCCTCTGAGATCGGTGGGATTGCCCTGGAACATGTACTGCACACTCTTGGCGCGAGTCTCCAAGCGGCTGGCAGTGAGGTCGATTTTGAAGTTTTTGACGGGCTCGAGTGTCATGCGCAGCTGCAGGTCTTCGGTACGGTTGGTGGCGGCGGGGGTGATGCTGTCGCTCATGATGAGCCACTGGTTGCGGGCCGCTTTCTCGATGTAGGAGTCGTCAATGAATCCGAAGGCGAAATCAAGGCCAGGAGCCATGAGGTCGCCCGACCGCTGTCCGAAAGCCTTGCCCACGTCGGGGAGGAATCCGGCGAGGCTCATGGAATACTGGTTGCGGTAGGAGAGCGTGATGTTGCGGAGCATCATGGCCACGCGGGCTATGCTCTGCCCTATCCTGTAGAGGGGCTTTTTGTCCAAAGGTTCGCGTGCGGTGACTGTGAGTTTCAGCTTGACGGGGGCCCCCACCAAAGCCTTATCCCCCTGGGGGGAGGCTTCCTGTGTCTGGGACTTCTTCCCGCGTGGGGATGGGATGGAGGCTTTCCCTAGGGACGAAGCAATGTCTTTCCTTGAAGACGAAATGGAATCTTTACCTAAAGACGGATTGGAAGCCCCCTCCGACTCCCCCTGGGGGGAGGGATCTTCTGTGCGTTGGGACTTCCCCCCCGGGGGGGATGAGAGGGGGGCTTTCCCTAGGGACGAAGCAATGTCTTTCCTTGAAGACGAAATGGAATCTTTCCCTAAAGACGGAATGGAAGCCCTCTCCGACTCCCCCTGGGGGGAGGGATCATCTGTGCGTTGGGACTTCCCCCCCGGGGGGGATGAGAGGGGGGCTCCCCCTGAGGTGTCTGCAACGGCCATGTCTGCCTGTGCTTTCCGCTTCAGTTCCTCGACGTAGCTTTTGGGCAGACTCACTCTAATCTTATTGTCGTCAATCACCTTATATTTCAGTTTGACGGTCTTTCCGTCGGCAGTCTTGGCAGTGACGTTGAGACGGCGCGACTTTTTGCCGTGGCTAATCTCGATGGCGGTGTCGGGCGCCAGCGTGATTTCCTTTTCAAACGAGCGTTTGTTCTTGGGCAGCTGCCGGGCTTCCTTGGCCTTGTCGTCATCCTTTCCGGTGGCATTCTTGTCCTTGCCCTGCTGCTTTTTGGCCTGCTCTTTTTTGCGTTTCTCGGCGTTGCGGTCGTAACGCTGTGTCTTGTTGAATCGCTCGTTGGTTTTCTTGAGGAAAGGTATCTGGTTGTAGAGCTTCTCCATGTTGAGCGTCGCGTTGAGGTTCAGGTTGCGGTTGCTGTTGATGGTGTTGCCCAGTCGCAGCCCGCTCTCGAGTTCGGCACCGCGGTTCCAGTGGTAGGTGGCGTCGTAACGCGCGTCGGCGTTGAGCCAGTCGAAGATTGGGATGAGGTTGAGCGGCAACTGGTAGGACGCGCTGAAGCTCTGCTGGTAGTCAAGGGGTGTGCCAAGGTTTTTGATGCTGGTCCACACGGAGTCTTTCCATGCGGTGTAGCGGTCGGGGTAACGGTCTTTGTTGACAGGCGTGTAGGGTTCCTCTATCTGTGCATGGGTGGCGCTGTTGAAGTTCATGTGCAGATTGCGGGTGAGGTCCCATCGGAGGGAGAACTCGCGGTTCCACAGGAATTGTTCGTTGAAGGTGAGTGGCAGTTGCTGGCCTTCCAGATTGTCCATGTCGCGCGTCTGCTGCTCGTAGTAGATGCGGTTGATTTCAGTGTTGAACTGAACGTTCTGCGGCAGCCAGTTGAGCCCAAACCGCTTCAAGATGTCCCAGTACTTGCTCTTGCTCTTGATTTTCTTGAAGGGCTCGAAAGCCTTGTAAACAGGCGTGTAGCTGTAGTTGAACGAGCCGCGCCATGTGTCGTCGTTCTCATAGACCAGTGTCTCGCCGCTGCTGTGGCGGTGGGAGTGGCTGTAGCTGAAGGAGAAGTTGGCGGGGTCGTAGGGCATGGGGTGTCCTTTGGTCTGCACTCCCATGCGGACGTTGGAAAGCGAGAAGTTGGTGTTGGTGGTGCGGGTCACGGCGATGCTCTCTATGCTGTCGCGCTCGTGCTGACTGCCTGCTGCATCGAGTGCGTCCTTGAGCAGCATGTCGTTGTCGAGCGGGTTGTATTTGGGCCGCGACTCTTCCTTCTGCACCGAATAGTAGAGCGGTGCCGACACCTTGAGCTTGTCGGGGAAGAACTTCCCCAACTCGAAGTTGGCGGTGACGTTGTAGGCCTTCTCGTCATTCTGCGACCGCTGGCTGACGCCCTGCTCCAGACCTCCGAACCCCTCGGTCATGACGCGTCCGTTGACGTTGACGGTGGCCACGTCGGAGAGTTGCATGTTGAGGGTGCCCTGAGCAGCCCAGCCGCCACTGTTGTTGTATTCCTTGAGGCGCAGTTCGTTGAGCCACACCTCGCCCGACTTCTGTTCGCCCGAAAGATTGCGCACACCCAGAATCATGGTTTTCACCTCGCCCAGGGTGGGATTTCCCATGATGCTCACCTTGTTGGAGGGATGGTCTTCATCGTAGGCCGAATAGAGTTGGTTGTAGGAGGCGCGTCCTTCGGCCTTGGCCTTGTTGCGCTCCTTCTTGAGTTGGGTGAAGATGTCGAGGGGCACGTCGAGCATGTTTTCCTCGGGCCACACCTTGCGGCGGTCGTTGGCGTTGTCGTGATAGACGTCGGCGGGCGTGAGTTTGAGGGGTATCTCGTACTCGTAGTAGTTGTTCTTGTAGTCGCTTCCCAGACGTATGAACATGGCCAGCTGGTTGTCGCGCAGCGCGGTGGCATTGGGTTCGAGGGTGTTGGCGTGGGCGAACATCTGCAGGCGCTTGTATTGCCGCAGGTCCTGGGTGGTGTTCTTATAGACGGCCTTCGACTCGCCGGGAGCCAAGTTGGTGACCATGATGTTGAGAGCCTGCTCGTTGCTCTCGACGAGTTGGGGCTGGGTGGGGTCCTGCACACGGCTGATGCCCGGTGGCAGAACGTAGTTGACGGGTGTCTTGTCGCTGTTTTCCTCGATGTTGACGGCACTGACCGACATGCGTCCGGTCTCGGTGGCTCCCGTGTTGAGCGACTGCTCGTAGATTCGCCATTCGCCGCGCACCAGGTCTAAGTTGGCGAAGCGCAGCACGATGGGTTTTTGGAATCCGGTGAGGAACATGCGCATGAAGCGGATGGAGCTGAAGTCGCTGATCGAGCCTTCCTTGCTCTCGTAGTCGCGTATGGGGATACGGAACTGATACCACTTCACGCTGTACTTTTCGCCGTTGCGCAGGCCTCCGGCACTGGTTCGCTCATCGACGATGAAGTTTCGCCCGACGACCATGTCCTCGGGGCGGATGCTGAGATGATACTGGTAGTATTTCTCGTATTCGTTGAGGGTGTAGTCCTGGTTGATGTCCTCAACGTCGGGGCCCGTCTTGTAGGACGTGTCGTAGCTCTCGGTGCGGCTGTCGCTGTCGGGCGAGTTGCCCTGCGGGTTGTTGATGCGCTTGTAGCGTTCCAGGATGGAGAGTTCGCGCTGGTCATAGTCTGAGCCGCGGAAGTAGTGGTAGTTGTCGTTGGCGGGGTCGTTGAAGATGGAGTCGAAGACGGCGGGCGACACTTTGCCCTGAATGGCCGTCAGGAAGTCCTGGTAGGCTCCGTAGGTGCGCTCTTCCTGGTCGGTGAGTCCGTTGAGTCCCACGTCCTGCAGGGCGCGCGAGCCCGTCGAGGTGGCAAAAGCGTAGGTGACGGTGCTCTGAGTGGGAATCTTTCCCCACTGAGTGGTGGTGTAGTTGTTGGTGCCGTCAACGGCCATGCCGCTCTCGTAGAATTTCTTTCCGTCGCGCAGAATGTCCTCACTCACCTCGCCCAGGTTGATGTAGAAGTCGCCGCCGTAGAGGTTGGCGTCGGCCTGCTCGGAACTGTAGATAAAGGGGTCGAGCATCCAGAACTCAATGTACTCAATGTTGGCAGCCTCGAAGTCGTTTGTGTCCAGCCTTCTCATCATGCCGCCCCACTTGCTGAGCGGGTTGGTGAGCCGACCGTCCTGGGTGAGGTCGGGGTTGAGGTTGTAGGGGCCACGCTCGGTGGGATAGTAGGCCAGGTTGAGCATTGGCAGCGGAGCCGTGGAACCGGTGTAGCCGCTCTGCTGACGGTTGGGGAACACCTCGTTGACATAAATCTCGCGCACGTAGTGGTTGGAGAGCTGGTTGAGGTCGCTCTTGATGTGGCTGGGGGCGAGCGAGCTGCTGCGCCTTGTGAGGAGCTGGTCGATGGTGTACCATGCCAGCAGCGAACGGTTGAATCCGCTCTGCACGGTGGTCTTGTCCTTCTGTTCGGCAAACATGCTGGGCACACTGCTGAGCACCCACGAGGTGGCCGTGCTCACGTCAATGCTGTTCTTGGTATTCTCAAAATCGTCCAGATAGGAGGCGTTGTCCTGGGTGCCGTGGCTCTGCCCGGCAATGAGTTGGGCAAACTCGCCCCTGAAGGTGATGTTCGAAGGCTGCGTACAATGCAGCAGGGGCAGACGGTCGAGCAGATTGGTGAGCCATTGGCTCTCTTTCTTCCAGTTCAGGTTCAGTCCCCAGAGGGTGTTGTTGAGCGGTTCGCTGCCCATGTTCACCTTGGTGGTGAGCGACTGCTCGTAGAGGTGCTGCAGCGTACCGCTGAGCTGCAGGTTTTTCGAGAAGTCGTACTCCCAGTTCACGCCAAACATGGTCTTGCGCTGCTGCCCATAGTCGGTGTTGCTCTCGAACGAGGCGCTCACCGGGGTGCCCGCGTCGAGAATGCTCTGGTTGAGGATAGTCACCTCGCCCGCGCTGTAGTCAACGCTGTAATCCACGCCTTCGTGCAGCTCCATTCCGCCGGCGGTCACCTTCACACAGCCCTGCGGCACATTGAAGGCACCGAGCGAAATCACGTTGGCCGAGGTGCCGCGATACTGTCCCACGAGCATGTACTTGTCCTTCTCGGCAATCTGCTTGGCTATGGTCTTGGTGGAGTCGTAGAGTTCGTTGAAACAATATTTGCGCGCCACGTCGGCACTGACGCCCTTGTTGGTGAGGAACCGGTAGAGGTCGTCGCCGAAAGGCTCGGCCTCGGGGAAGAACACGCGGCCGTTGCTCACAGTGTAGCCCTCAACGAAGTCGAAGTAGCCGTTGGCGTGAGCCTTGTTGTTGTTGTCCAAGCGGTCGGCGCCGAGCAGCCGTATGATGGGTTCGCTCTTCACCTCCTTCTCGGGGATGTACGACAGATAGACGCCAGCCGTGTCGCTCTGGAACTTCACGTCCAGCCGGAACTTGTCTTTCTCAACCGACGAGGCCAAATAATAGACGTTCTTCATCATCAGGTCCCAGTTGCCCTGGTGGGGGTTGTTGCTGGTGTTCTTGAGCGACTTGACGAAAAGGGCCTGCTTCACGTCGGAGATGTTGTTGGCCAGCTCGCCCACCTGATAGGTGACGCCGCGGTAGGTGTATTCGTAGGCCACGGCCAGCACCTGGTCGGTTTGCAAAGCCGTCTTCAGCGAGACGTATCCCATGGCCCTGTTCACGGTGTATTCCGACGAGTTGAGCAGACGGGCGCTCTCCAGCTTCTCATAGTCGGCGCCGCCCACGAAGTTGCCGATGCCATCGAACGTGGTGCTCGTCTGGTCGATGTCGCGCGCGGCCGCATAGCTGCCCACCATTTCGGCATACTCGGAGTTGGCGCTGTTGCAGGGCACCGGCTGGCCTGTGGTGGCCCAGCGGGGATTGCTCACGCGGGTGTTCTCGCCCAAGTCGGTCAGGGCAATGATGTTGCGGGTGTTTGTGGTGGTTCCCGTCTTGTTGGTCACCCAAATCTCCACATGGCTGATTTCAATGCCGGTGGTGACGTTGGGCAGCGACTTCATCGACTCGGCATACTTGTCGCGGAAGAACTGCGAGAGGAAGAAGTGGCGGTTCTCCTCGTAGTCGGCCACGTCGAGTTCGAACGGGGTGAGCTGTACGCCGCCCTTCGACGAGACGCTCTTCGACGACGACTTCTTCTGCGAGACGACCGTCTGCAGCTTCAGCTTGCCAAACTGCCAGTCGGTGCGGATGCCGAAGAGCGAGCTGGCCCCCGTCACCAGCGACGAGTTGCTCGGGAACGACACGTTGCCGGCCTCCACCAGCTTGATGATTTCGTCCTCCTTGCCCTCATATTTCAGCTTCAGGTTCTGCGAGTCGAAGTCGAAGGTGGCGTCGGTGTTGTAGTTGAGGTTCATGTTCACCTTGTCGCCCACCTTTCCGTTGACGTTGATGTTGATTTTCTCGTCGAAGTCCATGCTCGTGGTCTTGCGGTTGCGCACGGGCAACGAGGGGTTGTCGATGTTCTTCATCGTGGCGCCAAACTTCAGTTCGGCTGTTCCCTGCGTCTTGATGCGCACACCGCCCGGGCCAAATATCTTTTCGGCTGGCCCCAAGTCGAAGTGCATGTCGGAGAACGAGAACTTCTCCTTGCCCTGCGTCTTGAGAATCTCCTCGCTCTTTGAGCGGAAATAGTCTCTGAACGCCTTTCGCTCGCTCCACTTGCGATACTCCTCGGGGGTCATCATGATGGGGGCGTTGATGTACGAGTCGCCAATCTTCGACCCGATGATGTAGCGGTCGAGCGTGTCGTTATAGACCACGTCCTGCTTCAGGTTGTCGGGCATCGACAGGTCGGCCGAGCCCTGGCGCAGATCGTCGTCGGTGATGGGCGTGGTGCGCTGAATCTTCCAGCGCGGATGGAGCAGCGAGTCGGGAATGGTCTCGTCCTCCACCACGATTTGGTTGAACTGAGGAGTCTTGGCCGATGAAGTGTCGCGCACACCGCCGCGGCCGCCCTGGGCCGTGCTCCCGTCGGGGCGCCCATTGCCCGTGCGCACATCTTGTCTGCTGGGAGCGTCGGCATTGGCCTGCTGGCGGGGGCGTATGTCCTGCTTGAAAGGCAAAGTGATGCCTGCCAGCACCGTCAGGATGCCGACAACCACCAGTACGAATGTCAAAAATTGCCGTTTCAATTCAACACACCTTTCTTTACGTTGCCGAGTTCAGGATGTCCACACCGTTTGCCTTGGTTGGCGCCGGGCTCCCCACCCTTTTGCACTCTGGCTCTCCATCTCATTTTATCTGTTTCAGGGCCATTTTCACCACCTGCTCCACGGGAAGGTCGGGCTGCTCATGCAGAATGGCCGACACCACCTTGGCCGAGGGCGCAGGCGCAAAGCCCAGCATGGTGAGCGCGCCAATGGCCTCGTCGTGAACCACGCGCGATGCCGTGGCCGGCCCCACAACCACCGGGCTGTCTGCCCCGTTGCCCCCCTGCGGGGCGAAGAGCGGAGCCTCTATCTTGTCTTTCAGGTCCACGATGATGCGCTGCGCCGTGCGCAGGCCGATGCCCTTCACGCTCTTCAGCATGCGCTCGTTGCCCGTGGCAATGACGTTGCACAGTTCCTGCGGCGCGATGCTCGAAAGAATCATGCGCGCCGTGTTGGCTCCCACACCGCTCACGGTGATGAGCTGACGGTAGAGCTCGCGCTCCTGGCGCGAAGCAAAGCCATAGAGCGTGAACGAATCGTCGCGGCCGCCAGCCACCAACGCTTCGTGGACGTAGAGTTTCACTTGTTGCTTGCCCTGAATGGCACTGAAAGTATTGAGCGAAATGTTCAGACCATAACCAACCCCGCCGGCCTCAACGACAGCCAGCGCAGGAGTAAGCTCGGTCAGCTCACCCTTCACATATTCTATCATGCGTATTTACATTTTTACGTATATATACATCAATACTAACGAGAGAAACAAACATTTTATTGCATGCCAACGATTATTTTACCTTTTGACACCAATTTTGCAAATTTTTCAACCTTATGCAAGCTCGTTTCAAGATTTTTCCGTACTTTTGCACCCAAAACAACCAAACTCAAAGAACAAAATGAAAAAAATCAGAGCAGCCGTAGTGGGTTACGGCAACATCGGAAAGTACACCATCGAGGCTCTGGAGGCCTCCCAAGACTTTGAAATTGCAGGCATTGTGCGCCGCAACGGGGCAGAAAACAAACCTGCCGAACTGGCACCCTACGCCGTAGTGAAGGACATCCGCGAACTGGAGAACGTGGATGTGGCCATTCTGGCCACCCCCACCCGCTCGTGCGAAGAATATGCCAAGCAGATTCTGCCTCTGGGCATCAACACCGTCGATTCATTCGACATACACACCAACATCCGCGGCTACCGCGAGCGGCTCATGGAAATCAACAAGCAGACTGGCACCGTCAGCGTCATCGCCGCCGGATGGGATCCCGGTTCGGACAGCATCGTGCGCACACTCATGCAGAGCCTTGCCCCCAAGGGCCTCAGCTACACCAACTTCGGCCCCGGCATGTCCATGGGCCACTCCGTCTGTGTGCGCTCCAAGGAGGGTGTGCGCAACGCTCTCTCGATGACCATCCCCCTGGGCGAAGGCATCCACCGCCGCATGGTCTATGTTGAGCTCGAGGACGGAGCACGCCTCGAGGACGTCACCGCCGCCATCAAGGCCGACCCCTACTTCGCCAACGACGAGACCCACGTCTTTGCCGTTGAGAGCGTAGATGCCGTACGCGACATGGGCCACGGCGTAAACCTCGTGCGCAAGGGCGTCAGCGGAAAAACCCAAAACCAGCGCCTGGAGTTCAACATGAGCATCAACAACCCCGCTCTCACAGCTCAGGTGCTCGTCAACGTGGCCCGCGCCAGCCTGCGCCAGCAGCCCGGCTGCTACACCATGGTTGAGATTCCTGTCATCGACATGCTGCCCGGCGAACGCGCCGACCTCATCGAGCACTTGGTGTAAGCTGCTCATCTTCAGGCCTGCGGCAAGTCCTGATTCAGGGAAGCCGCCCCGGCAAACCTGAACTAAAAGCCCCATCACCGCGTTTCGCCGAGCCATTCGGCGACACGACAAAAACAACTCCCGACGTTGTCTCAAAATTTTCTAGAGAATTTTGGCACAACGTCGGGAGATATTTTTTTATTCTCGGACGCTGCATTCGTATCCTCAAGACCCATTTTATTTCTTCGGCAGAAAAGGATACGCTACGCGTCTTTCAAAAACAAATAAAAACAAAAACGGACAATGGAAAACAGGTTTTTATTTGTAAAATCGTCTTGTTTTATTGGTTTTTCTTTGTTTTTATTGGTTTTTCAAAGACGCTGTGCGTTATCATTCCCCGTTCCGCCGGATGTTCGGCGCGGGGTTCGGCGGATTTGCAATATTTCAAATCCACCGAACATCCGCTGCAACGGGTTGCCGAAGGGTGTCACGGGAAAACAGTAATACCTGTCCCCATTGGACGTTTCAATATAATGATAGTTATGCCCATTTTCGGTGTAATGGATAAGACAATCGAAGTGTGGTTTTGTAAATATCTAATTGTTCTTTATTAGTTGACGATGATGCGCTTCATTTGCGGAATAGAGTTCTCAAAAGCCTGTTTCACCTGCTCGTTCTCAAAGTCCAAGGGTGTTCCGTCCTCATAGTAGCTGTCACAGAGTAAACAGCCGTCTTCTTTTATGTAAATATAGTAATAAACAGTGTCGTTCCATTCTCCACGGAATAGTTTGGGGTCGTTATACCCTTTTCGGAAAATTACTCCACGCCGGTTCGTCCTTTCTTCTTCAGAGGCAATCCACGCCCTCAGCCATTGCGGAAGGCTCTCCAGACTGACATACTCCCTCCGGGCATTATCATAGTTGTAGCCGCCATAGTATGGGCCGTAATTTGTGTCATAGCTGTATTCAATCTCTATAGGATACGACGAGCGCTTCCATTTGTTGGTTTTATCATTAGCGACCAGCTTGCCGTCTATATAGCGAAAAGGTTTCATTACCAGAATATCATTTGTCAGACTGATTACTGCCATTCCACCTTCCCGGTACTTGTTAATGCAAATGACACCATTCTCCAGTACCTTCCATGTATAATTTCCCCACAGAGTTGCAGGAACATACGCACTGTCTTGTAGTAAGAAATCGGTCACTTTCTTCCCTCCGTCACCAAAGAAGGTGTCTTCTTCTTCAGAAATCCAAAGGCCACTTTTTGAAATGCCGCTATCCGTCACCATGAGCCAATAGCCTGGTAGCAACGATGAGTCCAAGTTGTTAGGTACGTTGGCAAAGACATCATCATCATCTTTGCTGCAACCTGCAAAAGCAAACAAGACAGCAGTAAATAAACACAAGAACTTAAGCTTTTCCATAGTTATTTTTTATTATTATTGTTTTTTTACTTTAATAACGAGTATGAAATGAGATTTTGGTCGTTTATTAACACAATATTTGTTAAATCTCTCAAAAATTCAACTGAGCGCATTATTTATTCATAAATTTATCACCCCGTTCCGCCGGATGTTCGGCGCGGGGTTCGGCGGAACGGGGAACACCCACTGCAACGTGGGACTACCACAGGCCCTTTATACAGGAAGCCGTCATTCGGCAATGCCAATGACGTATAAATGAGTTAGGAGTTAGGAGTCACCTAACTCCTTTTAGCCACGTTCTTACGACAAAAAAGGGCCGCCATATTTTCCTCCTTGTCACACAAATCACGCAGATTCTTCGATTATCAATTATCAATTGTCAATTATCAATTATCAATTATCTGAGACTCTCTTTATGGTGAATTCGGGAGCGCGCATTATATAGACATTGGTTGTTTTAACAATCTCAGCGAAAAGATCGTCAACAGCAACGTACTCAGGATTAACGCTATAGACTTTTCCGCTGAATTCCATTGTTGCACCTTCAACAACCTCTTTATTAATCTCTTCTCCCAGATCTCCACCAAGAAAGCCGTTTTCGTCTGCTCCAGAATCAGGAGGTGTTAAGGGCAAGAGATAATATCTGTCGCCATTTGCTGTTTCTATATAATAGAGGTTATGATACTTTTCTGCGGTAATAGGGTACATTCCGTGATCACATCGGACTATGCCTCTTGAGCCACTTACATCTGTCAGATAATCACCAACTATAGGAATAAATATTTCAAAAGGAGGACTATTAAGAAAAGCATCATCGTCGCTATCGTTGCCGCATGATGACATCAGACACATTCCTGATATCATCAGGAACGCGAACATCACTGATAAAATACTCTCTTTTTTCATAATTGATTCTTTTTAACGTGTTAATACTTTAATTATATAACGATTTTTGTTGCCATTCTTTGCATCAAAAACGAAGAAAAGGGGTTCGGCGGATTTGCAATCATGGGCGGTAGAAAGATTGCATTGTCCTCATTACCAGATTGTTAAATAATCAAAACACCCAAAAACATGCATTCAAATCTGCCGTT
>OCTX012231893.1_pt1 | contig 20129 bp, 19 predicted proteins | sample 1539691 | NCBI WGS metagenome assembly OCTX01 (sample SAMN02144231, study PRJEB22623) | gut metagenome | biome: sheep rumen | host: Ovis aries | place: New Zealand
CGCTGACATTTCCCCCGCCGGGGGAATCTTCCCCTCGCGCTCCCCCGCGTCTCTATCACGGATCCTTTTTTTGGGTTCTTTGACAGTCTCCAAACCGGAAGGGCACAGCCCTTCCGGTTTTCTTATATCATATTTGGTTCATGCTTCCGGCGCGGGATTCTCCGCCGTGTAGATGTCGCGGTAGAGGCTGACAAATTCCTCAAGGCAGATACCGTTTTCCATGATATAGGTCGCGGCCTCCACACCGACATAGCGGAAGTGCCAGGGCTCGTACATGACGCCGGTCACATCCTCCTTGTCCGACGGATAGCGGACGATGAAGCCGAATTCGTGGCAGTGCTGGCTCATGTACTGGAACATCGGGGTGTCCGCAAGGCTTCTGTCCTTCGGATTGACGTAGATGTAGGTGATATCGCAGCACAGGCCGGTCTGGTGCTCGCTGGTGCCGGGAGGCAGGACGATCCAGCGGCCGTTGCTGTCCTTGCCGTCGGGCGGATACTGGGCCTTTTTGCGGTTGAAGTTGGCCAGCTGCTCGGCATAGCTCCGGTAGCCCGACGAGAGATACACGCTCAGCCCCTGGGCGCGGGTGTCGTCCACCATGGCTTTCATCGGCTCGATGATGCGCTCATCGAAGGTCTGGTCTTCCAGCGTGGTCGGGTTCTGGGGCGCGTACTCGTCGATGGAGTTATACTCGTTGGCCAGAATGAACTCCCAGCTGTCAATGTCGATGTCCGGCGGCGCGGGCAGACCCATTGCGGCAGCACGGGCGGCCGGGCTTTCGGGATCGACCGTCGGCTCCGGCGTTGCTTCGGGCGTCGGCTCCGGCGTGGGATCCGCCGACTCTGATTCGACGGGGGTGAAATCCGGGATCAGAGGCTCCGAGCTTTCGATCACCGGCGCGTCCGTCTCAGAGGGCTTCGTGCGCCAGCCTTCCGGCTCGAGCAGCTTGGGGGATACCTGATAGACACAATAAAGACTGTAAGCAAAGAGTGCCAGCAGCACCAGGCCGAACAGCACTCGGAAAAAGCGTCCTACACTCATGGAGCAGCCTCCTATTTTGTTTCTCTGCTTACTATACCATCCGAAAAATCCCAGGTCAACTGAAATTTCTTGCAGAAAGTCCCCCGCTTTGCTATACTGAAGAAAAAAGGGGGCTTTGCCATGAAACTGACCTGGTACGGACATTCCTGTTTTCTGTTGGAGACAGCGGAGGGCTCGGCGGTATTCGATCCCTATGCGCCGGGCTCTGTGCCCGGGGTGGAGCTGCCGCCGCTGACGGCTGATGCGGTCTTCTGCACACACAGTCACCGCGACCACGCTTATACCGCCGCGGTGACGCTCAGCGGCCGGAAGCCAGACTTTCGCGTGACGATCGTGGACAGCTTCCACGATGACAAACAGGGCGCGCTGCGCGGGAAAAACAAGATCATGGTGATCGAGGCCGAGGGGAAACGGGTGGCGCACCTGGGCGATCTGGGACAGGTGCTCAGCGAGCAGCAGCTCGCTGCGCTCGGATCGATCGACGTACTGCTGATCCCCGTGGGCGGACACTACACCATCGACGCGGCCGCGGCGCAGTGCGTGGCGGAGCAGATCGGCGCACGGCTGACGGTGCCGATGCACTATCGCGGGCCGGGCTTCGGCTTCAAAATCATCGGCACGGCGGAGGACTTCCTCGCCATGCGCGAAACGGTGCTGCGCCTGGACAGCAACGAGCTGAACCCGGACGAAATCGAGGGCGAGGCGACGGTTGTGCTTCGCTGCCCGGTCAAATAAAAGAACTGGCGTCTCCAGACGGAGACGCCAGTTCTTTTTGCGCTTAAAATTTTCCGCTGCGGCCCGAGAAACCGCCGCCGGAGTGGAAGCTGCTGCCGCCGCCCCCGCCGCGGGTGCCGGAGTTCGACTCGATCAGCGTGCGGCTTTCGGTGCGGTGGGTGAATCGATCCTCCTTGATGCGGAGGTTTACGCTGTGCGGCACCAGATATTCGTCAGCGCGGGTGGCCTCCTTCGCGGTCTTCATCTGCGCCTTGAAGCTCAGGCAGACGATCAGCGCGACGACGAGGGGAATGAAGATTACGGCAAGCACGCGCGGCAGGATGCTGCGCTGCGTGCTGGCGTAGGGGTTATTGTAGTCGTGATAGTCCAGCCCGTCGGGTCCGGTGATGATATCGGCGCCTTCGCCGATGTCCTCGCCGTTTTCGAGGCGGGTCAGCTGCGCATCGCAGGCGTCGAGATAGTCCTCAAATCCGCCGTACCAGTCGTTGCTGCGGAAGTTGTCGAGAAACTCGTCCTCGATCAGCCAGCTGCTCTCATAGCCGCAGATCGTCTCACCGAGGCTGCCGTGTCCGGCGAAGGCATAGTCGCGCTCGTTCATGCTCAGCAGCAGGATGACGCCGTCGCGCTCCTCGCCCCAGCCGAGATCATAATACTGAAAAATGCCTTTGGCGGCCTCATAGACGTCGCTGTTGAAGCTCGTGTGATCGTTCACCGTGACGACATAGAGGCTGCATTGATGCTGCTCGCTGAGAGACGCGGCCTTTTCCTCCAAGGTCTCGCGCTGGCTGTCACGCAGAAGCCCCGCCTGATCCAGCACATAGGGGAAGACGGGAGCGGCGCTTTCTTCGCTTGGCGCGGCGTCTTCCGTCGGCACGGCGTCCCCGGCAGATGCGGAATCCTCGGCAAAGGCCGCGGGAAGAAGCAGCGAGAGAAGAAAAACCGCCAGCAGAAGGGTAATCAAACGTTTTTTCATCGCGCGCCCCCCTTACATCAGAAACAGGATCGCGGCCAGCACGGCGGCGAGCGGCCCCGCGATGCCGAAGAACCAGGCCCACCAGCGCCCCATCGACACGGGCAGGTCGCCGATGAGCTTGCCGGTCTGGCCGTTCATGGCAAAGAGGTAGTTCTTGCCGTTCCAGCGCGTGGAGAGCATCCACACCGGCAGCAGCGCGTACTGCGCCTTGCAGCGGGGCATGTTGACCTGCTGATTGACGGGCGTGCAGCTGGCGTAGCCGACGGCGGTGGCGCTCAGCTCGGCCACGGAGGTGTTGCAGGCGCGGCGCACGGCGCGCTCGGAGGCGTCTTTTGCCGGCACATCGTAGATGTCCGCCAGATAACCCGGCAGATAGGCCGTGGAGAAGGGCTTGAGCTCCTTGTAGTCATAGGGCTCGATGGAGTCCATCATTGCGTCGGGCATTTTGGTGGAGCCGTCGGCCGGGATGCGCCGGAAATCCAGTGTACCGGCGCGGCGGACGTCAAAGTGATCGGTCTCGGTGATGCGGTATTTGCCGCTGGTGTAGCTGCGTACCCGGGTGGCCGCGTAGCGGATGTCGGCGTTGACCCGGCCGTCAAAGAGCCAGAAGGGGACATAGACGCCCTTGATTTCCTCGATGTGGTTCTGCTCCGTGAAGGCCCGGGGCAGGAGCCGTTTGCCTTTGTAGAAATTCTTCAGCGCGGCGACAGCCGCAGTTTTGTCGAGCTTGAAGGGGATGACGAAGTCCGGCTTCTGCTGGCCGTGAAACTGTCCGGGAACGACGGTGGGGTTGCCGCAGTAGGGACAGCTGGTGGCGGCGGTGGTCTCGTCGCAGAAAAGCTCTGCGCCGCAGCTGGGGCAGCTGTAAACCTTCAGACCCTCCGCGCCCTGCTGAAAGCTGTATTCCTCGGCCTCTTTAGCGGCCTCGGCGGACTGCGCCTGAACGCCGGCGGCCTCAGCGGCCTCCACCTTGTCGGCATAGAGCGCTTCAATCTCCTGCACGGAGAAGCTGCTGCCGCAGTATTCGCACTCAAGCCTGCCGGAGGAGCCGACAAAGTGCAGCGGGCCGGTACAGGCCGGGCACTGAAAATTGGTGATTTGGCTTGCCATGGGCCAGCCTCCTTACTTAAGGATACAGGGCGGCGTGCGCCGCCCTGTCAATGCTGCGGGAAATCAGACAATATCGCCGTCGTCAAAGGGGTCGCCGCACTCGGGGCAGAACTTGGGCGGCTTGGTGGGATCGGCCGGCGTCCAGCCGCACTTGTCGCACTTGTACTGGGGCACGCCGGCGGGCTTCTTCGCGCCGCACTCGGAGCAGAACTTGCCCTTGTTCTTCGCGCCGCAGCTCGTGCAGGTCCAGAAATCGACCGGCGCGGGCTCGGGCTTTCTGGTGCCGCACTCGGGGCAGAACTTGCCGGTGGCGGGCTTGCCGCAGGTCGGGCAGGTCCAGCTGTCGGAAGCGGGAGCGGCGGGGGCCGCGGGCTGCTGCTGACCCATCTGATACAGGCTCTGGGCGTTGATGCCGCCGGCCTGGCCGGCCATGTTCATGCCCATGAAGGCCATCGCGGGACCGGCGTTCTGGTTGGAGGCCGCCGCCTGCATGGCCGCCGCCTGCGCGCCGACCAGGTGCGCCGCGGCCATATTGGGATTGCGGAAGGTGGCGTTGCGCTGCAGCTCCTTGATCATGGCCTCGTCTTCCTCGCTGGCCTTGACGGAGGAGACGCCGAAGGAGACGATCTCAATGCCGCGCAGGTCGCGCCATTTGGACGAGAGCACGGAGTTGAGCGCGTCGGCCATCTCCTGGGTGTGGCCGGGGAGGGAGCTGTAGCGGATGCCCATGTCGGAGATGCGGGCAAAGGCGGGCTGCAGGGCGGTCAGCAGCTCGGTTTTGAGCTGGCTGTCGATCTGGCTGCGGGTGAAGGCAGAGCTGACGTTGCCGCAGATATTGGTGTAGAAGAGGATGGGGTTCGAAACGCGGTAGCTGTATTCGCCGAAGCAGCGGATCGAAATGTCCACGTCCAGGCCGATGTTGTTGTCGACCACGCGGAAGGGCACCGGGGAGGGCGTGCCGTACTTGTTGCCGACAAGCTCCTTAGTGTTGAAGTAATACACGCGCTGGTCCATCGGGGCCTCGCCGCCGAAGGTGAAGCGCTTGCCGATGTTTTTGAAAACTTCCTTGATGTTCTGGCTCAGGTTGCCGGAGAAGAGGGAGGGCTCGCTGCTGCTGTCGTAGGTATACTCGCCCGGCTCTGCGCAAAGGTCGACCACCTTGCCCTGCTCCACGATGATCATGCACTGGCCGTCGGCCACGGCGATGACGGAGCCGTTGGAGATGATGTTGTCGCTGCCTTTGGTGTTGGAGGAGCGACCGCCGGCGCGCTTGACGCCCTTGGTGACCAGCACGTCCGCGGGGATGGCTTCACAATAAAAATACTCTTTCCACTGGTCGGCCAGAACGCCGCCTGCCGCACCCAGCGCTGCTTTGATAAGACCCATGGTTTGATCTCCTTTCCGTATTTCGCTTGATGAGGTGAGTTTATAATGCTATTTAACCATAATAATTATAACAAATCCCCGCCTCCTTGTAAATAACTATTTAAATCCGAAAAGCCCGCCTTGCTTTCCTGCGGCCGCTGTGGTAGAGTGGGGAAAAAAGAAAACCGGCCTCTGGCCGGGGGAGGGACTGTTATGGCACAGGTACTGCTCGGCCGCCCGGCGGCGGACGCGATTCGGGAGGATCTGGCGCGGCGCATCGAGGCGCTGGCGGAGAAAGGCGTGACGCCGCGTCTCGCGGTGATCCGCCTGGGGGAGGACCCCGGCGACATGGCCTATGAGCGCAGCATCCGGCGCTCCTGCGAAAAGCTCGGCTGCGCGGCGGAGAGCATTACGCTTCCGGCCGACTGCCCGCAGCAGGCGCTGATTGCCAGAATCGAAGAGGTCAACGCCGACGACGCCATCCACGGCTGTCTGCTGCTGCGGCCGCTGCCAAAGCATATGGACAGCGCCGCCGTCTGCGACGCGCTGACGCCGGAGAAGGACCTGGACGGCATGGGAAGCCGCGCGCTTGGCGCGCTCTTTGCCGGACGGAAGGACGCCTTCGCGCCCTGCACGGCGCAGGCCTGCCTCGAAATGCTGCGCTATTACGGCATCGACCCGGCGGGCAAGCGTGCCGTCGTTGTCGGGCGGAGCCTCGTGATCGGCCGGCCCGTGGGGCAACTGCTGCTGCAATCCGACGCGACCGTCACCCTCTGCCACAGCCGTACGCCGGATCTGCCCGCGGTCTGCCGCGAGGCGGACATCCTGATTGCGGCGGTCGGCCGCGCGGGGCTGATCGGCGCTGAGCACACGCGCCCCGGCCAGGTGATCCTGGACGTCGGCGTCAACAGCGTGGACGGCAAGCTCTGCGGCGACGTCTGCTATGACGAGGCCGAGCCTGTCGCCGCGGCGCTGAGCCCGGTGCCCGGCGGCGTCGGAGCCGTGACGCCGGCGGTGCTTTTGGCGCATCTGGTCGAGGCGGCGGAACGCGCAGCCAAGAAGGTAGGATAAGAGGGAGAAGCACATGGAAGAAGTAAAAGCCGAAGAAATCCCGGTAAACAAGAAGAAAAAACGCCATTTTATCGTCTGGGTACTGCTGATCGGACTCGCGCTGACGTTGCTCGGACAAATTGTAGGCGAGCTGCTGTGCGTGCCGCTGCAGCTGCTTTTCCCCGGTATGCCGCCGATGTGGTCGTTTTCGCTGATGTATTTCTCATTTATCGGCATCGTGCTGCTGACGCTGGGCTTTGTTGCGCTCGCGGAAAAAGGGCTGCTGCCGCTGTTTCGCTCGGCCCGCCGCGGCGGGATCCGGGGCAATACTCTGCGGGAATTCGGGCTGGGCGTGCTGATCGGCTTCGTGATGAACGGCGCCTGCATCCTCGTCGCCTGGCTGCACGGAGATCTGCATTTCTCGGTCGGTCGCTTTTATCCGGTCTATCTGATCGTCACCTTCCTGTGTGTGCTGATCCAGTCCGGCGCGGAAGAGATGGTGACCCGCGGCTATATTTACGGCGCGCTGCGCGAGCGCTATCCGGCATGGGTGGCTGTGGCGGCCAATGCGCTGCTGTTCGGCGCGATGCATCTGCTCAACCCCGGCGTCACCGTGTTCTCGGTGCTGAGCATTGTGCTGATCGGCGTGGGGCTGAGCCTGGTGATGCTGCTGCGCGAGAGCCTGTGGATGGCCGTTGCGATTCATACGATGTGGAACTTTACGCAGAGCATCCTTTGCGGGCTGCCGAATTCCGGCATCGTATCGGAGGGCTCGTTCCTGCATCTGGAAGCCGCCCGGGGCAGCCTGTTTTACGACGCGGCCTTCGGCGTGGAGGGCGCGCTGCCGGCCATCATCGTCGAGCTGGCGCTCTGCGTCTGGCTCTGGCTTGCCGCGAAAAAGCGCGCGGTGTGACAGGTTAATCGTATCTTGATAACGGAAAAAGCTCCGGGAGGCGTCGCCTCCCGGAGCTTTCGTTATAACCTTATGGTGTGTAAACAAAAACGACCTCGGTGTCGTCAATCAGAGGGTCGCCCCAGGCGCCGGGGTCTGCCAGCGCCAGGTGCAGCTCTATGGACTGCGGACGCCCGTCTCCCGGCCAGTCTTCGACCGGAATACAGCCCATCAGCGTGGCATAGGCGCCGAAGCTGTCCTTCAGCACGGCGGGGTACGCCTGCCCGTCAAGCAGCACTTCGCCCTCCGGCAGCACCAGCAGCAGCGGCTGCCCGCTGCGGCTGACGGCTACGTATTCGATCATCAGCATCCCGTCCTCTGGCTCCCAGCCGGTGAGGTAGACTGTCGCGCAGTCGTTATCCATGACGACGAGGTCCATCGGGCCGGGAATGAACTCATAGCGCACCGCATTTTTCTCGCCGAAGGGGGCGGCGGAGAGCTCGTCAAAGAAGCAGGGCTCCCGGTTGGACTCGGCGGAGAAAACCTTGAGTGTAAAGCTCCACTGCACCGGCTCGTCAAAGCCCCAGGCGGCCATTTCCTCCCGAAGGATGCGGAAGCTCGGCTCCAGCACGCCGCCGACGGCGACCCGGTAGGTCAGCACGTCCTCGATGGCCAGACCGTTGATGCTCTGGTAGAGGAAACGGAAATTCATGATCTCGTCCGAGCGGTTTTCCAGGCGCAGATGGACGACCCAGTTGTCCTCCCAATCCACGCCCAGCGCCGTCACCGCGAGAGAAAAATCCTCCGTGTCGGCGAGCGTTTCCACGTAGTCATAGGGGAACTGCTCGGGCGGATGGCTCGGGATCGGCGTCGGCGCCGGGGTGGGAAGCGGCGTCGGCGCCGGGGCTGCCGTCACGGCGGGAGCCGGCGTGGCAGAGGGCGTATCCCCGACCCCGCAGCTGGCAAGCAGCAATAAAGCCGCAAGCCCCAGCGCAAGAATCCTTCGTTTCATAATAACTCCTGTTTATCCGAAAATCGTATTCAAAGCATAGCACAAAAGGCGGCGCTTTGCAATCAAGGCGGCACAATCTTATAGAAACAGGCTGTGGCACAGCCGCATGCCCTCCTCCAGCCGGTCGGCCGGCAGCTGCACGCGCAAAAAACCGTCTCCCAGCGTCCCGCCGAGCACGGGAAGGCCTTCCTCGGCCAGCGCCAGCACCAGACGGGACAGGCCCTCGGCCCCGGCGTCCCGGCCGACAAGCGTCAGGGTGCCCTCCTCCGCGTTTCGCGTCAGCCCGGCATAGGGCGGGCGCTCGCTCTCGCCCAGACGGCGCACCACGGAGCCGCCCTCCCCGGTGAAGGAGGAGCGCAGCGTGATTTCCACGCCCTGCTCCATGGCCAGACGCACCGAACGGTCGTGCAGCACCTGGGAGCCCGCCTCGGCCAGACGCAGCATATCCTCATAATCCACCGCGGGGAGATAGCGCGCCTCCGGCAGCAGGCGCGGATCGGCGGTGTAGATGCCGTCCACATCGGTGTAGATCTCGCAGCGGTCGGCGCGCAGCGCGGCCGCGATGGCCACGGCGCTGGTGTCGGAGCCGCCGCGCCCGAGCGTGATCAGATCGCCTTCGGCGTCCAGCCCCTGAAAGCCGCAGACGACCGCTACGCTGCCGGCGTCGAGCGTCTCCAGCAGGCGGCGGGGAAACATCAGCGCGATGCGCCCGTCTCCGTGGGCACCGGCAGCGAAAATGCCCGCCTGCGCACCGGAGAGGGAGCAGGCCGCCTCGCCCAGACTGTCGAGCGTGATGGCAAGCAGCGCTGCCGACTGCTGCTCGCCGGTGCCGAGCAGCGCGTCCAGCTCCCGGGGCGGGGGAGCTGGTGTCAGCTCATGCGCCAGCGCCAGAAGGTCGTCGGTGGTGTCCCCCATGGCGGATACCACGGCGATGACCGAATGTCCCTGCCGGTGCGTTTTCGCTATGATTGCGGCCGCCCGGCGCAGGCGCTCGGGCCCGGCCAGGGAACTGCCGCCGAATTTTTGTACAATCAGCATCGTTCATCCTCCTCGAAGCGTCGGATGCCATATTCTATGTCGGGAAAAGAGGCGGCGTTCAAAATAGTCCTTGCAAATTGTCGCGCGCGGGCATATAATAGCGCGGCTTGAAAGAAGGTTGAACCATGTCAGAATTACTGTCCTTATCCGTCGCGATGTTCGCGGGCCTGATGATGACCCGCGTGCTCGGCAAACTCAAACTGCCAGACGTGACGGCTTATCTGATTGCCGGCGTGCTGATCGGCCCCTGCTGCATCGGCGCGCTGCATATCCCCGGCCTCGGCTTCGGCAGCGCGGAGGAGCTGGAGGGCCTGAACCTCATCTCCCTCGTGGCGCTGGGCTTCATCGCCTTTTCGATCGGTAACGAGTTTCGTCTCTCCCAGCTGCGGGAAACCGGGCGGCAGGCGCTGGTGATCGGCATCCTGCAGGCCGTGGTCGCCACGCTTCTGGTCGATGCCGTGCTGCTGCTGATCTGCCTGCTGGCGCCGCATGTGCTCTCCGTCCCGGCGGCCATCACACTCGGCGCGATTGCCGCAGCCACGGCCCCGGCCGCGACGCTGATGGTCGTGCGTCAGTACAAGGCCAAAGGCCCGCTGACCGATCTGCTGCTGCCGATCGTCGCACTGGACGACGCGGTGGGGCTGGTGCTCTTCGCCGTCTCCTTCGGCATCGCCAAGGCGCTGAGCGCGGGCTCTGTGGATCTGATCTCCATTGTGGTCGATCCGCTGATTGAGATCGTCGCCTCCCTGCTGCTCGGCACGCTCGCGGGCATTGCGCTCACGGAGCTGGAAAAGCTCTTCCACTCCAACACCAACCGCCTGGCCATGACCATCGGCTTCGTGTTTGTCACGGTGGCCCTGTCCATGCTGCGCATCCCCATCGGCCCGGTGAATCTCAGCTTTTCCTCGCTGCTGGTTTGCATGATGATGGGCAGCGTTTTCTGCAATCTCTGCCCGCTGTCGGAGGAGATCATGGGCCGTGCCGACAAATGGTCGGCACCGCTGATGGTGCTGTTTTTCGTCATCTCCGGCGCGGAGCTGGAGCTGGGCGTGTTCGCCAAGGGGAGCTCGGTGCTCATCGGCCTGATCTATATTCTCGCCCGCTCGGCAGGCAAGTATTTCGGTGCGCGCGAATCGGCGCGCATGGTGCATTGCAGCGATAAGGTGGTAAAATATCTGGGCATCACGCTGCTGCCGCAGGCGGGCGTCGCCCTCGGCATGTGCGTCACGGCAGCAAAGCTCCCCGGCGACGGGCCGATGATCCGCAACATTGTGCTCTTTGCCGTGCTGATTTATGAGCTGGTCGGTCCGCTGCTGACCAAGTGGGCGCTGACGAAGGCTGGAGACATCCAGCCCCGCAGCCAGGAGGTGCTCACCAGGCGCGAGCGCAAGCTGGCCGAGGCCGCCGCGAAGAAATCCTGAGAGCGCCGAAACAAGTTTTTGTTGACAGATTGACATTTTTTATTTATAATAGCCACCCGGCGGTATGAGCCGCCGGGTGATTTTTGTCAACTACTTCGGGGCTTTGGCCCTGATGTTGAGTATTACGCCTGAAAGGAGTGCAGAGAACAATGCTTCGTACCTACCAGCCCAAGAAGCTCCAGCGCAAGAAAGAGCACGGCTTCCGCAAGAGAATGAAGACCGCGAACGGCCGCAAGGTCCTGGCCCGCCGCAGAGCGAAAGGCAGAGCCAAGCTCAGCTACTGATCCCCACTCATGAGCAGGCCAAACACACAGTTTTTTTCAGGGCGGAGTGATCCGCCCTATTGGTGTTTGTGCCAATAAACGGCAACAGAACCGCTTTTCGCAGCTAAACGAGGTGCTATCTCTTTGAACGTCCGGCGCACATTGAAAAAGAACAGCGACTTCCGGCGTCTCTATGCCAAAGGGAGGAGCGCGGCCACGCCTTATCTGGTGCTCTATTGCCGCCCCAACCGGCGGGATGTGAACCGCATGGGCTACACCGTGTCTACAAAGCTCGGCCATGCCGTGGTGCGCAACCGTGTCCGCCGCCGCCTGCGGGAGATCGTCCGGCTCAACGAGCCAGCCCTGAAACAGGGCTGGGACATTGTAGTCGTGGCCCGCGGACGCAGCGTCGGCGCGCCCTATCGGAAACTGGAAGCCTCATATCTCGAAGCCTGCGGCAAGCTCGGCCTGAAGAGAGAGGAAAACGCATGAAAAAGCTGCTGCTTTGGCTCATCCGCTTTTATCAGCGCTTTATTTCTCCGGGCCGTCCGCCCTGCTGCCGCTTTATGCCCACCTGCTCGGCCTACGCGCTGACCGCCATTGAACGCTACGGCGCCCTCCGGGGCGGCTGGATGGCGCTCCGGCGCATCAGCTGCTGCCATCCCTTCTATCATGGGAAGCGCGGCATTTACGACCCCGTGCCCGAACCCGAAATCAGAAAAAGACCCTTGTAAAAACACAGAAAGACTCCGATGATCGCCCCGAGGGCTGTTTCAATCATTTTTGACGGGGCTTTGCCTCGGCAAAAACACCCCGAGGCGAGTAAGCGAGCCCTCGCGCCGACCAGACGAGGCTTGCCCCCCGTAAGCCTCGTGCGATGAACGCGAGTAACTCGATTGCGAATGAATTTGCAATCGAAATAATCTTTAGGAGCAAGCTATGACATTTTGGGAATATCTGTCCTGGCCGTTTGCCAAACTGATGGTCTGGTTCTATGAGCTGACCGGCAACTACGGCCTGGCACTGATCCTCTTCTCGCTGGCCATCAACCTCGTGCTCGCGCCGTTTATGGCCAAGAGCAAGAAGAGCACCATGCGCACCACCCGTCTGCAGCCCCGTATTCAGGAACTGCAAAAGCGTCATGCCGGCAACCAGCAGCAGCTCAACGCCGAGATGCAGAAGCTGTATCAGGAAGAGGGCATCAATCCGATGTCCGGCTGCCTTTGGTCGCTGCTGCCGATGTTCCTCATCATCCCGATCTACCGCATCGTCATCCTGCCCATCACGCGCATGATGTACGCCGGCGCGCCCGCCGGCGACACAGTGGTGGCCGCGCTGAAGACCTATTTCGAAAACGCGGGCATTGAGCTGGCGTCTTCCGGCCGCGCGGCTTATTACGCGGAGATTGAGCTGACCAACCTTGTCCACCAGAACTGGGACGCCGTACAGACTGCCCTCAAGGGGCAGGTGGACGGCCTGATGAACATCGACCTGAGCTTCCTCGGCATGAACCTGGGCGAAACGCCCGCGGTCAGCACGCTCTGGGCCGGCCCCTACACCTGGGCTGCGATCGGCCTGTTTCTGATCCCGCCCCTCTCCGCGCTCATGTCCTGGCTGAGCATGAAGCTTTCCACTGCCATGAATCCTGCGCCAGCCGGCAACGATCAGTCGCAGGGCATGATGAAGGGCATGAACCTGATGATGCCGCTGATGAGCATTTGGTTCTGCTTCTCGATGCCCGCCGCCATGGGCGTTTACTGGATCGCCAACAGCGTGTTCGGCATGGTCCGTGAGTTTATCCTGACCAAAATCTTCAAGAAAAAGCTGGACGAGGAAGACGCCGTCCGCGAGGCCAACCGCAGCACGCGCGAGCGTGAGCTGGAGGCCAAGCGCCAGGAGACCGAGCGCCTGCGCGCCGAAGGCAAGACTGAGATGAACGTCAACACCAGCAAGAAGAAGATCCAGGCCAGCGAAAAGCAGAAGAGCGACGAGCGCAAGGCCGCCCTTGATCGGGCCGACCGCGCCGCGCGCCGCGAACGCCTCGGCGTCCAGGAGGCGGAGAAGCCCGCCTCTCAGGTGGGCAACCGCCGCTATGCCCGAGGCCGCGCCTACGTCGCAGACCGCTATGACAATCCGGAGATGGCCGAGGAGGCCACCGCCAAAGCCGCCCTTGCTTCCGAGGATGCCCCCGCCATCGACGAGAGCGTGGAAGAAAACGGCGAAGTCTGAACCAACAGGAGATTAGTATTTATGACGAAAACTTTGGAAAAGCGCGGCAAAACCGTGGATGACGCGCTGGCCGCCGCGCTGGCGGAGCTGGGCATGGATCGGGATTCGGTGACTTACGAGATCCTGGAGCTGCCCAAGTCCGGCTTCTTCGGCATCGGCGCATCCCCGGCTGTGATCCGCGTGAGCTACGAAGTGCCCGATCCGGAGCCCGAAGCTCCGGCCCCGGCACCGGAAAAGCCCACCCGCCCCGAGCGGGAGACGAAGACCCAGAAGGTCGAAAAGTCTGAAAAGGTCGAGAAGGCCGAAGTCAGCGCGCCAGTCGTGGAGCAGCCGGAGCAAGCGCCTTCCGCGCCTGCGGACGAATCCCCCGAGTACGCGGCGATCCGCAGCTTCCTGAGCGGGCTGCTGGAGCGCATGAACGTCAAGGCCGGCATCGAGATCAGCCCCCGCGACAACGGCGGTGTGAACGTCAATCTGACCGGCGGCGGCATGGGCGCCATCATCGGCCGCCGGGGCGAGACCCTCGACGCGATCCAGCACCTGACCAACTATGTGGTCAACCGCGGCAGCGACAAGCATATGCATATCAGTGTGGACGCCGAGAGCTACCGTAGCAAGCGCGAGGAAAGCCTCACGAAGCTGGCGGAGAAGATGGCGGAAAAGGCCATCAAGTACAAGCGCAGCATGGCGCTCGAGCCGATGAACTCCTATGAGCGTCACGTGATCCACACCGCACTGCAAAACTACGAGGGCGTGACCACCTCCTCCACCGGCGTTGAGCCGAACCGGCGCGTCGTGGTGAGCTATGTCAAACCCGAGCAGCCCAGCAACAAGCCGCAGAGCCGCGAGTGGGCCTGAAGCCCCCGGGACTATATCAAACTTTATGCGCCGCAAAGGCACATCGGAGGTATGATTATGTATTTTGAAAAAGTGAGAGACGCACTGGCCGCACAGTTTGAGATCGACCCCGACAAGATCACGATGGAAACCAATCTCATCGACGATCTGGGCGCCGACTCCCTGGACGTGGTGGAGCTGATTATGAACATCGAGGACGAGTTCGGCATCAGCATCTCCGACGAGGAGGCCGCCAATCTGTACTCCGTGCAAAGAATCGTGGAGTTCCTGGAAAAGCTGCAGTAATCGCGGCAAAAAAAGAATAACCGGCGTTCGCCTGCGGGCGAACGCCGGTTTTTGCTTATTTCCGTATTGTACCGTGAAAAAAACTGTGATATGATAAATCTATATTAAAAACGGGAGGTTTCTCTATGGTTTCCGATAAAAAGATTTGGCTCGCACAGTCTGACAAAAACCTGTTCCTTTTGCCTCAGATGGCCAACCGCCACGGCCTGATCGCCGGCGCCACCGGTACCGGCAAGACCATCACCATGAAGGTGATGGCGGAGTCCTTCTCCGACATGGGTGTGCCCGTGTTCCTGGCCGATATCAAGGGAGACCTGTCCGGCATGTGCCGCCCGGGACGTGACACCGAGGATATGCAGCGCCGTATCGAGCGCTTTGGGCTGGAGGGCTTCCAGTACAAGGCCTATCCCACCCGCTTCTGGGATATCTTCGGGGAAACCGGCCATCCCGTTCGCGTGACGATCTCCGACATGGGGCCGACCCTGCTCGCCCGCCTGCTGAATCTGACCGAAATTCAGACCGGCGTGCTGAATATCGTCTTTAAGGTGGCTGACGAGCACGGCCTGCTGCTGCTCGACCTGAAGGATCTGCGCGCCATGCTGCAGTTCGTGGGCGACAACCGCGCGGAGTTTACCACGATGTACGGCAACGTCTCCGCCGCGAGCGTCGGCGCGATCCAGCGCGCGCTGCTGGCCTTTGAGGCCGAGGGCGGCGAGCTTTTCTTCGGCGAGCCCGATCTCGACATCCGCGACTGGATGCGTACCGATTTCGACGGCCGCGGCTTCATCAACGTCCTCACCAGCACCCGCCTGATTCAGAGCCCCACGGTCTACTCCACCTTCCTGCTGTGGATGCTGACGGAGCTGTATGAAAAGCTGCCCGAGGTGGGCGACCTCGAAAAACCCCGTATGATTTTCTTCTTCGACGAAGCACATCTGCTCTTTAACGGCGCTCCCAAGGCCCTGGTGCAGAAGATCGTCCAGGTGGTCAAGCTCATCCGCTCCAAGGGCGTGGGCGTCTACTTCATCAGCCAGAGCCCCAGCGACATCCCCAACGATGTGCTGGCGCAGCTCTCCAACCGCGTGCAGCATGCGCTGCGCGCCTATACGCCGGCCGAGCAGAAGGCCGTTCGTGCCGCCGCGGCCGCGTTCCGCGTCAATCCCGCCTTTGACAGCGAGACCGTGCTGATGGAGCTCGGCGTCGGCGAGGCGCTGGTCAGCTTCCTGGACGAAAAGGGCATCCCCACCATGGTAGAGCGCGCAAAGATCCTGCCGCCGCAGAGCCTGATGGGCGCGGCCGACGCGGGCGATGTGCAGCGCCTGATCGCGGCGGACGAGTTTGACATCAAGTATCGCCAGCAGGTGGACCGCGAGTCCGCGTATGAGATTCTGATCCGCGCCAACGAGGAGCTGGAGGCCCGCCGTCAGGAGGAGGCCGAGGCTGCCGCCGCGGAGAAACAGCGCCAGAAGGAGGAGGCCGAGGCCGAGCGCCAGCGTCTGCGGGAGGAGGCCGCCGCCGAAAAGCAGCGCCAGAGAGAAGAAGCCGCCGCGGCAAAGGCCGCCGAGCGCGAGGCTGCCGCTGCCGCAAAGGCGGAGGAAAAGGCCGCCGCTGCCGCCGCGAAAGAGGCGGAAAAGAAGAAAAAGGCCTTTACGAGCACCTTCGAGCGCGCCGCGTCCAACGCCGCCTCCTCCGTGGCCGGTTCCATGACCACTAATCTCGTCAACACCCTCACCGGCGGCAAGACCGTTTCCGCCGGCACCATGGCCAAGCGCGCCGCCTCCAACGCTCTGAGCACTGTGATGCGCTCAGGCGCCAAGGGCATCATCCGCGGCCTCTTCGGGAATAAGAAATAATTTTTAGTGCTTAGTGCTTAGAAGAACGCCGCAGGGGCGATTTGCGGATCGTCTCTGCGGCGGGTTTCGTATTGATTCCAAATTCAGAAAGGAGGATTCCGCCATGCTCACACCGAAACACCTCTCCCCCGGAGATAAGGTCGCCGTTGTGTCGCTCTCGAGCGGCATCCTCGGGGAGGCACAGTTTATCCACAAATACCGCATCGCCAAAGAGCGGCTCGAGCGGGACTATGGACTGCGCGTGTGCGCGATGCCGAACGCGCTGCGCGGCGTGGACTATCTCTACCGCCACCCCGAAGCCCGTGCGCAGGATCTGATGGACGCTTTCCGCGACCCCGAGATCCGTGCCGTCATCTGCGCCATCGGCGGGGATGACACGATCCGTCTCCTGCCCTACATCGACTTTGCTGTTCTGCGGGACAATCCCAAAATCTTCACCGGTTTTTCCGACACAACGACGAACCATTTCATGATGCGTAAGGCCGGACTCGTGTCCTACTACGGCCTGTCGCTGATGTGCGATGTGGCGGAGTACGTGTCGATCAACGAGTACACGCGCGACATGATGGAGCGCACGCTCTTTGCCCCGCAGCCGCGGCTCGACATCCCGTGCAGCGAGTTCTGCGCCTTTGAGAAGGAAAAAGTGATGTGGGCGGAGGAAAACCAGCACACTCCGCGCCCGCGCCGGAAAAACACCGGCTATGAGATATTGCAGGGCGAGGGAACTGTACAGGGAGAGCTGCTCGGCGGTTGCCTGGATGTGTTTGTCGAGCTGATGGGCACGGAGCTCTGGCCTGCGCCGGAGGACTGGGAGAGCAAGCTCCTGCTGCTCGAGACCAGCGAGGTGGACATGCCGGACGATCTGCTGCGATGGAATCTGCGCGGCCTGCAGGCGCAGGGCGTTTTGTCGCGTATCGGCGGCATCGTGTTCGGCAAGCCCGCCGCCGAGGACAAGTTCGAGAGCTACAAGGAGGTCCTGCGCCAGGTCGTCGGCTTTGAGGCCGGGCGGCCGGAGCTGCCGATCCTCTATAACGTCAACGTCGGCCACAGCTACCCGATCGGCGTGTTTCCGCTTGGATTGCGCTATGAGATCGACTGCGGGGAAAAGCGCCTGACGCTGCTGGATCCCGCAACGGTTTAGACTTAGAGTTCATATAAAACGACCGGGAGGGCCTGACCCTCCCGGTCGTTGATTCTTGTAAATACGATTATTTTCGTCCGAGGAGCGCTGCGCTGATGAGCGCCGTCAGCGGAATGGCGAGGATCATGCCGATGCTGCTGGACAGACCGCTGATCAGCTCGATGGCCATATAGGCCGAGGGCAGCAGCTGATAGCGCGCAAGACCCAGGGAATAGAGGTAGATAATCAGGGTAAAGCCGCTGCCGAGAAAGGCCAGAATCAGCGTGTTGGTCATCGTGCCGACCATGTCGCGGCCGATGTTCATGCCCGAGCGGAACAGCTCCTTCGCACTGTACTCGGGATTGGCAGCGTGAACCTCCTCCAGCGCGGAGGAAATGCTCATCGCCACGTCCATCACCGCGCCGAGCGCGCTGATGATCACGCCGCCGACCAAAAGACCCCGCAGCCCGATCGGAACGCCGGTCTGCCGCAGTTGCAGCAGCGGCTCCACATCGCTCAGACGCAGACCGTCGATGCGAGCCAGCGCCTGCGCCGCGAGGCCAAAAATCATCGCCAGCGCCACGCCGGACACGGTGCCCAGCAGCGCGCAGACCGTTTTGCGGTGCAGCCCGCCGAGGATCGTGAACGCGACGGCGCTGATATAGACGCAGCAGAGGAACACGGTCGGCAGCGTCGGCGCGCCGCGCAGCAGCAGCGGAATCAGCACCCAGAAGAGACAGGCCACCGTGACAGCCAGGCCGATCAGAGACTTCAAGCCCGTTTTCCCGCCGACCAGCACGGCCGCCAGCACAAACAGCAGCACGACCCCGAGCAGCGCGGGAATGCGGTCGTATTCATACACCGTCGCGCGGATATCACCGCTCGAATAGGTGTTGACAATCAAAGCCACGCTGTCGCCCGCGCGCAGAGGAACGCCGTAGAGCGGCCCGACAAAGTTTGAAACCAGCAGCGTTTTTCCCGCGTACTGCCCGCTTTGCAGTTCCACCGTCATCAGCTGCTCTCCGCGCCAGCCGCCGTCCGAGGCCTCGTCCCGGGCGGTGGAGTCACTCAGAATGTCGAGGACGACGCCCTTTTCATATTCGGCGTAATCGCCGCTCGGAGGCGTTTTTTCCTCGCCCGCGCCCAGCCAAAGCCGCGCCCCGAGAAAAACGAGCGCCGCCGCCAACAGCAGCAACAGCCCCCATTTTTCCTCCGATAGCCAAACAGTCAGACTCTGCTTCTTTTCGTTTTTCATTGCATCGGCTCTCCGTTTTGATACGTTAAAAACAGCATATCAAGTTCCCGTTTTTCTGTCAAGAGAGGCGGCGCGTTTTGCCTCTAAAAGTTACAAAAAAGAAACGCAGAAATGACAATAAAAAGTCCGGAAAACCCGCTTAATATCTTAATTTTTTGACATTTTCTTTTTTTGGCGCTTTCCATAAAAAGCGAGCAAAAAATTCTATGATCTTCCACGATTTTTTTGTCATTTTGCGCTGGCAAAACGGAAAAATTCTGCTATAATATAATGCGTATACTTATGTAAACGGGTTTACATAAAATCCGCGTAAACCTGCTTCAAGGAGGTACCCTATGAAGAAGAGATTGAGTAAGGTTCTGTCCTTCGTGCTGCTGTTCGGCATGCTGCTTTCGCTGCTGCCGGCGGCCGCCTTTGCGGCAGACAATGACGCGGCATGGGTCAAGGTCGACTGGTCGGCGCTTACCGACGGCGACACCGTGGCCATCACGATGTCCAAGAACGGCGTGACCTGGATCCTGCCGAACGCGGCGACCGGCGCGACGCCCACGCCTGATACGGCGACCTATAACGCTGCTGGCATACTGACGTCGGATGCTGCTGCCTACGGATGGACGGTCAAGGCAGTCGAGGGCGGCTATTCCCTTGGTGGCGCCAGCGGTTTCCTGAATCCCGGCACCAGGAACAACGGTCTGCGGGCCAACGGTGCCGAAACGGCCTGGACGCTGGACGGCAACTATCTGAAGGCAGTGAGCACGGGGCGCTACATGGGTGTCTGGGTGGATAACGGTACGCCAAAGGATTGGCGCACCTACACCTCGATCAGCACGAACATTGCGGGCGAGACAATTGCACTCTGGAAGCTGAGCACGGATATCGTCATTGAGCCGGATCCGAGCGATGAGCCTACGCCGAGCGATGAGCCCACGCCGAGCGATGAGCCCACGCCCGCCGTCTATCTGGAGCGTATGACCAAGGCTCCGACCGACGGTGCGAAGCTTGTCATTTACCACCCGGCAAGCAAGATGGCGCTCAACAACGTGGCAAGCGGCAAGAAGCTGGCCGGCACGGCTGCTGAGCTCAAGGAGAACAAGCTGGGCCTGACCACGGAGATGTCGGTGCTGACGGTCGGCGTGACCGATGGCGTCTACACCTTCGAGCTGGACGGCAAGTATCTCACCTCCGACGAGACAGGAAACGGCCTGAGCTTTGCCGAGATGAGCGATCTGGCGAAGTGGACGCTGGAACAGAGCGGCGACAAATGGAAGATCGTCAACACCACAGCGGTCTACAACAGCAATCAGCAGGCGCTTGAATACTACAGCGGCTTTACCACCTACGGTGTACGCGACACCGACGCTTATAAGTTTGATTTCTATGCCGAGAAGCCGCTGGCTCCGACGGCGGACTTCGCGAGCGGCGAGGTCGAGGCCGATACGTCTGTGACCTTCAGCTGCGCCACCGCAGGCGCGGTGATCTTCACCAGCACCGACGGCGAGACCTGGACCGAGGGCAGCACCATTACCGTCACCGAGGACGTGACTGTTCAGGTCAAGGCGGTGCTGGGCGGCATCGAGAGCGAGATCGCGAGCTTTTTCTACACCATCAAGGCGGAAGAGCCCGCGGCCG
>OCTX012159566.1_pt1 | contig 20121 bp, 16 predicted proteins | sample 1539691 | NCBI WGS metagenome assembly OCTX01 (sample SAMN02144231, study PRJEB22623) | gut metagenome | biome: sheep rumen | host: Ovis aries | place: New Zealand
GCAGTGTTCCAGCCCATGTAAAAGAAGAAGTATTCAGAAGGGAACTTGGGCTGAAAATGTAGTCCTACTTTTGCCGTCATCTAAGGATTATTCGAAAAACATTATACTACGCTAATCTAGGAAGGTTTTCGTCTGGAGTATTCAGCAAGGCTATTATATGTTGTGTTGTTACATCAGAACATTGAATATTCAAGGTCTCCGGAATACGTCAGCCCCAATCGTCCCCGAATTCCCTTTTCAGACACTTATAGGGAACATTTTATTCTTCATCGCGTAATACTCGTGACTTTAGTCGTGAGATACGTGCGCAAAGTGACATTCACCTTCATCGTGAGTACAATCTCGCGATGAAGAATAAACGCCTCCGGCGGATCGCAGACGTGCGCAGTGGAAGGCGCTTTCGCGCCGCGCACGTCGCAGCAAGAACGCCAAGGAGTTCTTGAATCAGAAAACCCGATATAATAGAGCATTCTATACAGATAACACATAGCAAAGCGAACCAAATCAATAGATTTTTTGGTAGCACGATACCAATAGTCTTCAAAAGAAGAAGAGTAGCTGATGAGTTCTTTTTCCAGGTCCACTGGGTGCTATTAAAACATAAGCCTGCTCATCCATACAGAGTGCAGAGTCATGTACGAGCAGGCGTAATGTCTTCAGCTGAAGAATGTGACTCCGCAAAGACCCAACAGTCTGATTTTCGCTTCGTTTACCCGATAGGTTACTCCTACCCCATCTCGGACTAAACGTAGAATTTCTATATAGTTTTCAGATACTCCATAAAGTTCTGTTTATTTTCAATAGGTGTTGTTGTAGGTCTTCCTAAATTATCTCTCGCTCCAATACTGCAAGCCACCTCTATAAAGCTCAGTTCCTTGCTATTCTTGGCTGTTTCCAGCTCCTTGTCAAGTTCATCAAAACTTTCTACTCTGACAGCCTTAGGATATCCACATGCTTTGGCAATACCGACGAAATCTATACATCCCGCTACAGTAGGCATACCACCAACTGTTTCATGAGCACAATTATTTATTAAAACATGAATCATATTGGAAGGCTTGTTTGCCCCTATAACTGCCATTGCACCCATATGCATCAGCACAGCGCCATCACCGTCCACACACCAAATTTTTTTATTTGGTTTATTCAAGGCAACCCCGAGTGCAATTGATGAACTGTGTCCCATAGACCCTACTGTCAGAAAATCATATTTATGACTCTGATAGTTAGCTACACGCGTCTCAAATAGCTCTCTGGAAGCTTTTCCGGTGGTAGAAATTATTGGATCGTCACCGCTTACCTTTACAATGTGCTGTATAATTTCTTCACGTATCATTGTACAGTTATTCTTATAAAGGACGTTTTCATCATATGAAAGAGCTCCTTTACGAATGACGAATGCCACATCTTTACCTTCAGCAAGAACCTTCCTGAACTCCGACATAGCATCTTGGACCTCATTGTCAGAAGTGTCTTTGCCGATAACAAATGTCCTGATATTCATATCTTCCAGAAGCTTCACTGTTACTTCACCCTGGTAAATATGCTGAGGCTCATCATGAACTCCTGGTTCTCCTCGCCACCCAACAATGAAAACAACAGGGATTGCATAAACCCTATCATTAAGAAGAGATGCCACCGGATTTATGATATTTCCTTCTCCTGAGTTCTGCATATAAACAACCGGCACTTTTCCTGTTGCCAAATGATAACCAGCCGCTAGAGCTGTGCAATTACCCTCATTGGCAGCAATGATATGGTGATGTGGATCGATACCATATTTGTTCATAAGATAATTACATAATGCCTTAAGTTGCGAATCTGGAACTCCGGTATAAAAATCTGCTCCTATTATCTCAGCCAGTTTTTCAACATTCATACTTCCTGCCTCTGACTTTCCTATGATATACAAACCTTCTTAGGTTTTACATCAGAATACTATGATATAGCTTATCAATCGTGTCAATATCCAGTTTTACTGGATTATTTTTCAGTCTTACCGGATTGACCGATGTCCTTAAGGCTATATAATCTTCTTCACTCGCCTCTGGCTTCTTGAACTCAAGACTGTCATATATAGCTTGCAGCTTTCCTGCAGCCTGCCTGGCATTCTCACAATCCATAGCCGCAGCAATTTGCGCAAATACCTCTTTCAGATAAGTTTCACCGCGGGGGTCAATGCATCTATCCGAATTGTCTATCATCCACGGAAAAAGTTTCGTATCTACCATAGCTGCAGCATGACCGTGTGCTATCCCAAACAGGCTGGTAAGCTTATAGCACATAGCATGACCTGCAGTTGTCTGCGTAATATTAATCGCCTTTCCGGATGTGTTCGCCGCAATCAGCATTGCAGAATTGGCGGCATCATCATTTGCAATGTACCCGTCCATATTGGCAATAATAGTACGGATTGCCGATTCGGAATATCTTTTGCTCTCTTCTGTACTGTTTACAGACCAGAAGGATTCAATTGCATGACAGAGCGCATCCAACATGGTACTCTTCTTCTGATAGAGAGGAAGTGTCTTCAAAGCACTGCTGTCCATGAGAACAGTTGATGGAATAATACTATAGTCCGTCACAGATTGTTTAACATCATTATAATATATTACTGCATAGCGTGTAGCTTCTGAACCGGTACCGGCCGTCGTAGGAACAGCCAAAAGTGGTACTGTATTGGGTGTTATTATCTGCTTCAGGTAATTGTTCTCCTCTGTTCCGTCATCTCTCTTCATATTACTGTAGAGCTTGATACATTTGGCAACATCTATTGCCGAACCGCCTCCAACGGCTATAATAGCCTGACATGCTTCATTATGAAATAGATCAATACCCTTAACAACAGATTCATAGAGTGGATTAGGCTGAAAATCGTTAAAGCTGACTACCTGTATTCCAGTCCTATCTGTCAAACTGTCAAAATATAGTTTAATCTTCAAAAACTGAAGTGAACTGTCGCATACAAGCAGAAACTTTTGTATTCCATAATCCTGAAGCCACTCGTCCAGCTCTCGGTAATCCTCCGAAGCAGTTAGAATTTTTTGACTCATATAAATCTCCTCACATCTCTTCCGGTATCATACGGATTATATCTTTAAATGGCATGAGCTGTGCATCAGCTTCCAAAGCTCTATGATTTCTTAGAATAGTTTCTGCGGTCGCTCTCATCGCAGGAACTTCACTTCGCATAAGCTGATTAGCATAAATAACAATATTTACTCCACGCTGTTTAAATTCCTCTTCTGTCACAGTATTAAAAGATGTAGGTACCACTACTATAGGAGTTGTCTTATCTTCTGCACGGAATTTTCCCACGAACTCAAATATCTCAGCAGGATCTTTTTTGCGGCTGTGAATCATAATACCGTCAGCTCCGGCTTTGACAAATGCAAATGCGCGCTCGAGCGCGTCCTCCATACCCCGTTCAAGAATTAAACTTTCTATTCTGGCAATAATCATAAAATCATTTGACTTCTGAGCTTTCTTTCCAGCCTCTATCTTTGCGGAGAAATTTTCAATACTATCTTGGGTCTGTTCCACTTCCGTACCAAAAAGAGAATTCTTCTTAAGACCTGTCTTATCCTCAATGATTACTGCAGATACCCCCATCTTTTCCAATGATTTTACTGTGTACACGAAATGTTCTGTAAGTCCACCCGTATCTCCGTCAAATATGATTGGTTTTGTTGTAACCTCAGTTATATCATCAATCGTGCGAAAACGGCTCGTCATGTCAACAAGTTCAATATCAGGTTTACCTTTTGCTGTAGAGTCGCAAAGAGATGATATCCACATGGCATCATACTGATATGACTTTCCATCCTGATGAACAACAGTATTCTCTACGATCAGCCCGGAAAGACCATCGTGAGCCTCCATGACCGTTACAAGACCTTTCATATCAAGTAATTTGCGCAAGCGCGAACGTCTGTTATCAGGCAGGGACAATTCAGAACGTGACGCATTTTCCAGAACTTTAAGTTTAGGGTCATTGGAATATGGAAACTCTATCAAACGTCCGCCATATGAATTAAGGACTTCTAATACCTCCGTTCTAAGCGGCTTTTGAAATCCCTCTTTCCAATTGTCGCCATGTACCACTATATCCGGCTTAAGGGCAAGAAGAGTCGCTTTATATGAAAGTGTTTTCTGTTCGATAACACTATCCACACCCTTAATATTCGAAAAAAGAGAGAGTCTCTGATCCATCGGAAGAATCGGAAATCGCTTAAAAGAAGCAACTGCTTCATCTGACAAAACACCAATAGTAAGCTTACCGAGACGAGCTGCCTTTTGTATTATGGCAGTGTGTCCAGAATGCAGGACGTCAGATGAGAAGCACATGTACACTCTTCGGTTCTCAACCTCCTTCAATCTCGCGGACACCATAGTCAGATCTTCCGGATTGTCAATCTCACTGCAGAGAGCATTCATGACATCCAAAGGATAAACATGACATCTGTCAGACACCTCATTAAATGCATTCTCTGCATAGCATTTACGATTATTCTCTTCACAGAATTCAATAATCCTATCCAGCCAAACACGCCAATCATCCTTTAAAAGCTTATAAAGCGGCTGTGCTGCCATTGCGTCATCGAAAAATTCGATACCGATAGCTTTGACTTGGCCCTCATGAATAACAGACTTAAAATCCTTATCGGGAAGAGGAAATGTCGATGATACAGTCATGCAGGAAACGGGAGAAGAAATGACCTGATCAAACACTGTATTCTCAAAGACGAGATCTCCATGCATCAGGATAATATCATCATCCAGATATTCTCTTGCACAATAGATACTATAAATATAATTGGTATCCTTATAAACCGGATTTTTTACAAAAGTAAATCGAAGATTTAGACCTAAAGACCGGCAATAATTAACCAAAACACCATCAAAAAGACCTGTTGTCATTACTACATCTTTAATTCCTGCTTCTTCAATTTGCCTTAGCTGACGAGAAAGTATCGTTTCTTTAGCTGATACCTCAGTCATGCACTTAGGGTGCTCTGAGGTCAATACTCCCATACGACTTCCCATGCCTGAATTCAGTATTAATGCTTTCATAGAATATCTCCCTTATTTGAAATTCAACATATTCACTCGGCTTACTTTAACTATCATAATAGCTATCAGCTTTTTGTTGGTCAGCACTTATGTCTGTACAGACACTAATTAGGCTATTTATTGAACCACTACTATTTTTTAAGATATTAGGTGTCCAAGTCAATATGCTCTCTAAATAATATTTCGCACCATGCTAATTACTTTTTTTAATAAAATACTAGTCTTTTCGTTATAAAAGATTGCGTTAATTATCAGCACATCTACAAATGCAATCAACACAGTGCGAATTGCAATTAATATCCAGTCTATATAAGAAACCTGCGATAAGCCAATCCACTTTGTTGTCCAATATATTATAACAGCGGTAAGAACATCAACTATAAGCTGCTTCAAAAAGTTTCTAAACGGCCAGCAAATAATATTTTTAGAATCATAATTGGCCATCCAAACAGTTTGATACATCATTGATATAACTGTACCGATTGCAACTCCTATCAATCCCCACATTTTTACGCATGCAACCGAAACAGCCAGATTAATTATCACGGCAATAATATGATTGCTTTGCGTTTCTTTGTATTGCCCGCTTGCAAGAATCAACATGTTGTATGGCAATCTCAGACAGTGGGATGCATGAGCCAATACTATAAAAGAAGCAAACAGCGGTTGATAATAATTTGCATCTGTTACTCCTTTTGTATATATAGTTATAAATGGCAAGATTAGCATTCCCGTACAACTAAAAACGAGTGTTACGGCCGTATGTACGGACCACTCAGTCCAACTAAATACCTTGTTCAGTTTTTCAATATCCTGCTTTGCCCATAACTCTCCTAGATATGCTTTTATACCATTGGTCATTGATACAAATAATTGTTTCACACCATAGACGACATAGTGATAAACAGAGTATATGGATACGTTAGCCAATGTGGAGAATACTGTCAGTACAACTATATCCGTACTTGTTAATACAACATGTGCGACATGCTGCGCTACGCCGTTCCATTTTTGTTTGATAGGCTCTCCGCTATACTTTATGCGCCTGTTTATAGTATAATGTCTTTTTATGTATATTCTTAATACAAGAGGTCTCAACAAATATATAAGAGATGTTGATAGTTTTACCAAATGTATTGTGCCACCGATATTAATCATGATGACGCAGGCAAGAGTGTTCAGCAATATAGTCGCCGTTTGGGAAATGTATAAAATATAACCTTTTTGATCTGCCGTCAGAAGAATTCCGTCTACGATACCAAAGAAATACTGGGCGAAAAAGCTTATACTCATCGCTGCGATCAACGTCGCTGTATAAATCCACCCATAATTATCATTTACAAATATCGGATATAGGACAAGTAATATGCTGACATAACAAAGTAACGTCAATCCTATTTTCGTAAAAAATTTACCGGCTGACGCAATTATTTCACTTATTTTCTTATTGTTCTTTTCAGCAAGAGGCTTATACAACGAGGACTGAACCACGGACCCCATCCCCATTTCAAGAAAGCTTATTATATGCAGGAACTGGGAAATGGAATTTATGAGCCCGTTCGTGTTAGAACCAAATGCTCCAATGATAAGTCTGGGTAATATCAACCCGCTTATAATAGTCGATATTTCCAGAATAATCGAAAAAACAGTATTATACCAGAGCTTCCTTTTCAAACGATACCACCATTCTTCATACTTATACACAATTGAAAGAAGGCCAACCCCTATCTTACAGCCGTTTTATTTGGTTCTCTTCGACTTAAGTCCGGTTATTTCCTTTACATAATACTTATAAAACTCCATAGGATACGTCTTTTGTATGGCTTTCTTAAAGCTCTTTTTCTTCTGCAAAACGCGAAAAAAGTCGTCACGTTCTTTTGGTGCCAAACTTGGATGAGAGAGGTTTGTATTAGCTGAGACCGCTTTTTCCAAATCGACTCCTTCAAGGTGAATACATTTATGATTCAGTAAAGACTCCCCCTTCTCCGTCTGGCACAATATAAGGGATATTCCTTTTTTGATCTCATCACTGACCAATTCACTTCCCCATGAATCACCTAATGTAAGATCGGAACATCTGTCCAGTGTTGAATAACGGCAGCTATAGCAATTGTCTGTATAAAATAGTTTTTTAAGGAAAAACCTCATATACAAATCCCTATTTCTGTTTTTTGAAAGCCCTCTTCCGTTTATAGATGTCTTAAAGGATGTCTTCTCACGAAACGAGATCTCGTTAATATCAGAAATATCGATTTTATTCTCTTTCAGAAATAAATCGAGAAGTTTAACGGATGGTGAGCCGTGACAAATCAAGTCTATGGTATATAGGTTTTTCGTGTCGCCAATGTAACTCTTGATGCCGGCCACCTGACATGGAAGACCAATGAAAAGCACCTTGTGCTGCTTTGCTAACTCCTCTTTTATTAAGCGATATGCCGCATTTGGATTGCTCTTAACATATTTTGATCCTAGGAATTCGAGCGCTTCCTCTTTTGTCTCAGCCTTGTTGAATTGAAAAGCCCCTTCTGAAAATGTACAACTAATACAGCATCCGCCATTTTCAATAAACTGAATTGCGATTGCAGAGGCTAACCCGCCTGAAGAACTTTTTGCTCGGAGCTTTTCATCTGTAGTCCATCCTTGAAACCATTTTATTGGCTTTACCATTGGTACGTTATTTAATTGTGGGCATACTTTTCTGCATAAATTGCAATTAATACATTTTTCTTCATCAATCTCGGCGTTTACCGCTTTAATACTGTCACGAACCGTAATAGCTCCCTTGCTGCAAATATTGCAACATGCCATACATCCATTACAAGCATTATGTGAACAAACAGTTTTCAAATTATTGATCCTCGAAAATAATAGTCCATGAAAATATAAACTTATGGAAAGTATAACAGTCAAAATTTACGAAAGCGCTTCTTGCAAAAAAGCATAGCTTTCAGCTCGTTTTTCTTCTAAGATATTATCAACCTTATGCCAGTTAATGTCTTTTTTACACAAAGAAATGTCCGAAAAATCAGTGAGTATTCGATCATTTGTACCTGTCAATTGCGTTATGTCTACCAGTCGAGTATTGAACCTTTCCGGCAAAACCACAATAAACTTTTTATGCAGATTCAAAGAAAACGACGTCGCGTGGAAAGAATCCGTCAGCACACAATCTGCACAGACAAAAAGTCCAATCAGTTGTCTGATATCTTTGCAACGAACATAGTGTTCATGCTTCCTCAAAGATTTTTTTTCGTTTTTCGAAATACGTATTATTTCAAGTCCATTCTTTTCCACGATTCTTCTTGCATATTTATACATTTCCCGATTGTTATTTAGCTGATACACGAGCAGATACTTTCGGGGTTCTTTCGGCTTTAACGCAATCGAACGCCATTCATCCGCATTCAGCATCAACGTAGGATCTAACACAAGAGTAGACTTTATACCATACTTTTTCAGAAGATTAACCCCGCTCTGTTCACGCATGGAAATACGATAGTACTTTTTTAAGGCTTCGACCGTATCCGCTTCTTCTTCCTCATCCAATTCGGTTCTTCCGATACTTGCCGAGAAAGCAATTCGTTTTTTTCCTTCCGGAGCATAGTCTAAAAAAAATGGTTTCTCAAAACCGCCGTTCCATATACTATTCCAAACCTGATCACTCCCCGTAACATAGACATCTGCTATCGGAGTATTCTTCTTTAATTCTTCATTGGAATAGTACATTCTGGGGGTAAAATTTACATACTCCCTCAAAAATTTTCTCATAGGAGCCGCACGCTCGACTAATCGCTTATATGCAATTTTGTATAGCAAACGGTCAGCCAAGCCCAGGGTCACCATGCTGGCCAGACGAAAATTAGGTCCTCTCAAAGATTTTTTCACCAGCTCTTCATCGGTATTATTATGCCTGATGTAATCGACAAACTCGACCTGATGTCCCAGTTTTTCAAACACACGCTGTGTAGCAAATGTTTGCAGAACCGAACCATAATTAATCGACGAATGTAGTGTTATTATACTAACTTTCATATACGCTGTTCCTTTATCCTCTTATTCGCAATGCTGCGGCATTTTTATAGTATTGTGACTGTCTCAATATTTTGGCGGCAAAAAAAACCACAATAATTACAAGCCAAGTATTCACGTTGATATACTCTGTAAGAAATGCACTGGCCATATTTCTCGGAGCTTCCAAAATGTATTTCAGAGCTGCGAATGCCAATGTAATGTAAATGATACCCTTATTCTTGAAATAATATACATTTTTTAATACATAACTGTATATAAAACTCCATATCACTATCCCAATATACCCGAAGTCATGGTATGCTTCTGCTATATAACAGGATCCAAGACCTCGTCCCTGCAAATAAAACCTTTCGGAATACAGATATGTAATGGTCTGTGTAAAACTATTTCCGTATATTGCTTTTTCAACTGTCTGTGTCTTATATACCGGAAACTTAAAGAAAAGCTGAGTCAGTACATTTTCACGCAGATAGTCAATCGTATCTCCTAAGGAATATAGTTTATGAGGTATGACTGTTTCATAAACCTTCTCATAACTGATAATATTTACACTGAAACCCAAATTATCAAAAAAACCCGCCACCATTTCCGGCAGGGACGTGAATGTGACTGTATTTCCAAATCTTATATAGTTAAAAGCATATAATAACGCAAATAAAACCGGAGCTGCTATTACAGCAATTACGACATGTTTTTTGGTCAGCCATTGTGTACCGCCCGGATTAATCGTATTTCTGGTAGCATAATAAAGAATAAGTATTATTAACGGAACTACGAGGGATGAGCGTTTTCCGCCAAACATCCCGATTATAGCAGATACCAGATACATAAAAACGGGAAGTCTAACTTCCTTTTTTGATGGCATTGTCGCAAGAAAAATATAGAAAGCGACGACGCACACATCTGCCAGCTTCACAAATACATATGGAAATCGAGATTGGTAGGACACATAATACTCAGCATAACCACTTATTGTAACAAAAATCGCTTTTTCAGCAGAAAGCAATATATTAAAAAGATATGTCACAAAAAAAAGCAATTTAGCAACCAGTCTTACAGATACATAAACATCGCTTTCATACCTACTCTCATTATCAAGAAAATAGCTGTTCTTTCCTAACTGGCCTATCCTAAATCTATATCTTTCACAGATAACGTACCCCACCTGTAAAGACAGCAAAGCAATAAAAACACAAAGATTTGTATGCCACATCACTTCCTCAGAAAAGATGTGCCAATTTATAAAATCATAAAGAATGTGTGCTACAGTTCTGCCAAGTATAAATGTGAAGAATGTAACCAAAAAAGCTAAATAAAAAGTGCGCTCCATAGGGCGTTCCACAGCGTATAATATATTATACATCCACAACAGGAAAACGCCAATATTCATCAATTGAAGATCTTTTAGATAAGCGCCCAGCAAAAATATCACAATGCTGACAGGTAGTATTATTATCCCTCTGACAGTCATTAATATTCTTAACATTTATATCAAACCTCACATATTCCTAAAAAGGACTCTGTATAAATCTGCATATATCTTCTTGTTTATCAGCATTAGAATAATAGATAGTTTTCTCCTTGAAGAAAAATATTCACCCCTTATGATCCAGTTGATATTCTTTCTCAAAACAGAAAATATTTTTCTACATTCTTCATGATCTTCTCTCATACCGCTCAGCGCCATCTTACCGGCAACGAAGGCTACTGCTCCAAGATACCTTTCATATGCCAGTCTCTTATACAGTGGCTTTTTCTTACAGATATACCTGTAATTCTTCCAATGTGCCTCGATTCTCGTCAGGTCTATCTTTGTATACTCTGATGTGTTAATGCTTTCCCCACGGTGTACATAACAATAGGCTGAATAGGGAGTAAATACAGCGGTTTCAACCTGATCCAGAATATCCATAATTACATATGCATCCTCACTGATTTTCCCCTTCGGATAACGGACACTGTGAAATAGCTGCCGCTTGTAAAGCTTAACCACTGCGTGCACTGACAGCAGTTTCCCAAGCATAATCTGATAGATAGCCTCGTTTTGATTCCATACATACACCGTTCTATCAGAGTTTTCTTTCCTGACGCCATTTGCGTACACATCCATATAACCACACATGGAAATATCTGCATTGTTCTCTTCGAGATTTTTTTTAAGCACTTCAAACATATCCGGTTTTATATAGTCGTCACTGTCTACGAAACCTATATACTCACCTACAGCCACATCAATTCCCGCATTTCTTGCATCGCTCAGCCCACCGTTTTCTTTGTGGATAACTCGTATCCTATTATCTCTTTTTGCCCAGTTCTCACACATTTCCCCACATCGATCTGGCGATCCATCATCTACAAGAATCAACTCATAATCGTTAAAGGTCTGAGCAAGGATAGATTCAATACATCTATCCAAGAATTCTTCTACCTTATACACAGGGACGATAATACTTAGTTTTGGCATAGCTTAACTCCTTACAAATCTGTATGCACCGGATGTCTTTCTTTTTCAGGCGGAGGCGTCATATAATCTCCATACAGGTGTGTGAGATAGGCACAATAATCCTTTACGACCGGTATCGTTGTATCCTCAAACTGAACCCTTATAATGTCTTTAACCCAGTCAGCCTTTATTGACTCTTTCTCTTGGCTATATCTGCTATAAATATTACAGTACCATTCTACATCCCTGTTTTCATATTTCATTTCATTTTTTCGAAGTGTCTGCAGCACAGTCTTCTTTGGCAATATAGCAGCAAGAACTGTCGATCCCGCAATAGATAGCCTCTGCTTTCCATTCATCTTCTCCTTTGGAACATGATACCTGACTTTTCTCTGCCAGACAGGAGACATGACCTTTCTAACTACCCACTGCATCTTTCTCTGATATTTGTTATCACTTAACTTTACAAGGGGAAACACAGTTATCAAGGGCTCATCTTCACCGTAATAAATTCCCCCAGAGAGAGTCGCATACGTTTTATCTACGCTTGTATGGCGCCATTTGTATGGCGCCTTTATCTCCTTCGGTGCAATCTTTAGGAACCGATTATACTGATCCATGGTCATAACGATATCTATATCATCGTCCCATGGAATGAAGCCTTTATGTCGTATCGCGCCTAATGTTGTTCCCGCTATAGCAAAATACTTTATACTATTATCAGTAAGGATTTTATCTAGCTCCTTGAACGCACCTAATGCTCTGAGCTGGTGTTCTCTTAATGCTTGATCAGCCATGTTCCCTCTCCTTCATGAGTTATATATATTCTTCCTTAGCAACACGCTTTTGATGGTCATGAATATGATTTTCACGTCAAGGCCAAAAGAAACATGTTCTGCATAGTAAACATCATTTTTATATCTTTCTTCCAATGTAGCACTGTTCCGTTTAACAGCCTGATTCAGGCCTGTGATTCCCGGCCGAACCATAAACTTCTTCTTGATAAAATCCGTGTATGTAGCTTCATTACCCATAGGGCTTGGACGCGGACCTATAAAACTCATATCTCCTATCAGCACGTTTATGAATTGGGGAAGTTCGTCCAGACTGGTCTTCCTCAAGATTCTTCCGATTCTTGTCTGCCGATCATCATTCTCTGAATTATATGTCGTTCCATCCGCATTTCTGATATCCTTCGCATTCATTTTCATGCTGCGGAACTTAAACATCTTAAACTTTTTCATGTCCTTGCCATAACGAGGACCTAGAAAGAAGATGCTTCCTCCATCCTCAACCTTGATGGCTATTGCTATTGGTATTCCGATTAACGCAATGAATGGCAATGCAATAATAGAAATCAATATATCAAATAGTCGTTTTACATAGCTTCTGTATATCATTCACATACTCCAATTTGATGCTATGTCCACCATAGCTGAATTGAAATCATATTTCACAAAAAAACCAGCTGCTTTCATCTTCTCAGAACTCATGTAGGAATCAATAATCTCTTCCTGAACCTCATAAAAATACTCAAGTTTGTCATTTTCCAAAGCGCTATTAGCCACCTGTGCGATATCAAGATTTGCATATGCGTTTCTGCCTCCAAGATTATACACTTCATTACTTACACCCTAATTTACCGCCCGCAGGAGTGCATTTGCAACGTCCCTTACATATATAAAGTCTCTACGAGCTACGCTCTTCCCGTTCAACACAATGGTCTCTTTATTTACGGCTTTTCCATGAATATGTCTGCCATACGGTGGTCTTTTGTTTTTCCCAGAACAATCCCACAACGAAAGATAATATAACTAAGCCCTTTTCACGAATATATCTCGCACAAAGGCTCTCCTGTGATTTTGCTAGGAGCATATCTGTCAAGACCACATTACCAATGAAGTGCTGATAATCATTCCCTTTTCAACGGATAGAGGCAAGATGGATAACGATGTCCTCACCCTGAAAGCAATTCTCCATGCTCTTCATGCTATGATCCGTATGGATGTGTTTCCCCCGGCTTTCACCTCTTGGTCAGGCCAACTCCAACCAATTCACGCATTAACGCAGTTCCAATCAATCCTGTTACAACTGTTCTCATACAATACTCCTTGCGATTATGATAAGAGCAGTTGAATGGAATCATCTCATATCTTCCATGATTTCCTTTACAGCATCGAGCATTTTGTACTGGGCTTTGAATCCTAAGAGGTCCTCCGCCTTCTGGCTGCTCATGTATGAGGATGGGATTGTTTCCTTCTCGGTACCTAAGGCTACTGTCAGCTCTGGACTCATTACTGTGCAGATTGTTCTGGCTATTTCTTCGTTTGTCAGAGCCTCTCCACTGCCAGTATTGAAAGTTCCTGAAATATTCTCATGCTCCAATGCTATACGGACTGCTCTCGCAGCGTCCTTTGTGTACATCATTTCTCGTTTTGCAACGCTCACGCAATGAACCGAAAGCCGCTCATGCGCAAACGCTTGACGGAGGAAGCGATTTATCATGTAATTGTTGTTTTCATTTGCTCCATATAAATGAGCAAGACGCACATTTTTAATCCGCATATCCTGACTTTTATTCATTATCTCGCCAAGATACTCGCAGGTCAGCTTATAAAGGCCATACACTGTCTTCGGAGCGGGCACCTGTTCTTCGGTAAATGGCATATTCTCACCAGAATATACTGAAATCGATGATGTATGAACGATATTTCGGATTCCCGCCTGTTCTGCTGCTTTATAAAGAGTATCTGTCATATCTATCAAGTCTTGGTAGAATGACAAGCTATCAGATTGTTTGCGTGATGAAGCAAGATGCGCTATACCTGTTATACCCCTACCCCCGAAAATATTCGTAAGAGATTCTGTTGAGTAATCTGTGACCGTATACGGTACTCCAAATAGGCTTCCAGATTCACGACTTAAAAGAATTACTTTATTCCCTTGATTTATCAGTTCCTGTGCAAGATATCCTGCCAGAAAACCGTTTGCTCCTGTAATTGCAATTTTCATATCTTGCTTACTCTTTTACAAATTCCTAATATAATACCCGATTTTATCGTAACGACCATTCACTGGACGAATGAAGTCCCCAGTCTCATAATAGTAGAAATGATACAGAGCATCCTCTGGCAGTTCCAATTTTGACCTGTTCATATATGTCTTAGGTTCCTGGCACCAGAAGACAAGCTCCATAGGCGTCACCCTTTCTGTCCACTTATCTAATTCAGATACATCATTCGAGAGTAGATGCTTGAATGTCAGCTGCATAAGATTAACTCCGGTTGCCCTCTCAAGGATGTTCCACATATGGCACCCGTCAAGTCTGGGAGTCATCTCAATGATATAAGGCTGATCACCCATCACCTTCATCTGGAAGTATACAGGACCATTAAGAATCCCTATTCTGTTGCAGGCGTCTTCCAAAATCCGGGTCATTTTCCTTTCTGCTTCTTTGCTGAATTCCCTACCGGGAACAATGTGACGATGGATTAACCCAGTATATTCAGGCCATGTATCACGATCAGATGCGACGATGAAGCGTAGTACTCCATTAACCATATAGCCATTTACAGAAACTTCAGGGCCGTCAATATATTTCTCAACAATAACCTTACCCTCTCGCGAGAACGACTTTGCCTCTTCAAAATGCTCTTCAAACTCTTCCTGGGAATTGATGAGAAAAATCCCCCTCTGTCCCTGGGCATCGGAAGGCTTAAGGATGGCAGGATATTCAATATCCACTTTCCCGATCTCTGTCATCACCTGGTAAGGAATATTGCCCTCGCAATCTCTTGTCAGGGTCTCTCTCATTGCATTTTTATGATTGCAAATATATGCAGCTTTGGAGGTTACAAAATGAGGCATACCGAGCCGTTCACTGATTCTGCATGCAACTGGCATGGCAAGGTCTGAACCTGTAGAGTAAACAACATCAATATTATTGTCCTGAATATGCTTTATAACCGCTTCTTCATCCAAGATATTAATAATATCAAAGTGATCAGCAACATCCGCTGCAGGACCATCTTTCGCCATCGCAATTGTGTATGTTTCACAACCAAACTTCTTCAGTTCTATGACAGCATCCATCTGTACAGACGCAACGCCAAGAATCAGTACTTTCATTTTCTTATTACCTCTTTCTTAACTCACTTGTTTTGAGCAATGAAATATTCAACCAACATTTCTATCCCACTTCAACCAAATCAATCCATGCAAGCACACAGAACCCAACTGTAGCTGATTTAATCTCAGTTATCATTGAATGGATAAGTATGATATTAAGATATGCGAGGGCACGGAATATCCTTACTTTCTTCACCCTACCACCGTTTTATATGCATTTTTATAACACTCACAAACATACTCAACGTCCTCATCACTTAACAGTGTATGCAACGGCAACGTAATTAAATTCTTATAGTAATCATACGAATTTGGATATGCGCCACAGTCATTCCCATATGCAGTCATCATTGGAAGAGGTTTGTAATGGACGTTTGTTGCCACTCCCTGCTCTGCCATACGTTCTATGATCCTGTTTCTCTGCTCAACATCTATCCCTGGTACACGGGTCAGGTAGAGATGATTCGAACTGTCCATCTTGTCAGTATGATGGACCAGATGACTAATTCCCAGTTCATCACACGCCACATCGTATCTCTTTGTTATTTCCATACGTCGAGAGAGCAAAGATTTATATCTATCCAACTGCTTCAAACCAATCCCTGCCATAATATCGGTCATATTACACTTGTACCAGGGACCAATTATGTCATATTCCCAAGCACCAATCTTTGTTTTTGCCAAAGCGTCTTTATTTTGACCATGTAAGCTTAATAGTTGATAGAATTTATAAATCTCAGCGTCACTCACGCCTGCTTCATACACAGACTGCGGCAAACACCATATACTTGCTCCGCCCTCGGCTGTCGTAAAATTTTTAACCGCATGAAAGGAAAATGATGTAAAATCTGCGATGGAGCCGGCCCAGCGCTTCTTCTTTTCAACCACTCCCTTCCCCGTAGTTCGAACCGCCCTGCTCGCTCCTAATGCGTGCGCTGCATCAGAAAGAACAGCCACGCGGCCAAGCCCGGTTTGAATATTTGATCCCAGGTCAGCCAAAGGATTACTATGGTCATTAAGAGGCGTAAATAGATCCTTCTTCCTGTCAACAAGCTCGAAAATTCGATCATAATCACACACTATGCCACCGAGGTCAACAGCGATGATAGCTTTAGTCTTCGGACCTATCGCACGCTCTAGCTTCTCATAATCCATTTCTGGACAATGTGTCTCCGCATCACCATCCTTCTGGATATCCACGAACTTTACTGTCGCACCACAATGAATAGCTGCGCTAGCGGTTGCTGTGTATGTATACGCAGGGACAATTACTTCATCGCCTTCACCAATACCAAGCACCCTCAAGTTCAATTCTTCTGCTGCCGTTGCACTATTCAAACAGACAACCTTTTGACCGTATTTCTCTATAGCCCCTTTAGTCGTACAGTCGATATGAGTTCTCCCAGACTCCACATACGCTGCAAGTCTACGTTCCAGCAGTTTTGTCCTTGGCCCAGTGGTGATCCATCCGCTCCTAAGAACTTCTGCAACTTCACTGATTTCTAGTTCCGTTATATCAGGCGGGCTAAATGAAATCTGTCGTTTCTCCATGATATTCCTCTTTCCTCAGTGCCATTCTTCTCTGCAAATATGGCTGTGTTTATTCAAAAATAATGTCTTCTGTCCATATAGTGGGTACGATACTTATTTAGACTTAATGCTCTTTTCCGTGGCGCATAGTGTGCATATCGCATATTTGCGTTCAAACACATCATCCACCACATCTGTTGCCAAGGATAAGATCGGCTTTATACACATAATATTTATTGATTTGCCTCTTTTTTATGGGCTTGCATTTCACGCACGAGGCGGTCATATGTCCTGCCCTTGGATTCGGAACCATGTCGCCCAGCCGGTGAGTACGTCTTAACGATTTCCTTTACTAGTTTACGTATACTCTTCTCATCATTGTTATAGGATACGCACATCAAATCATTAAGCTGACCCAGAAATACATCTGTGTCAAATGGTATAGGATTTCCGATATGAATCAACTTGTTTGGCGTGGTCTTCATGCCCTCTTCTGCCATAAGCTTTTCCTCATAGAGTTTTTCGCCTGGTCTGAGTCCAGTATATTTAACCTCTATGTCAACATCTGGTTTCAGACCTGAGAGTTTAATCAGATTTCGGGCAAGTGTATCAATTTTTACCGGGTCTCCCATATCCAGAACATAGATACTTCCACTGTCAGCATAGTAACCAGCCTGAAGAACAAGGCTGACTGCCTCCGGTATCGTCATAAAATACCTAATGATATCTGGGTGGGTAACAGTTACTGGCCCACCCTCCTCAATCTGCTTTTTAAACAGAGGTATGACAGAACCGTTACTGCCAAGCACGTTTCCGAAACGCACCGCGACAAACTTTGTGTGGGACCGGGCTCGAGGTTTCATATTCTCAGGATATTCCGGTGATTCATCATCTGCATGTGTATGAAGAACCGGTATATCCAGCTCTCTGCCCGCTGCTATCATATGGGCGAACGATTGTATGACCATCTCACATAAGCGTTTACTTGCGCCCATGATGTTCGTCGGATTTACAGCTTTGTCCGTTGAAATAAGGACAAACCTCTCACAGCCATACATCATAGCTGCGAAAGCAGTCTTATATGTCCCGATAGCGTTGTTCTTGATAGCCTCACAAGGACTGTCTTCCATCAGCGGTACATGTTTATGGGCGGCAGCGTGATAGACAATCTGGGGCTGATATTCTTCGAATATCTGATCGAGACGCCGACTGTCCCTGACTGAGCCAATTAGGGTCACTAAATCCAGATCCGGATACTTCTTTTTCATTTCCTGCTGAATCTCATACGCATTGTTCTCATAGATGTCAAATATTATGAGCTGTTTCGGAAGAGATCTCGCAATCTGCCTTACAAGTTCAGATCCAATACTTCCTCCACCTCCAGTTACTAATACTACTTTTCCTGTTAAATAGCCAGAGATTTCAGTCAGGTCCACCTTGATAGGATCGCGTCCGAGAAGATCTTCTACCGCCACAGTTTTCATCTTACTTGCAGTAATCTCGCCTGTCACGAACTGGAACATTCCCGGCAGGTTTTTTAGCTCACAGCCTGTTTCCTTGCAGATATTGAGGATATCTCTTATCTGCTGAGGCGTGGCGGAAGGAATAGCTACATAAATTTTGTCTATACGGAATTTCTCCACGCTTGAAAGTATTTCATCTCGACCGCCTACAATCGGAACGCCATCCAAATATCTACCCCATTTGTTGGGATTATCATCAATCACGCACACGACACGCTCTCTAGTCTCCACCTGCTTATGGAGGTCCCGCATGAGCATCTGACCGGCATTGCCTGCACCAACCATCATAATCCTGCTTGTGAGTTTATCGTTTGCGTTTTTCGTTCGCCGTTGGTGCTCGATCAAAATAAAGCGATAAGAAAAGCGCACAGCGGCTATCGCTCCGAACTGGAGAATTGCCCCGGTGAGATAATACGAAATTGGCATTCTCGTGAAGAATAACGTTATGAAGACCGTATGAAAAAGAAATGTTGCGAAAGAAGATATTATAATTCTATTAAGTTCCGAAAAACTAGCATAGCGCCAAAGGCTTTTATAAAGACGTAAAACTGTAAACGTAAAAATGCAAAAGACAGTATAGATTGGGGAAAAATGAATATACGAGTTTAAGTAGCGTTCAGGTATACGTGAATAGAGGAAATCAAAACGCAGAAGAAGCGCGACTATATAGGCTGCGTTTACGGCAATCATATCATAGATTATCAAGTATAAACTGATAATCTGCCAATGTTCGAATTTTCGTCTTTTTCTCATTTTAGTATTTGACATATTTTCTTCCCTCAAGAAACATCCGTCGAGAAAGTGGTATAGCTGTTTTATGGGTTCAGAAGCACCGCCTGGACCAGATATCTCATATCCGGCTGTCCACCGATGCAGGTAGACATAGTTATGATTCTGCTGTCCCCGTAAAGAACAATTGAGTCTCTAAAGTGCGACATCATACTGCGATTTGTCCATATGCCGTCAAAGTATATCAGAAGAGCTTCCGGTGTGCTGTAATCAAAACACATAATGAGGTCTATATTGCTGAAGGGATATGAAGCGAAAATCTCATAGACCAGAGTTCGTTCCGGTGTATATATGTATAAATACTGTGTTTCATCGAAAAACACTGCATCTTCAAATTTATGCAGGTCATGAAACATAGACCCGTTATTCATATTATGCCCATAGATAACAGTATTCGGGTCTGTCCAGTCTTTTTTATTCACATTCTGTGTATAGATGCAGCCAGGATATCCCTCGCTGCCATCTATGTTATGATTCAGATAATATGATTTATCTTCAGGATGCTGAAGAACAGGGTAATCGATATTGGTGCCCGGAACATAGATCCAGGCGTATATATCAGGATTCTGATCATGCAGCGCGTCCCAGTCGATATTCTTCTCA
>OCTX012277987.1_pt1 | contig 20121 bp, 19 predicted proteins | sample 1539691 | NCBI WGS metagenome assembly OCTX01 (sample SAMN02144231, study PRJEB22623) | gut metagenome | biome: sheep rumen | host: Ovis aries | place: New Zealand
GGACTGTCGAAAGTGTCAAGCATCCAGGCCAGTCCAGGCGGTGGAAATGGCATTACTCCCACGGCCAGACAGCACATGGAGAGCATAAAATATGCGAAACAGGGCGGTAATACAAAAAAAAGTTGTACCTTTGCACACTGATTTTGAAAAAACAGCGTTATTTTAATAAGGTAAAGAAGTAAAAGGTAAAAAAGCAAAAAGATAAAGACCAAGATGAAGATATCATTTTCCCCCCCCGACGTGACGGAGCAGGAAGCAGAGGAGGTGCGTCAGGCACTGCTCTCCGGCTGGATCACCACCGGCCCGCGCACCAAGGAGTTGGAACGACAGATAGCCGCCTACTGCCAGACGGAGAGGGCGGTCTGCCAGAACTCGGCCACGGCCTGCCTGGAATCGATACTGCGCATACTCGGAGTGGGCCCGGGCGACGAGGTGATTACGACGGCATTCACATATACCGCCTCGGCCAGTCCTGTGTGCCACGTCGGGGCGAGACTCGTGATGATCGACACCCGGCCCGACTCCTACGAGATGGACTATGAGCAGATGGCCGACGCCATCACGGAGCGGACGAAGGTGGTGATACCCGTAGACCTGGGCGGCGTGCCCTGCGACTACGAGAGGGTGATGGCCGCCGTGGAGAGCAGGAAGAGCCTGTTCCGGCCGGCCAATGCTATCCAGGAGGCCATCGGACGGGTCATCGTGGTGGACGACGCGGCCCACGCCTTCGGCGCGAAGTGGCGCGACCGGATGATCGGATCGGTGAGCGACTTCACGTCGTTCTCCTTCCACGCCGTGAAAAACTTCACCACGGCGGAGGGCGGCGCACTGACCTGGCGGCCCGTCAGGGGCATCGACGACGAGTGGCTCTACAAGCAGTTCCAACTGAACTCGCTCCACGGGCAGAGCAAGGACGCGCTGGCCAAGACGCAACTGGGCGCATGGGAATACGACATCATCTCGCCTGCCTACAAGAGCAACATGACCGACCTGACGGCGGCCATCGGACTGGTGCAGATGAAGCGCTACCCCGCCCTGCTGGCCCGCCGCCGGCAGTTGATAGAGCGCTACGACGAGGCCCTCAGGGGGCTCAACGTGCAGGTGCGCGACCACTACACCGGGGAGCACACCTCGTCGGGCCATCTGTATCAGGTGAGGCTCCTGGGGCGCGACGGTGCCTTCAGGAACAGTGTCATCACCCGGATGGCGGAGCGCGGCATCGCCTGCAACGTGCACTACAAGCCGCTGCCGATGATGACGGCCTACAGGAACCTGGGATTCGACATCAAGGACTACCCCAACGCCTTCCGACTGTTCGACAACGAGGTGACACTGCCCCTGCACACCCGGCTGACCGACGAGGAGGCGGCATACGTGATGGAGAACTTTATAGACATTATCGATTGAAGCGACTGTTCGACATATTCTTCTCTGCCACCGGGATGCTGCTGCTATCGCCGGTGCTGCTGACAGTCTACGCTCTCATACGGCTGGAGAGCAGGGGCGGCGGCTTCTACGTCCAGGAGCGCATCGGAAAGGACGGCAGACCGTTCGGACTCTACAAGTTCCGCACCATGCGGCAGGGCTCCGACCAGAAGGGACTGCTCACCGTCGGCGGGCACGACGGGCGCATCACGCGGCTCGGCTACTTCCTCAGGCGCTACAAACTCGACGAACTGCCCCAACTCTGGAATGTGCTGAAGGGCGACATGAGCCTGGTGGGCCCGAGGCCGGAGGTCAGGAGGTATGTCGACCTCTACACCCCGGAGCAGCGACGGGTGCTCAGCGTGAAGCCCGGCATCACCGACTATGCCTCAATCGCCTACGTCAACGAGAACGAGATACTCGGCTCGGCAGAGGATCCGGAGAAGGCATACATCGAGCACGTGATGCCCGACAAGATCAAACTCAACATGAGATACATCCAGAACAACAGCGTGACGGAGTACCTAAAGATCATCTTCCTCACACTGAAGAGCATCCTGAGCCTGGGGAGCCAGAACAAGACAGCCGACTAGTACCTCGACAGCATGAAAAGAATACTCGACATCATAATAGCCTGCGGCTGCATACTGGTGTTCTCGCCCATCCTGCTGCTCTGCTATACAGCCATCAAGGTGGGTGGCGGACCTGCCATCTACAAGCAGGAGCGCATCGGACTGGGCGGCAGGCCGTTCTACATCTTCAAGTTCAGAAGCATGGTGGTGGACGCGGAGAAAGAGGGGGAGGAACTGCTGCAGCAGGACGACGACCCGAGGCTGACCAGGATAGGCCGCTTTCTGCGCACCCATCACCTCGACGAACTGCCGCAACTCTGGAATGTGCTGAAAGGCGACATGGCATTCGTGGGGCCGCGCCCCGAACGGAAGTACTACATCGACCAGATCATGCAGCACGACCCCCGCTATGAGCGGCTGTACGCCCTGAGACCCGGCGTGACCAGTTACGCCACGCTGCACAACGGCTATACCGACACGATGGAGAAGATGCTGCGCCGGCTGGAGATGGACCTGTACTATCTGGAGCACCAGTCACTCTGGCTCGACGCGAAGATACTGATGCAGACCTTCCTCAGCATTGTCACTGGAAAGAAATTCTGAGGGACTTCCGGCAGAACGGGCTGAGGGACATCCGGCAGAACGGGCTGAGCGCTACATCTTCTCGAACCACAACCGCAACTTGTCATCACGGAGCACCATATCGTCGCCGTCGAGCCGCTCGACCGTGAAAAGGTCGTCGAGCGAACTGATGCCCAGAGGCGCCAGCGTCGCGGCATCCTCCACCAGCAGGTCGCCCTTCTCCCGCTCATGCTTATGGCCATTGTAGAGGCGCAGCGTCTGGCCCTGATGCTCGAAGTTGAACAGATAGCCATAGTGACCTGTATCATGGTCGTGGTCGAAAGCCTCTATGAGGCGCAACTGCACGCCCCAGAACACACGGGCCTCAGAGAGGTCGCTACTTGTTCCCGTGGCCAGAGTGTCGACCCTCACCAGGTGCCAGTAGCCGTCGAGGTCGCCATTATCCGATGTCTCAATACTACAACTCGTCAGTAGAAGGCCAATGCCTAAGATATATAAAAAGTGTCTCATCGTCTTGTCCTTAAGAGCCCTGTTTTGGAAATTGTCACTTGTAAGCCATTGTTGTCCCCCCGGATGGAGCCGAAGTCGGCTCCCCAGGCGGCAGAAGCCTTCCAGCCTTCCGCGAACTGCCACCCCACCTCAGCCAGCAGACTGGTGTTGTACTTCCGGTGGGTATAGGGACCTTTATATCTGCCCAGCCCGTCATGCCAGGAGGCGAGGATGCGGTAATGAAGGCTTGGCAGGGGCTGACCTGCTATCCCCAGATGCCAGGCCATGAAGCGGCTGTTCTTAACCTCTATCCTGCCGTCGTCATTATACAGCGGGGAGAGATAGAGCGGATTGCCCATCACCTGGCCCCAGTGCTGCCATCCCATCAGTATGTGATGATTATAGTAGTCGTCCAAGCCTCCGATATGTTCGGGGAAGGAAGGCGTACGGTCATGGTAGACGCTGCCGCTCTGATATTTGGTATAGAGATACTCAATGACAATATCCTGCAGCCACGTCCCCCGGCGCAGGTTCAACTCGGCGCCCAGCATCATGTCCTTGAAATCATAGAGCAGATAGCGGTTGTCCTTTTTCACATCCCACTCTTTCCCCGTGCCATAGCCGTTGTAGTCGAGCATGAACATGGAAGAGTGGTCCTCGAAATACTTGTCGGCATAGAGACTGACCCGCCAGTCGCTGGCATCGTAATTGAAGCGAAGCAGCCAACTGCCGAGATTGTTGCCCTGATCATTCTGATAGGTAGTCTCGTTGACTTCACCGCCCCCAGGTATCAGGGCACGGATGAACGCCTTCAGGTCGGAAGGGTTATGGAACACCTTGTCGCCGTCGTCCTCCTTCATATAGGCCGTACCGCCAAACTGGGAGGCCATCTCAAGCCCCATCTCCACGGAGAAGGGTCTCCCCTGCTTTCCTATTTTCAGATAGCCGGCCTTCGAGTGATGGAGCGCCCCCTCAGTGTAGCGGTTCTGCTGGCGGGTGAAGTCCTTCTGCCAGCCGTCGTCGGTCGTCTTGCCAAAGGCGATGTGGCCCTTCAGCGACAGCCAGCCCCGCAGGAAGGGGATCGCCCAGTAGTCGGGCAAGGCCAGGCGCACCTGAGGTATGGGCCGCGCATTGATGCCCAGTGTCTGCGACCCGCTGCTCAGACGCTGATTCTTCAGTTCCATCGGCTGCTCCTTGGCTCCGACCGTCAGCGTGCCATTCAGCCAACGGGCCTCGACATAGGCCTGGTGGACGACGAGCGTACTCGTAAACCCGGCAGCCACAGCGGCATCGAGACCATAACCGACACCCCACTTGCGCCCGCCGTCGAGCGACAAGGGACGCTCCAGGGCGCCACGCAGATAACCGTTCGACCTGCTGAGGGAACTCAGGCCATACTTGTTGGCATTCAGCCACAGGGGATTGTGGTCGCCGGAGGCAACAGTCCCCTGCACCTCAACCCGATAGTGAAGACTATCCAGAAGCGACCGCCCCTGGGCCATCATGGTGCTGACCGACAGGCAGACTACACCTATTATAATATATACTCTCTTCATCACGGTGCAAAGATAACACATTTTTCCATAAAAAAGAAAGGAGTAGGGAAAATCCCCTCCCTTTTTAGGGAATTTCCTTTGCTTTCCTGCCTAAAATGTCGTTCCTTTGCAGTGTGAAAAGAAAAAATGATGTCTAACAATTAAAATACTTACGACAATGAAAAAGATGATGATGACCCTGGTGGCAATGATGATGATCGCCATTTCCGCCAAAGCAATGAGTTTCGAGCAGGCCCGCAACGAGGCCCTGTTCCTGACCGATAAGATGGCATACGAACTCAACCTCACCGACGAGCAGTATGAGGCCGCGTATGAGATCAACCTCGACTATCTGATGGGGGTGACAGGCCGCGCCGACGTGTTCGGCACCTACTGGGAGCGCCGTAACCTCGACCTGAGTTACATCCTGCTCGACTGGCAGTGGAACGCCTTCCTGGCAGCCAGTTACTTCTATCGCCCACTCTACTGGGAGGCCGGCTACTGGCACTTCGGCATCTATGCCCGCTATCCGCATCGCGACTACTTCTACTTCGGTCGTCCCCACTTCTATGTCACCTACCGTGGCGGTCATGCCTGGCACATGCACAGCGGGCGCGGCTACTACTATGGTCACAGGAATCACTTCCGCACCCCGGCAGGCAGAGCGCACTTCGGCATGCACGACCGCTGGACTCGCGGCGACTTCCGTGGCGGACAGCGCAGTTCAACCCGCGTCACTGGCCGTTCCTACAACAACAGCAGAAGTATTGGCAGCAACCGCGACATGCGCAGCAATCGTGACATGAACGGTAATCGCGGAAGCATCGGGAGCAACCGTATGAACAACCGTCAAGTGGAAGGACACCGCTCCTACGACCGCAGCAGCATGGGCACCAGCCGCAGCAGCGGTTCGTTCGAAGGCTCACGCATCATGGGAAGCAATCGCAGCAGCATCGGAAGCGACCGCAGCAGTAGGCCGACCCGCAGTTTCGGCGGTAGCAGTTCGATGGGAAGCACCCGCAGCAGCAGTTCGTTCGGCAGTTCCCGCAGCAGCAGTTCGTTCGGCAGTTCCCGCAGCAGCGGTTCTTTCAGCGGAGGCTCTCACAGCAGCGGTTCTTTCAGCGGAGGCTCACACGGCGGTGGACACAGCGGTGGCTTTAGTGGAGGTCACAGTGGCGGAGGCCACACAGGCTCCCGTCGCTAAGCCCTACAACTCCAAGACCCGTACCTCAGCATTCATCATCCGCTGAACTTCGCTCATTGTTTTATCAAAATAGACAGCCTGGACCGCTTTATTAATAATTCCGTGTCCTACGGCCAGCACCTTCTTTCCCGGATATGTCTTCTTGACAAAGGCGATGAACTCGCCAGCCCGGGAAAGAAGGTTTTCTAATGTCTCTATGTCATCAGGCCACGTTTCACCTTTCAGTTCCGGGATGAATCGCCCGGTGAAACTGCCCCAGTCGCGCTCTCGGAGCAATGAAGTCTGAACGACCTCCAATCCATGAGGCTCGGCGATGATACGCGCCGTATCTACTGAGCGCCTGAGGTCGCTGGAGATGACGGCATCGAAGGGCACTGCCTTCAACTCATCACGCACCATGACGGCCTGGCGAACGCCGTTCTCCGTCAGTTGTCCCTGCGTCTGTCCCTGCATGATCTGGTTCACGTTGTCCACCGTTTCCCCGTGTCTGACTAAATATAAAGTGGTCATAATCATAAAATTTGCGGCAAAGATACTAAAAAAATGCACGAAGGAGACTAAGAACACAAAAAAAATGATTATCTTTGCACCATCAACCAAAGAAAATAATGATATGAAGATACTACAGAGTTCCGTTTTCCGTGCCATCAGCGCCCTTGCCATCGGCATCCTGCTCATCAAGTTTCCTGACAACACCGTCACTTGGATAACCATCGCCATCGGCTGCCTGTTCCTGCTTTCAGGCATCATCTCGCTGGTGGTCTACTATCAGGCGACGAGAAAGGTCAGCGAATACAGGATTACCGATGCTGAAGGCAACGTGGTGGCCAGCGACAAGAAGCCCACCTTCCCCATCGTGGCTGTGGGCAGCGTCATCCTGGGCCTGCTGCTCGCACTGACACCCACGATATTCATCACGGGCCTGATGTACATCATCGGCGCCATCCTGGTGCTTGGCGCCATCAACCAGTATATGAATCTGCTGAATGCCCGACAGTTCGGGCATGTTGGTTTCGGCTACTGGATCTTCCCTTCAATCATTCTGCTGACGGGCCTCTACGTCATTATCAAGCCGATGGCTCCGGCCAGTATGGCGATGCTGGTGCTCGGCTGGTGTACCCTGCTCTATGGCATCACCGAACTGATCAACTCGATGAAGATTCACTCTGAGCGCCGCAAGGCAGCCAAGGTTGAAGAGATTCCGATGGCTGAGGAAGTCAAGGATGATACTGACGCCGCTATAGAAGCAAAGGATTATCTGCCAGAAAACACTTTGCAATAATATTCAGCCTTCCGTTCCGGCTTCATCGGATAGGCTCGGGAACTGCTGGGCATGCGATAAAGCCGAAGTGAACGGCCGTCGAATGAGAAAGGTGTAAACTCTCCTACCTTGGGACCTTCGATGCCGAACTGTCGACAAGCAATGTCGGTAGCCAATTGGCCGGCAGTCACAACGGACTGACACTCAGGCAACTGCCGGAGCATCTGATGCAGGTCAGTCTCCTCCACTATCTCCAGGTCTTTGTCGGAAGCCGTGCCAGTGGTGCGGCGGATTTGGGTGGCGGTATCGAAAAGGGCGACACCCTGCTCCTTCAGGAAAGGGATCAGCAGGTCGAGACGGAATGTCTTATGCTCACGATCGACGAAATGCTCCTTGTCGCCGAAGAAGATGATGCCGAAGATGCGCCACATGTCATTGATGAAGTTCGGGTAATAGAACCTCATCGACCAGCGCTTCTCCGCAGGAGGGAAGGTGCCCAGCATCAGCACACGGGCATTCTCCGGCAGGAACGGCTCAAAGGGATGGCTCTCTGTCTCCACCTGGCGGCTATTCACTTCTTCATCTCTTCCCTCACTTCTTCTGAGAACTGCTGGATATAGGTCCGGAGGATGTCGATGCCTCGCTTGTTCTCGCGTCCCCAGGGGATGATGAGGTCGGCAAACTTCTTGGTGGGCTCGATGAACTGCTCGTGCATGGGCTTCACATCGTTTTCATAGTGACTGAGCACCATCTCGACAGTACGTCCGCGCTCCACCACATCACGACGGATATTACGGATCAGGCGCACGTCGCTGTCAGTGTCCACGTAGATTTTGAGGTCCATCATGTCTCGCAACTTCTTGTAGTGCAGCGTCATAATGCCTTCCAGGATGATGACGGGCTTTGGATCAACGTGCACCGTTTCCGGGAGACGGTTGGAAATAACGTATGAGTAGGTGGGTTGCTCAACGGGCTCACCCGCCTTCAACTTCTTGATCTGCTCAGTCAGCAGTTTCCAGTCGAATGCATCCGGATGGTCGAAGTTAATGGCCTTCCGCTCCTCGTCAGTGAGGTCAGTGGTATCATTATAATAGGAGTCCAAAGGGATAACTGCCGCACAGTGAGGAGGCAGCGCCTTGGCAATACGTTTTACGACGGTGGTCTTGCCAGAACCAGATCCGCCGGCGATTCCGATAATAATCATCTTGGGGTTTACGATTTATTTCTGTTCCTTAATCAGATAGACTACTGTAGGCAGGTGGTCGCTATAGCCGTTGAGCCATACGCCGCCGGCATGTGTCCGCAGGGTGTTACCCTTGTACTTACCCTCCTTCTGGAAGAGATAGTCACGACGGAAGATCTGATGGGAGAAGAGTTTCAGCGAAGAATAGTCTTTCTTGCCATCACGATCGAGCAGCGAGGGCGAGAGGATGATCTGGTCGAAGAGGTTCCAGGCCCCATTATACATCAGCGTACCTGTACCAGAAGCCAACACGTCCCACCAGGGATTGTACATATCGCCTTCGCCTACATCCTTGATCTTCCGCTTTGCTCCAAGGCATTTGGCCATCGAGGCATCCTGCGGGTCGTCGTTCATATCACCCATCACAAGCACCTTTACACTGGGGTCTTCGGCAATCACCGAATCCTTCACAGCCTTCAACTGCAGGCCGCCCTGCTCGCGGTAATAAGAGGTAGCGCCGCGTGAAGGCAGGTGATTGACAATAATAGTAACGTGCTCATCGGCCATCGTACCACTGACAACGAAGAACCCTCGGGTGGCCCGCATAGAGTCCTGGGGCAGACTATATATATAAGGTACGAGTTTGATGTCGCGTATACTAAATAGAGCAGGATTATAGAGCAGCGCACAGTCGACGCCACGCTGATCAGGCCCCTCGATATGCACAAACTGGAAATTGCGGGCCTTCAGCGGCTCCTGGTTACAGAGGTCCTCAAGGCATTTGGCATTCTCCACCTCAGCCACGCCGATGGCGGCACAGCCTATCTTCGGCAGTTTGTCGGTACCCATCTCCGAAAGGACACGTGAGAGGTTACGTAACTTATTGGTGTACTTCAGTCCCGTCCACTTGTTAGTACCATCAGGCAGGTACTCATAGTCATTCTTGCCGCTGTCGTGACAGGTGTCAAACAGATTCTCCAGGTTATAGAATCCCACGCCGTAGACGGAGAACTTTCTCTGCTGAGCCAACGAGGTGTTCACCCCGCAAATCAGCATCACAGCCAGTAGTAATAATCGAACTTCTTTCATATTGGTGATTGTTTATGCTGCAAAGATAAGCATTTTTAGCCATAGAAAGCGAACATTTTCGAAAAAAAATCATTTTTCCTCATTAATATATGCAACCTGTGGCTTTTTTTTCGTATCTTTGCAACATAATTTAGTAACTAAAGACCAACTTGTATGAGAAAGAAACTAAAACTTGTGGTATCGGCGCTGGCCGTCGTCACTGCTCTCCAGGCTCAGGAAGTGAACGACTCCACTGAGCAGGCTGGCATTGCCGACGAGCAGGCGTTCACCTTCACCGAGGCACAGTTGGGCGAAGATGACGACATGTCACAGAACGTGACAATCATCAATTCCAACAACAACATCTACGCGTCGCAAGTGGGCTATCTGTTCAGTCCGATGCGATTCCGCTATCGTGCCTTCAACCAGAAGTACAATGAGATCTACATCAACGGCGCTCCGATGAACGACATGGAGTCGGGGCAGTTCCGCTACTCTCTCGTGGGAGGCCTGAATCAGCAGACCCGTGGCGTGGAAAACGCACTGCCGTTCGAGACCAACAACTTCGCAATGGCCTCGATGGCCGGCTCCAACAACTACAACTTCCGCCCCTCGGCGATGGCACAAGGACAGCGCATCACCCTCACCGGTGCCAACCGCAACTACAGGGTGCGCGCCATGTACACCTACAATTCAGGCATCACTGCCAAAGGCTGGGCTTTCTCTGCCAATGTGACCTATCGGTGGGCCAACGAGGGCTATGTGGAGGGGACATTCTACAATTCCCTCTCCTACTTCCTCGGCGCAGAGAAGATCTTCAACAGCAAGCACCGCCTCTCACTCGTCACCTGGGGCAATCCCACAGAGCGCGCCTCACAGGGTGCCGGCACCGACGAGACCTACTGGCTGGCCAACGACCGCTACTACAACCCATACTGGGGCTATCAAGACGGCAAGAAGCGCTCATCACGCGTGGTCAACGACTGGGCACCGACAGCCCTGATCACCTGGGACTGGCAGATAAACCAGACCACCAAACTGACCACCTCGCTCACAGGCCGCTACTCAATGTACAAGAGCACCCGCCTGAACTACAACAACTCTGACAACCCACAGCCCGACTACTGGAAGAACATGCCGTCGAGTTACTTCGACGTGTGGGACGAGAAGGATGATGCCAACCGCACCAACCAGGCCATCGCCGAGTTCGAACGCTCGCGCGAGTTCTGGATGAGCAGCAAGGCCAACCGTCAGATTAACTTCGACCAACTCTACTTCGCCAACAAGCAGGCCGGAGCCCAAGGGCAGGATGCCATGTACTTCATCCAGGCACGCCGCAACAACAACCTGAACCTGACCCTCTCATCAGCGCTGCAGAAAGAACTGAACCGCTTTGCCGGCCTCAACGCCGGTATCCAACTGGCCACCAACAAGGGCATCCACTATCAAACGATGGAAGACCTGCTTGGCGCACTCTCCTATCACAACATCAACACCTACGCCCTTGGCACCTATGCCGCCACCGACCCGCATGTGCAATACGACGTCAGGAATCCCAATGCCTACGTCGGCGTGGGTGACCGCTTCGGCTATGACTACAACATCCTGGTAGACAGGGCAAACTTGTGGGGTACCTACAAATACGACCGCAAGCGGATCCACAGTTTCGTCAGCGCACGCATCAGCGGAACGCAGATGGCCCGCGACGGCAAGATGGAAAACGGTATGGCCGTGGGCAACTCCTACGGTAAGAGCCGCACGGCACGCTTCCTCGACGGCGGCGGCAAGGCTGGTCTGCATTACAACCTCGGTATGGGCAACGTGCTGACCATCGGCATTGGCTATGAGTGGAAGGCACCACAGGCTTCCACAGCCTTCGTCTCGCCGGAAATCAACAATGACTTCGTACTCGACCTCAAGAATGAAAAGGTCTTCTCGGCAGAACTGGGCTATCAGATCCAGACTCCCTGGATGAAGGCCAACGTCAACGGCTACTATAGTCAGGTGAAGGATGCCACCGAATGGCAGAACTTCTACTTCGACGACATCAACTCCTTCTCGTATGTCTCCATGACAGGCATCAACAAGGTCTACTACGGCGTGGAATGGGGTATCAACTTCAGGGTCACCAATGAGTTCAACATCAAGACCATCGGCACTATCAGTGAGGCTAAGAACACCAACAATGCCAACGTCTGGTATATGAGTTCAACGACAGGCACCTACAACGACAATAACGGGAACAAGCCCGAGAAGGTGCTCAACAAGAACATGCGCGAATCTGGCACGCCGCTCACCGCAGCCAGTCTGATTCTGAGTTATCATAAGTGGGGATGGTTCGTCGACCTGAACTGCAACTGGTACGACCGCATCTACCTGAGTTACTCGCCCAGTTTCCGCTACGAGTCGACCCTGCTGAACCGCCAGAATGCCGGAGAGACAGTGACCGACAACGACGGCAATATCCTGGAAAGCGCACTGGCCCAGCAGAAGGGGCACGGCGGATTCATGCTCGATGCCAGCATCGGCCGCAGCATCCGACTCAGGCACGGGCGCTCGATCAGCATCAATCTCTCTGTGACCAACCTGCTGAACAACCGGGAGATTGTAACCGGAGGCTATGAGCAGAGTCGCAGCGACTATACCGCCAGCGGCAATATCCGCGCCTACCGCTTCTCAATGAATCCGAAGAAGTTCTACGCTTACGGTATAAACGGTATGTTGAACATCGCCTACAAATTCTAAGACGTTATGAAGTATATACATTATTATATTATAGCACTGGCCGGCATCCTCCTGACAGGATGCATGGACAAAGACTGGGACATCCCTGGCACCGACGGCTCGGAATACGGCAATCAAGCCATCACAGAGTCGAACCTTGTGAGCATCGCACAGTTGAAACAGAAATACAGCAACGTCATCTATAACGGCAGTTACGTGCAGTTCACCGAGCCGACACAAGTCAAGGGCGTGGTGACCGGCAATGATATCCAGGGCAACATCTACAATGAGATAGCCATCGAAGACGGCACTGGCTCCATCATCATCTGCATCGCACAGGGCGGCCTCTTCGGACAGTTGCAGGTAGGACGAGAGATACTCGTGGAGTTGCAGGACCTCTACATCGGCGGCTATGGGCAGCAGCCAGAGATAGGGACGCCCTATACGAACAAGAATGGACGAAGTTACGTGAGCCGTATGCCACGCGTACTCTGGCAACAGCATTTCAAGATGCTTGGAATGAAGAGCGTCAGCCCTACAGAGTTCGACCTGTCGAAAGTCAGCGATACAGACTATATCAAGGAGCACTGTGGAAGACTGATGACTGTCAAGGGCGTGAAATTCCAAGGCGCCAACGGCAAGCGCGTTTATGCCAGCGATGCTGACAAGGACGCCGCCAACTGCGTGAACCGCTCACTGCAGGGCATCTCCTCCAACTACCTCGTGGTGCGTACCAGCACCTATGCCGATTTCGCCAATAAAGCACTGCCGCAGGGAGAAGTCGACATTACGGGCATCTTCACCCGCTATAACAACACCTGGCAGATCCTTATCCGCGAAGAGTCCGACATTGTCATAAAGTAAGTATTAACATCAAAGCATTATATGAATATGAAAAAGATCAATAACATACTGATGGCAGCAGCCATCGTACTCGGCACCCTCACCAGTTGTCAGGACGTGCCCATGCCTTACAACAATCCGCTTGACTATCAGAAGCCCAAGCCCGACGAAGTAGTCATTGAGCCGACTGGCAATGGCACCAAGGAGAGCCCATATAATGTGGCTGGTGTCCTGGCCTACCTCGAAACACTCGGCCCCGATGTGGAGTCGACGAAGGACATTTATATCACAGGTGTGGTGACCGCTGTGAAAGAACAGTTCAGCACCCAGTATGGCAATGCTCAGTTCGTCATCTCGGATAACGACGAGGGCACCAACCAGTTCACATTCTATCGCGGCCTCTACTTAGGCAACAAGAAGTACAGCAACGAGAACGATGTGAATATCCAGGAAGACGACGTGGTCGTCGTATGCGGCAAGGTGGTCAACTATCGCGGCAGCACCCCGGAAACCGTGCAGAACAAAGCCTATGTTGTAAGCATCAACGGCAAGGGCGAGAGTGTCGCCCCCAAGCCAACTGGTACACCTACGGGCAACGGCACCTTGGCCGATCCTTACAATGCCACAGCAGCCAATGCCTATATTGCCACACTCGCTTCTGGTGCAGAGAGTGACAAGGATATCTATATCAAGGGTAAGGTGAGCAGTATCAAGGAAGCCTTCACTACCCAGTATGGTAATGCCTCGTTCTATCTTTCTGACAATGGCGACGATAAGGAGGAGCAATTCTATGTATTCCGCACGCTCTATCTTGGCAACAAGAAATATACTGAGGGCGATCAGATCAAGGCTGGCGATGAGATTATCGTCTGCGGAAAAGTTGTCAACTATATGGGCAATACACCTGAGACTGCTGCCAATAAGAGTTATGTATATTCACTCAATGGCAAGACAGAAGGCGGTGGCAGTGGTGAAACGCCTTCAGGTGACGCAACACCAATCAGCATCGCAGACTTCAATGCGGCTCCAGAAAGCAATGACGTATGGTACCAACTGACAGGTAAGGTGAAAAACCTAAAAGATAATGATCTCTATGGTAACTTCGACCTTGAGGACGAAACGGGTTCTGTCTACGTCTACGGGGTGCTCTCAGAGAAGGGCGGTGAGAAGAAGAAGTTCCAGGAACTCGTTGCTGCCAAAGGCATCAAGGAGGGCTCTACAATCACCATCATCGGCAACCGTGGTTCATACAACGGCAAGATCGAAGTGATGAATGCCTATTTCGTCAGCGTGACTAACTAAATGCAAAAAAACGTCGAAAAGTTTGCGGGAACCGAAAATTCTTCGTACCTTTGCACCCGCTTTATGCGTAAATAGTATTTAAACATTAATATTTTAACTCAAAATGAAAAAAGGAATTCATCCAGAAAACTATCGCCCCGTCGTGTTCAAGGACATGTCCAACGGCGATATGTTCCTTTCGAAGTCTACAGCAAAGACCAATGACACAGTGGAATTCGAAGGTGAAACTTACCCAGTGGTAAAAGTCGAAATCTCCAGCACCTCTCACCCGTTCTACACAGGTAAGAGCAAACTCGTGGACACCGCAGGTCGTGTTGATAAGTTCATGAGCCGCTACGGTAAGGCTGCGAAGAAGTGAGAATAAAGAAAGCCTGCTTTCAATTTATCGAACGTAAGCAGGCTCGACTGAAAGTCAAGGCTGCGAAGAAATAAGATAAAACCGCAAGAATCATAAAAGGTGCGTCCAAGGTAGTTGCATATGCCTGGCCGCACCTTTATCAGTTGATGACAATGATGAAGTTACTAAAAGCCCTACCCTCTCTGGCATTGTCAGCCCTCCTCCTGACAGCCTGTAGCAAGGACGAGAACGACGCCAAGTTGCCAGGCTACTCAGAAAACAAGAACAAGAACCTGACAGGCACCTACCCGGAAGCCGCCCGTCTGGAGTTTCCCAAACTGAAGGGCGGACAGAGTGTCATACTCACCCACCGAACCAATGACGCCTATGGCATCAACTACGCCACCGAGTGGGACTGCTCCAAGAAGTCGCAGCGCTGGTCGTGCTATCAGATGTATGCCAGCAACACCGGAGGGAATGTAGGACGCTATCAGGATGGATATCCCTTCGACGACTTGCTCGACAACAACAACTACTTCAACAACAACGGTGAACCCCAAGACCTCTACTGGGGCTCGGGCTACGACCACGGGCATATCTGTCCGTCGGCCGACCGTCAATATTCGAAAGAAGCAAACCGCCAGACTTTCTTCCTGACAAACATGCAACCTCAACGCAACATCTTTAACGCTGGTATATGGGAAGCCATGGAGCAACAGGTGAGAAACTGGAACAGAGCGACCTTCCGCGACACGCTCTACGTCTGCAAGGGCGGCACCATCGACCGTGACGACCAGATACGTGGCTACGTCCAAAAGCAGATGATTATCCCCAAATACTTCTTCATGGCCCTGCTCTGCAAGAACAGTTCTGGTTATAAAGCCCTCGGCTTCTGGGTGGAGCACAAGGACACTGACTATGCCAAGGACAACCAAGGCAACTATCCACTGGGCAACTACGTGGTAAATATCCGTGAACTGGAGGCCCTGACAGGCATTGACTTCTTCTGCAATCTCGACGACGACACGGAGAATCATGTAGAGACCCTTTCGGCAGATAATATTAAGAGCGCGTGGGGACTGAAATGATTTTTTCCGCGTTTTATTTGGCAGTGCCAAATAATTTACGTAAATTTGTCCCCACGAAACTACACATTATATAAAAATAGAAAATGAAAACCGTTTATGATTTCTCTGTCAAGGACAGAAAAGGCAAGGACGTATCTCTGAAGGAGTACGCCAACGAAGTATTATTAATTGTCAACACCGCTACAAAATGCGGCTTCACCCCTCAATATGATGAACTCGAGGCACTTTACAAGAAGTACCATAGCCAGGGATTCGAGATTCTCGATTTCCCGTGCAACCAGTTCGGACAGCAGGCGCCCGGCACCGATGAGTCCATCCACGAGTTCTGCAAACTGAACTTTGGCACAGAGTTCCCCCGCTTCAAGAAAATCAAGGTGAATGGCGAGGATGCAGACCCGCTCTACAAGTTCCTCCAAGAGCAGAAAGGCTTTGCCGGCTGGGATATGGAGCACCCGATAGCAGGTATCCTGGAGAAGATGCTTAGTGAGGCCGATCCCGACTATAAGAACAAGCCAGACATTAAGTGGAACTTCACAAAGTTCCTCATCAACAAGAAGGGACAAGTGGTGGCACGTTTCGAACCCACAGAGAAGATGGCCAATATTGAGAAGCAGATTGAAGAGTTGCTGAAATAATGGACAAGACGAAATGCTTAATCATAGGCAGTGGCCCCGCAGGTTACACTGCTGCCATCTATGCCAGCCGGGCCAATTTACACCCCATTGAGTATTGTGGCATGCAACCTGGCGGCCAGTTGACACAGACCACAGAGGTGGAGAACTTCCCCGGCTACCCGCAAGGTGTAGACGGCAATCAGATGATGATGGACCTGCGTGAACAGGCAGAGCGCTTCGGCACAGACATCCGCGATGGTGCAATCACAAAGGTCGACCTCTCAAAAGCCCCTTATGTCTGCACGGCTGAGGATGGCACCGAAATTGAGGCTGACACCGTCATCATCGCAACAGGAGCATCAGCCAAATACCTTGGGCTGGACGACGAGCGGAAATACAACGGACAGGGCGTATCGGCCTGTGCCACCTGTGATGGCTTCTTCTATCGCAAGAAGACCGTGGCCGTAGTAGGCGGTGGCGACACTGCCTGCGAGGATGCCCTCTATCTGTCAGGACTGGCCAAGAAAGTCTATATGATAGTACGCAAACCTTTCCTGCGTGCCTCACAGGTGATGCAGCAGCGCGTTCAGGAAGCCGAGAACATCGAGATCCTGTTCGAGCATAACACGCTGGGCCTGTTTGGAGAAAATGGCGTTGAGGGAGCCCACCTTGTAAAACGTAAGGGTGAGCCCGACGAGGAACTGGTAGACATCGCTATAGATGGTTTCTTCCTGGCTATCGGCCACAAGCCCAATACAGACATCTTCAAGGAATGGCTGGAGACGGACGAAGTGGGCTACCTGAAGAAGATTGACGGCACGCCGAAGACAAAGATACCCGGTGTGTTTGTGGCTGGTGATTGCGCCGACCCTGTCTACCGTCAGGCCATCTCTGCAGCAGGTTCAGGTTGTCAGGCTGCCATTGAGGCGGAACGCTATCTGCTGAACAGATAGACAAGAGGTATAAAGATAAGAAAAGGCTCGTTTCACAACGAGCCTTTTCTTTCATAAACTAAATTAATCAACCATAAACCTTAACCATTAAAAATCTTTTCAGGTGCAAAGGTACGGCAATAAAAAGAAATACGTGTCGAACATAAGTTATTTAAGGTAGAAAATGCGTTAATCGACGGATTTTCGACCTAAAATAACGGAAATTCCACTTTTTTCAGCCAAAATCATCACTTTTTTATCGGAAAAGGTAGAAAATTCATTCATTTTTTGTATTTTTGTGGCGGAATCAACCTCGCCTTTATGACATCTGAGACGCTATTATTCATCATCGGAATCACAATCCTGATAGTTGTTTTCATTTTAGGAAGACAACTATATGTGAGAAGTATGCGCGTGAGGCAACGTCTGCAGATGGGACAAATCTTCACCAACATCACTCACGAACTGTTGACCCCGCTCACAGTTATCTCCGCATCAGTGGATCAGTTGCGTGAGAAGGAGCCGAGTCATAACGACGAGTATGACATGATGCAACTGAATATCCAGCGCATGGTAAGACTGCTCCAGCAGATTCTGGAGACGAGCAAGTCGCAGGCTGGCGAACTGAAGTTGCTGGTAGCGCAGGGCGATGTGATGAAGTATATCCATGAAACAGCCCGGTGCCTGGAACCACTGATGGTCAAGAACGGCCTGGCATTCACGATTGAATGTCATCCCGAAAGCATGATGGGCTGGATTGACACCGACAAACTTGATAAAATCATCTATAACCTCTTGTCAAACGCAGCCAAGTACACCGACTCCGGCGGAAAGGTCAAGTTGAGTGTCAACATGAGCCGCAATTTCGACAATATCATCATCAAAGTGGCCGACACTGGCAGCGGCATCCCTAAAGAGCGCCTGAGAAACCTCTTTCAGCGTTTCTATGACGGAGACTACCGCCAGCACCAGACCATTGGTCACGGACTTGGGCTGGCCCTGACACGCGACCTTGTCTATCTGCACCATGGCGACATAAAGTGCGAGAGTGAAATCGATGTAGGAACCACCTTCACCGTAAGCATTCCTATCTCCAAGGATGCATTCAAGCCCGGGCAGATAGACGAGAACCACAACATCGACCTCAACATACCGCAAATGGCCATCACCGACTTCAAGGCCATAGTACCCAGCCTGAATGACGACGAAGAGACTGACGACACTGCAGATGAAGACACCTATCATATCCTGATAGTGGAGGACAATATGGAGTTGCTGATGCTGATGAGGCAGATATTGAAACAGTACTACCATGTTTACACAGCCCGCAATGGAAAAGAGGCACTCGACATCATCCGCCATCGGTCACTCGACCTGATTGTCTCCGATGTCATGATGCCTGAGATGGATGGCCTCGAACTGACCCGGGCCGTCAAGGCCGATGCGAACTACGGGCATCTTCCAGTCATCCTGCTGACAGCCAAGACACAAGAGGAAGACGAGGAAGAGGCACTGAAGGCCGGTGCTGACGAATATCTCACAAAGCCCTTCCGTATGGGCGACCTCAGGATACGCATCGACAATATCATTGAGAACCGTAAGCGCATCCAACAGGATTACATCCAGAAGGAGCAGACAGAGGAGCAGACAGAGAAGGCAGAGCAGACGGAAAAAGAGCCTACCGCCGACGAACTGTTTCTCCGCCGTGCCAAAGAGTGCGTTTACGAGCATATCAGCGATGCCGACTACGACCGTGATGCCTTCGCCGCCGATATGGGGGCCAGCACCTCCACCTTATATAATAAGTTACGCTCGCTGACAGGGATGAACGTAAGCACCTTTATCCGGGATATCCGTATGAAGGAAGCCTACAGGCTGGCAAAGGCAAACCCGGACATGCGAGTCAGCGACCTGGCCTATCATGTCGGTTTCCACGACCCGAAGTATTTCTCATCTTGTTTCAAGAAGTACTATGACGTGCTGCCCAAGGAATTCATGGAGAGCCTGCAGTCAAAAAACAGTTAATTCATCGAGGCAGTAGAAAATAATTCATAATTCATAATTCATAATTCATAATTATTTCGTACCTTTGCAGCGGATATACCAATCCTAAAAATTACAATTATGGCTAAACAGAAAAAATTCATCCTCCAAGAGAGTGAAATTCCAACACAGTGGTACAACATCCAGGCAGACATGCCCAACAAGCCCATGCCGCCCATCCATCCAGTCACTAAGCAGCCACTTGGCGTGGATGACTTGGCACACATCTTCCCTCGCGAATGCTGTGTGCAGGAACTTGACACTGAGCATGCATGGATAGACATACCCGAGGACGTGCAGGAAAAGTACAGATACTACCGCTCCACACCGCTGGTTCGCGCCTATGCCCTTGAAGAGGCCCTGGGCACCCCCGCCCATATCTATTTCAAGAACGAGTCAACCAATCCCCTCGGTTCCCATAAGGTCAACTCAGCCATCCCCCAGTGCTACTACGCCAAGCAGGAAGGCACCACCAATGTGACCACGGAGACAGGAGCCGGCCAGTGGGGCGCCGCCCTCTCATACGCAGCCAAACTCTACGGCCTCGACTGCGCCGTCTACCAGGTGAAGATCACGATGCAGCAGAAGCCCTATCGCTCGAGCATCATGCGCACCTTCGGCGCTGTCGTGGAAGGCTCTCCTTCGATGTCAACCCGTGCCGGAAAGGACATCCTGACCAAGGATCCCACCCATAGCGGATCTCTCGGCACGGCCATCTCTGAGGCTGTCGAACTGGCCACCACCACGCCCAACTGTAAATACGTGCTGGGCTCCGTGCTCAACCACGTAGGACTCCATCAGACCATTATCGGTCTGGAAGCGGAGAAGCAGATGGCGATGGCAGGCGAATATCCCGACATCGTGATCGGCTGCTTCGGCGGCGGCTCCAACTTCGGCGGCATCTCCTTCCCATTTATGC
>OCTX012029591.1_pt1 | contig 20104 bp, 16 predicted proteins | sample 1539691 | NCBI WGS metagenome assembly OCTX01 (sample SAMN02144231, study PRJEB22623) | gut metagenome | biome: sheep rumen | host: Ovis aries | place: New Zealand
CAGCCTGCCGTGAACGCTGTTCCAGTAATAGCTCGAAGCGACTGGCATTCCGCTGATGGTGAAATATTTGTTCAGCTCGTCAAATGTCGCAGAGCAGCCGCCTCGTCTTGCAACAGCAACACTTGCGCCGACCTTCATGCTCTTGTCAAAGTGCGAGCTGTAAAACATCCTGTCCAGCAGTGCGATGAGCGTAGCGTTAGCCGATGCGTAGTAGACAGGTGTTGCCACGATAAGACCGTCAGCAGCTTCAAACTTTGCAGCTGCCTCGTTTACCGTGTCGTCAAACACGCATTTCCCGAGCTGTGCGCACTTGTTGCAGGCTATGCAGCCACGGATGACTTTCGTGCCGATATTCATGACCTCGCATTCGATGTTTTCAGCAGCGAATGTTTTTTCAAGCTCGCTTACCGCAAGCGCAGTGTTTCCGTTCGGGTGCGGACTTGAATTGATGATAAGTACTTTCATTTTTCATGACCTCCGTTTATATAAATATATGCTTGTCAGCAGTTGCCTATGTAAACATATCTGAGCTTTTGTTTTGCCTTTTCGGAAAAACGGCGGATAAGTGCGGTGTCTGTTGCGTTTGCGCCCTGCATTTTAAAGCGTGGGAAAAAGCGGGTTATATGCAGCGGTATATCCCTGCCGAGCTGAGCTATCCAATCGGTCATCGAATCAAACTCCTCCTCGCTGTCGCTTATTCCAGGCACGATAAGGTTTGTTATCTCAACGTGGCACATCCTGACCGCCCCCTCAATGAATGCCATAACGGCTTCAAGGTCACCGCCTAGCTTGGTCTTATAAGTGTTCTCGTTGAATGATTTCAGGTCGATGTTCATTGCATCTATCAGCCCGTTCATCCTGTCAAGCATCCCGACATCAGCGCAGCCGTTTGTTACAAGAACGTTTTTAAGCCCCTTTGAATGACTAAGCTGTGCAGTCTGCTCGATGTATTCAATGTGTATCAGCGGTTCGTTATAGGTAAAAGCAATGCCGATGTTTCCCTGTGGGATATACTGCTGTGCAAGCGCTGTCAGTTCGCTCGGTGAAAGCTGCGTTCCGCCCCGGAATTGCATAGCTTCCTTTGACCACGAGATCTGCCAGTTCTGGCAGAATGGGCAGCGCAGGTTGCAGCCGTAGCCGCCGACAGAAAGTATACTGCTGCCGGGGAAGAAATTGTTAAGCGGCTTTTTTTCGATCGGATCAAGTGCAACAGCAGACAGCAGCCCGAAGTTCTTGGGAACTACCTTTCCGCCCGAACATATCCTTGCGCCGCAGGCACCTGTCTGCCCCTCGCTGAGTACGCAGTGCCTGAAGCACACATCGCATCTCGGCATTAGTTTCACCTCACTTTTTACTTGTGTCTTGTAACGGTGAACCGGTAAAGCTCATAGTCGTCATCGGGCGATATGCCGCCCTTTGCCATAGCTATCGAAAGCTGCTCATCTACTGTATCTACTCCCTCAAGATCGGGCAGCAGAAGTCCTTTTCTGAAACCGCAGGAAACTATAACGCCATAGCGCTTGGGATCGAGCTGCGCTTCACTTTCTATCCTTTCAGGCTCGCTGAGGACATCAACGTTTATCTCAAGCTCGTCAAGCTCACTTTCCGTTATAGGTGAGAACCTCGGATCACGAGTTGCAGCACTGACCGCATTGGACATTATCTCCCTTGCAAGATCATTTTTTGTGGGAAGTATAGTGCCTATGCAGCCACGCAGCTGACCGTTCTTATGAATAGAAACAAATGCGCCTGCCTGCGTGCCGAGCATCTCCTTTGGAAGCTGCGCAGGCATTTCGGGCAGTTCTCCCGTCTTTACGAAATTTCTTATAGTCATTTCAGCAAGGCGAACGTATTCATCGCTTTTTTTCGGGTAAAAGCAGCAAACGCCGTAGCCAACGCCCGTTATATCCTCGTGAGAAAGCACCTGCGCATTTACTGCGCTTCCCGACATTGCGCCCGACATTATCACGAACGAGCGGTGACCGCATTCGCTTGCTAGTTCGCAAAGCTGAGCGTCAAAGCTTTTTAGCTCTTCAAGTGCGCCACGCTCGCAAACGTCCATCAGCATTTTGTCATACACAGGTCCTTGCTCGCAAAAGCCGTAAGGGCCGTATTCCCGCAGCTTGTGAGAAAGGTCTCCGCTGGCAACATAAACACAGCGCCTGCCCGTTTTTTCAACAGCCTGCTTTATTATTTCGCCCAGCCTGTAATGCTTTGCAAACGAAAGCCCCGAAAGCCCTATGCGCACAAGCTGAAAATCGGTGTACTCCTTTTCGATGAAGTAAAGCGGCACTCTTGTTCCGTGGTCAAGGCTGCTGTCTATCTCGCCCTGCGTTCCTGCAGGGAAGCCTTCGGCATCAGCTGCCTCGCATATCGCCTTGACAAGCTCGGTGTCGTAGCTTTCATCAAATCTCACCTGCGGCGCACCAAAATCGGCAAACGAGCCTTGTGCGCTGCTGCCCGGAGAAATGTGAAAGTAGTCACGGTAAAGAACGCTGTGCGGACTTGAAATGATTATCGTTTCGGGCTTTAACGCAGCTAGCTGCCTTGCAGCTTCACGATATGAATCTATGGTCTTTTGCACCTGTTTTTCATTTCCTCTGCCCACCTGTGCAACTATCAGCGGCGGGTGCGGAACGATAAAGGCGGCTTGGATCGGCATACGGTATCACATCCTTTGTGATAATTATATAAGACTTTTCGGCTGCTGTCAAGGCATAAAAAGGCTCGCAAGCTCTTGAAAATACACTCGTTTTGTGATATAATAAATGCAAATATCACAGGAGGCGATAGCATGAAAGAAGTTTACGATTTTCTCAAAAAAGCAGGAACATATTACCTTGCAACAGTTGAGGGCGACCGGCCGAGAGTAAGACCTTTCGGGACGATAGACCTGTTTGAAGACAAGCTGTATATCCAGACTGGCAAGGTAAAGGATGTTTCAAAGCAGCTGGCTGCAAACCCTAAGGCTGAGATCTGTGCATTTATGGACGGAACATGGCTCAGAGTTGCCTGCGAGCTTATCGAGGACGACAGGCGTGAGGCAAGGGTTCACATGCTGGAGAGCTATCCCGAGCTGAAGTCGATGTATTCGGCTGATGACGGGAACACGCAGGTGTTTTATCTTAAAAATGCCGAGGCAGTTTTTTCATCGTTTACCGCTGCCCCGAGAAAAATCAATTTCTGAATAGCTTTATCAAAAGGCTGAGCTGAAAAATGCTCGGTCTTTTTTGCTATGCTTTGCAGGTATAGCTGCGATTTCATAATAGGTATTTGCTATTTCGGCTTCGCTGTGGTAAAATGATAACAGAAAACAAGATAGGAGGTCCATACAATGACTGATGAGAAACTGACACTTACGCAGGAATGGGACAAGACGTTCCCTGAGTCTGATAAAACGCAGCACACAAAGGTTACCTTTCACAACCGCTACGGAATAACGCTTGCGGCAGATATGTACAAACCGAAAAATGCGCAGGGAAAACTGCCGGCTATCGCTGTCTGCGGACCTTTCGGCGCAGTTAAGGAGCAATGCTCGGGGCTTTATGCGCAGACTCTTGCCGAGCTGGGATTTCTTACTGTTGCATTTGATCCGTCCTTCACGGGTGAAAGTGGCGGTATGCCAAGGTATGTGGCATCTCCCGATATAAATACAGAGGATTTCTGTGCCTGCGTTGACTTCCTCAGCGTAAGAGATGATGTTGATGCGGACAGGATAGGTATACTCGGTATCTGCGGCTGGGGCGGCATGGCTGTCAATGCGGCTGCGATGGATACAAGGATAAAGGCAACAGTTGCTTCAACTATGTATGATATGACAAGGGTAAGTGCTAAGGGATATTTTGATGAGGCTGATAATGCTGATGCAAGATTTGAGATGAAAAAGGCACTCAACGAGCAGCGCACAAAGGATTACCGCACAGGTGAATATGAGCTTGGCGGCGGAGTTGTCGATCCGCTTCCCGAAGATGCACCGTTTTTTGTAAAGGACTACTACGATTATTATAAAACCCAGCGTGGCTATCATAAGCGTTCGCTCAACTCAAACGGCGGCTGGAACAAGACCTCGTCGCTTTCGCTGATGAATATGCCGATACTGCAGTATTCAAATGAGATACGCTCGGCAGTGATGATAATGCACGGCGATAAGGCGCACTCCTTCTATTTCGGAAAGGACGCCTACGAGGCTATGATAAAGGATAACCCATACGCAGACAACAAGGAGCTTCTCGTGATAGAGGGTGCGGTGCATACCGACCTTTATGACGGCGGCGGAAAAAATGCTATCCCGTTTGATAAGCTCAAGGAATTCTATGAGAAAAATCTGATATGAAAAGAGTAATAATTGCAATGCTTTCGCTGGTCATGCTCGCCTCCTGCGGTGAAGCCTCATCTTCGCAAAGCACAAGTGAAAGGCAAACCACTGCGGTGACTCAGTCCTCACAGCAGCATACGCAAGCGGCAGAAAGCAGCACATCAAGCGGTGGAAATGTGACCGAGCAGACACAGCAAAGCAAGGAGAACAGTGATATGAAGCTGACTATCGGCGATAAGACTTTTGAGGCTGAGCTTGAAGATAATGATACAGCAAAGGCCTTTAAGCAAATGCTCCCGTGCGAGCTTGATATGAGTGAGCTGCATGGGAATGAAAAGTATAATTACCTTGATAAGGACCTTGTGAGCGATGCGCAGAGCGTTGACAGGATAAATGCAGGCGACATAATGCTTTACGGCAGCAGCTGCGTGGTGGTGTTCTATAAGAGCTTTGATACGCAGTACAGCTACACAAGGATAGGTCATATCAAGGACACGAGCGGACTTGAAGAAGCTGTCGGTGATGGCAGCGTTGTGATAAGATTTGAGTAGTACTACCTCTATACCTTTTTTTTGCAGGCAGACCTGGTTGACAGGTCTGTTTGTTTTTGTAAAAAAGGTTGAAAAGTTATGCGCAATGTGTTATCATAATTGAAAAAGGGGGTACGGCTGATGGAAAATGAAGGCTTTGTTTCTATTAAAGATGTTAAGGATAAAAGGGAACCGCACGGCGAGCTTGTTTCGTGCGAGTGGAACAGCTACTCATCGGGAATGTCTATGTTCAGCGCCGTTACAGATAACAGGACCCTTAAAAAAACTGAAAACGGCTGGGTAATTGAAAATGAACACAAGCAGGAGGGGACCTGCCATACAAAAAAGCTGTACCGTGCCGATGATGATATGATAAATAAGATCGCACTTATTGCAGAAAAAGAGAATCTTCCTGCGTGGGATGAGCTTTATATCGATTCCCAAAAGGATCCAAGACCAATGGTGTTTGATTATTCAAGCAGCGCTGCGATAGTTCTTGTGTATAACGACAGTGCAGTCGGAGGAAGACCGAAGGTGAGTTTCAATATCCAAATCGATCTTGCTAACTTTTTCGGCGGCGGAAGTGTCATTGATGAGATAACGCAGATGTTCAAAGAAGCAATGAACGATCAGGCGCTGATAAGCAGCGAGGAGCTGCCTGTAAACAGACAGGGAGCGTTCGGACCGGGCGGCTTTATGGGAATGGGTATCCCGCAGACTCAGCAGCAGGGCGAAGGAGCATGGGTATGCTCCGAATGCGGCTGCAGCGGAAATACGGGGAAATACTGCCCACAGTGCGGCTCACCCCGCAAATGATACGGAGGACAAACTTTATGAAAATGAAAACAGCTGCGGCTGCTGTCATTGCGGCAGCAGTGCTTACCGGCTGCGGTTCGCAGATCTCTTCTCAGGATATAAAAGAAACGCAGAGCACGTCAAGGAGCGACAGCAGTGTAACTGCCGCAGCTGTGCCAAACAGTTCCGGGGCAGAAAAAAGTAATGGGGTGAGAGCCGTGGCGGAAAATGTAAAGCTGCTTGGAAGAACTTATGCCGATGATTCGGGCAGGCTTTGGATGGGCTTGTCGGGAACCGGCGTGGATCTTATGTTCAAGGGCAGCTCGTTTGACATTACAATGTCAGGCAATCAGACCGATATCGACAATGCAGCAAGAGTAGGCATTTTTGTTGACGGGGAAAGAGTAAAGGACGTTGTGCTTTCGGGCGCTTCCGAGCGTATCAGTATAAGCGGCAAGGGCAGCACAGCGGTGAATGTAAGGATAGTAAAGCTGTCTGAATGTGCAAGCTCCTGCTGCTGCATAGAAAGCATCACTGCATCGGACGGGGAGTTTTCCCCGACACCTGAAAAAAGCAGGCGCATCGAGTTCATAGGCGATTCGATAACCTGCGGCTACGGTATCGACGATACCGACCTTTCACACGGCTTTTCAATTACGACCGAGGATTGCACAAAGGCTTATGCTGTAAAGGCAGCGGAAATGCTCGGTGCTGATGTGAGCCTTTTCTCGTTCAGCGGATACGGGATAGTTTCGGGCAATTCCGGCGACGGAACAAAGGAAAAGGAAAAAACTGTCCCACAGTATTATTCAAGCTATGGCTTTACATTCGCCTCGGGCTTTGGCGATAAAAAACCGCAGGATATACCGTGGGATAATTCAAGGTTCAAGCCCGATGTTGTAGTTATAAATCTTGGCACCAACGACAGCACATATACACAGTTAGACGCAGGCAGGGAAGCTGAGTACACAAACGATTATGTTTCGTTCCTTAAACTCGTCAGGGAGAAAAACCCGGGCGCTAAAATATACTGCACGCTCGGCATTATGGGAAATGCGCTGAATGATGCTATGAAAAGGGCAGTTGAAAAATACACCGGGCAAACGGGCGATAAAAACATTTCTGCATTTGATTTTCCCGTTCAGGATATGAATGCGGACGGCTGCGTGGTAGATGGGCACCCATCGGTAAAAACTCACGACAGATCGGCAGCTCTGCTGAGCGAAAAGATCAGGTCGGATATGGGCTGGTAAAAAGCAGGAAAGCGGTGCAGTTGATGAAAAACAGGGTATATGTTATTGATACGGATCATTTTATTCAGGCTCGGTTGTATGAGAAGTGGCACAGTGCTGTCCCGCAGTGGCGGAGAGAAAAAGCGGACAGATTCAGATTTGATAAGGATAAGCGCCTTTCACTCGGAGCAGGTGCTGCGCTTGAGATCGCACTGAGAGATTCGGGGAGATCAACTGCCGATGTGATTTTTTCCGAGCACGGAAAGCCTGAATTGAACGGTATCTGCTTTAATCTTTCACATTCGGGGCACTATGCTGTCTGCGCAGTATCCGATGATACAGTCGGAGTCGATGTCGAGGTGATACAAGAGTTCTCGCCAAAGCTCGCAAAGCGTGTTTTCACGCAGCAGGAGATTTCACAGGCGCAGCAGGCTTACCCGGGCTGTGACAGCAGCAGGATATTAACAAGGCTGTGGACTATTAAGGAGAGCATAATGAAATACTACGGGCAGGGCATATCGCTTTCACCCGAAAGCATAGTTATCTCACCTGCAAGCCCGATAACTGCGGTGTGTGACGCCCACGATACAAGTGAGCTGCATTTTACATTGTTTGAGGTAAACAGCCACCTTATCACAGTCTGCTCGCAAAAAACTGATTTTGAGCTATGTGAGATAAGCGCTGACAAACTGATATAAAAAGACCGATGCATACTTTTTTCGGTACGCATCGGTCATTATTTTTGCGGTGTCAATCAACTGTTTCAAACTCAAATGTGATTGGCATATCAGGGTGCTTTTCTTCCCAGCCTGACTTGATACGCTGCTGAATGCTTTCAAAGCCGTCAGGAACGTCATATATGCAAAGCACGAAGAACGAGCCTGAATATCTGCTGATAACATCGTTCTTTTTGAGGTTCACCGTCAGGAAATCCTCAAACTCATCTTTGATCTCATTGGTAATTTCCTCTGTGCTGCTGTTATCCAGCGTCATTCTGATAAAGCCGACAGTTGACTCGTTTACATGAACATTTCTGCACAGGAACTTGTAGATTACCTGCATTTTATCGAAGCTGACAACATAAGCACCCTTGCCCTCGTTGCGCTCGCCGATAATGATCTTTATCTGTTCAAGGTTGTTGTTGTCCCTGCCGTCACTGTCAAGATCCTGGCTGATAGAGCTTTTCTGATAGAACGAGTATCCGTGCTTTCCGTTTTGTTTAACGACATAAAGTGCCTTATCAGCGAGCTTTGAAAGCTCGTGGTAATCTCTGCCGTCAACTGGGACACGCACGGCACCGACCGAAACACCCAGCGGAATGTTCATATCCTCGCCCATATATTCCTTTGCCGAAGCAAGTATCTCACGATTCATGCTTTTGGTGAAACGCTCGGTATCTTCTTCGTCCATGGTGTTTCGCATAAATGCGGTAAATTCATCTCCGCCGATCCTTCCAGAAATATCGCCCTCGCCAAGTGTCTGCCTGATAAGTTCGGCAAAGCGGATAAGTATCTTGTCGCCCATATCGTGACCGTAAAGGTCGTTGACCAGCTTAAAGCTGTCAAGGTCGATCATCAAAAGTGTGCCTGTTTCTTCAAGGCAGGCGCTGGTAAGTGTTTTTGCCGAACCTGCTTTGTTGAGCAGTCCTGTCATAGGGTCGGTCGAGACCTCCATCTGCAGACCTCTTATCCTTATCGCTCTCTTGTTTATCGTGTAGAAAAGCCATACTATGTACATTACAAGGCACACGCACACAAGCAGATAATACGCCTTGAAGTATATCTTTTCATACATCATTGCCTGCTTTTCAATATCTATTACCGCTTCCTTTTCGATCTGATCCGTCATATCGTCAAGGATCTGTATGTGCAGTTTGTAGTTTCCGTAGGGCAGGTTGGTGAAGGAAAGCGGAGTTATCTCACTCTGGTAACAGGTGATACCGTTATCCTTGCTGCCTTCAAGGTAATAATGCACAAGCGGGTTGGACATTGAATAGTTGCTGACCGATACGTTGAACTGTATACGGTCTGATGTTGCGGGGATAACCCATTTTCCGTCTTTCAGGTAAATGTATTCCTCGCCCGATATTATAGATTTAAGGTGCAGCTGATAATTTGAAGCAACTGCATCGTATTCCTCGGTGGAGATCTTTCTTACTCCGTCTATGCAGCAAAGGAACAGATCGTCATCTACCGACTCGTTCCAGGAGTTAGCGGTAAATGAAGTGTTGAGTCCCCAGCGTTCGTTGAGCAGCGTGCAAACGTATTTGTCGTTTTTGAGCAGCTGTTCCTCGGGAACTATATACAGACCTGCGCTTGAAGTTATCCAGCATTCGCCGTCCTTGATGTAGATGTCGTAGTTGTTGGTGTAGGGGAAGTTATCGAGCTGCGTTATCGAGCTTCCGTCATCGTGGTAGATAGCGTTGCTTGTAACATAAAGGTAGCCCTTTGAGCATTTGACTATCCTGAGTACAACCAGGGTATCAAGTCCTTCGTTCTTGCCTATGCGCCCGATGACGCTGTTGTTTTTTATAACGTAAATGCCGTCACCGTCCGAGCCTGCAAGGATAGTCCCGTCATCTCTTTGTGCGATGGAAAGAATGACCTGATTATTCAGACCGTTTTTCTCGTTGAGAACGGCTGTTACCTTATCGTCCTTTATGAAAACCAGACCCTTGTTAGTTGAGGCAACAATGCTTCCGTCGGAAAGCTCATTGACAAATCTGAACTTCTTTCCTGCAAGCTGAGGCTCAAGCTGGTAAAGGTGCTTGACCTGTCCCAGAGTATCTATCTTTATAAGTCCCTTGCTCCCGTAAGAGCTTATCCATATATTGCCCTTGGAATCCTTGAAGATGTGCCTTATACGCTCGCCGTTCAAAAGACTGAGGTAAGATGCTTTCATCTCCTTGCCGGTCGCAGAGTTTATCAATCTCAGACCGTTGTCTGTTCCTATAAACAGCTTTCCGTTGTCGTGCATGATAGCATTTACAACTTCGCTGTCATATTCAGCAAGCCTTGTTACGTTGCTGAAGGGAGTTCGTGCATATTTCAGCAGTCCCTGCTTACTGGATGTCACCCATATATTAGACTGGTCGTCTATACAGATATCGGTTATCGAATCGTTAAAGCCCTGCGTTGAAAGATCCTGCGCTCTGCCTGATTTGTCCATAAATCCAAGTCCCTTGTCACAGCAGAAGAAAATACCGCCGTGCCGGGCATCATAGACCATTTTGTTGAACGTTGAGCCGGTGCTTATGGTCACCATACTGTTATAGGTGATGCTGTCGCCGCTCGGCTCATACTTTTCAATATAGTTTGAGCTTGTTCCCACAAGCAGTATACCTTCGGCATAAGAAACGCTTCGGTAGCTGGCGTTGGGCTTGCCCGTATCTGATTTAGAGAATGTCAGCAGGTCGTTTTTGATCGTGAAAAGAACACCTGAGCTTGTAACGCCTGCGATCATGTCGTCTTTTATAGCACAAAGCGAGGTCGCATAGAATATCTCGTTGAACTCGCTGTATGTTTTTATCTTGCTGTCTTTGGTTATCTTTGCAAGAGAGAGCACGCTGCCGATGTAAATATTACCGCTGCCATCCTCACAGATTGCTCTTACAGAATCCGCAGGAAGACCGCTTTGCGTGTTGAACACCGCAGAATCACCTGTTGCGGGATCGTAGCAGATAACGCCCGAATCGTTCGTTCCTATCCAAAGCCTGCTCTTTGAATCAACAAACAGTGTCATAACGCTTTTTATCTTGTTGTTGATCTGTGCTTTTTCAAATCTCACGCCGTCATACATATAAAGCCCTGAATATGTACCTACCCAGATAAACCCGTCTTTTGTCTGTGCAACGGAGTTTATTTCGGAGGAGGGAAGTCCCTCTCTGAACGAAAATGATGAAGGCTCAAACCCTGTGCGTATGTCCGCAGCCTGAGCGGTGATATCCAGCTGTGCTCCCGCAAATCCTATCATCATCAGCAGTGCAAGTGCAGCAGGGGCTTTTTTGACAGTCTTTTCTTTCTTTTCGCCGCCGTTTTTATTATTCTTGTTTTTCTTATCGCTGCCCTTTGAGCCGTAATGCCTGATGATAGCATTATCTGCAAGCCACAGCGCCATGAATATCGAAAGCACTCTGTCGGGCATATCCACAAAGAACTGTGCCGCAAATGAGTTCAGCCTGTCAGAGTTTATCATCTGAGAAAGCATATCGTAAAGCGAATCGCCCCATATATTGCTTGTATACCCGTCGTAATATATAGCGTTTATCGGCAGGCAGATCAGCGTTGAAACAAGCGCCGAGAGCATTGCGACCGAAACTATGCTGAGCATATCGTCACGCCGCTTCCTCGGGAAAAGCAATCCCACTACAAGTCCCACAGCAGCGTTGGCAAATGCATAAGCAGCCGGTGCCGATGACGTCATGCCGATAACAAGCGATGCAGATGTGCCTGTTATAACACCGGCGATAGGACCAAGCGCAATGGCGGAGGTCATAGTGCCGATAGTATCGAGCATCCATGGCAGCTTCAGCTGTTCAGCCATAATGTGCCCTACGATATTAAGTATAACACAGCATACGAGCATAAAAATGGCACGTTTGCTCGGTTTGAACAATAACTTTTCCTTCATTTCTTTTATCCTCAATTGATGTTTTATATTTATATAGTGTAATTATAACATAATCCGAGCGCTATTTCAATAGAAATTAATATAATTTTTACTTTTTTGTGAACAAAAAATGCCCTGTGAGCTGTCACAGGGCTAAAAGCTTTAAGAATATATCTCTTTGAATTTTTCAAACAGCTGTTCTCTTGCCTTGGGTATATCCTCGCAGTAGATGCTGATGACTTCCTTTACATCAGCTCCCTCAGCGAGCTTGGCAACTTCCTTGACGGTGCTTCCGAATCCGCTTGAACCCTGCGTTGCAACAAGGTAAACTGTCTTTCCGCTCAGCTCTGAGTTTTCAAGGAAGCTCGCAACAGGCATCGGTATGCTGCCCCACCAAAGCGGATACACAAGTATCACGCTGTCATAGCCCGATACATCTATCTTTTCGATATCGGGGCGAGCCTGCTCGTCAAGCTCATCTCCTGCGACCGAGATAGTTTTTGCATAGCTTGAAGGGTATTTTTGTCCTGTCAGCGTTATCGCCTTTGAGTCGCAGGAAAGCATATCCGTCAGCATATCTGCCAGCAGTTCGTTGCTTCCTGTCAGCTTTCCGTCTGCACGCAGCAGCGAAGCCCCCGAAACAGCATCTATGTCATCTTCAAAATCGGTGTTGCCAAGCCTTGTAAAGTAGACCACCAGCGGCTTATTGCCTTTAACATCTATCCTTTCGCCGTTGACCGCCTGTGAATAGTCCACCTCGACCTTTTTAAGATGCCTGTTCATATACGGCACAGCGAAAAGCCCTATTGCCAGCGCAGCTGCGCTTGCGAGCGAGATGATAACGACTGCACGCTTCTTTTTCTTGGTGCGCATATACCCGTGCATTCCGCCGTGTATAACCGCAAGCGTCAGCACCGCAGTTGCCATGTATCTGTGCAGCGAAACGCTTCCAAGTGCCCTGAACCACGGGAATATCAGCCTTGAAACGCCCATGCTCGTGAGCATGAGAACGATGATAGAAATGAAAAGGAGCACCGTAACGATATCCGAGAACCTGCGTGAAGCCGTGGGCTTGCTTTTGCGCTTGAGCATTCCCTTTATGGCAGGCAGCTTCAGTATAATGTGTATAACGAGGCAAACGAAAAATGCAATGCCGAGTATCTCGTGCACCGTGTTGCCGGTGAAGATGTAAAGCATCTGCACAAGCAGCAGCGTATACATAGCTATGTCATCAATAATGCTCAGCCTGCGCCGCAGACCTGTTCTGCTCATTTTCATCACTCCTTTTTTCTGATTATAACAGGCGATTTCACTATTGTCAATAGTGCATATAAATGGTGCTGAACAGGTTGACAAATTATGAATGGTGTGGTATAATTTAAAGGCGAATATATATTGAATTAAGGAGGAGAATTATGAATAACAGCTTTATAAAAAAAGCAGCTGCAGGACTGCTCTCGCTGGCACTTGTTTTCGGCACATTTGCTTATGCACCGCAGGGTACATTCGCCGGCGATACCGCAATAACTGCAAGCGCAGAAGGTGAACAGTCTGCAATTGAAGTTTCAGATGAAACTGAGCTTGCTGAGGCGCTGAACAACGAAGACTATGACAAAGTTATACTCACAGAGGATATTGAACTTACCCAGGGTATCGCTGTTACCCGTGAGGATAGATTTAAGGTTCTTTATCTTGACATGAACGAACACACGTTCTCGTCCGAGAAAAAAGATCTCACACTTTTTACGATCAATCATGCTAATATTACACTGCTCAATAGTGTATCATTCTCGGGCGGAAGCATTATATTCAATCTTGCAGACGGATCGTATGTTTCAGTAGCCGGCATTAGTGAAGAAGCTCCGGTAACTCTCTCAGGTGCATCAACTGCGGCTATATTTGTTACTCTCGGCGGTGAAATGACTCTGACAAATGCAGTAGTTAAGAATAATGCACAGGGCGTTATGAATATGGGAAGCCTGTTTATTGCAGACAGCACGATAAGAGATAACAACTCTACACAAAGCGGTGCAGGAATCCTGAATAACGGTACGCTCAAGCTCCGTGATGTTGAGATTAGTAATAACACTACAACACAGGTCGGCGGCGGTCTTTACGTTACACCGACCGGCAATACCAAGACTGAAATATTAGGTCTTATCAAAATAAAGGATAATTTTTCTACACTCAATGGAGAATCGGAAAAAGATGATGTTTTCTTAAGCGGAGACAAGCTCACTTTTGGCAATAATAAGCTCACGGAAGGTTCAGTTATCGGTATTAAAGCTCCTGCAACTGAGGGCAACCCTATTACAATAACAGATAAATTCAGTATTTATTATAACGATCCTAGTGATTATACGAAGATTTTCAGTGTAAACTCTGCTGCTGACGGTTACGGCATGATGCTCGACAGCGATAATGAAGTGGCTATTTATAAGGACTCTGATTATCAGGCTCTCGATGCTTCCATCAGCTTGACGGATAGTCTTGATCTTAACTTCGGTTTTCGTGTCCCCGACAGTGAGCGTGAGGGAGGAAAGATCGTTCTTGACGGTCCTAACGGAACGATAGAAAGCCCTACTGATGTGACCAATCCGACTGAATATGGAGTGCTGGTTTCATATCCGATATATGCAAACCAGATGTATCTGCCTGTAACAGCTGTTTTTGTTGATAAGGAAGGCGTTGAGCACAACTTTGTAAACACCACCGATAAAAAGACATTCAGCGGTTACTGCGTAAATGATTATCTGAACAATTACTATAAGAACTTTAATGTTGCGGGCAATGAGGATTATGTCAATATGGTGAAGGCTGTTTACACCTACGGTGCGTACAGCGCAAACAAGTTCAGCAAGCAGGCTCTGCCGGAAACAGGCGGCATTATGCTTGATGTTTCGGATGTTACAAGCAGTGAAGTAAATGCTGAAATAAGCGAACCGGAATTGTGGAAACGCAGTGAAGTGGAAGGCTTCCAGTATCATGGTATTTCGCTTGTGCTTGACAGCAAAACATCTATGAAAATCTATTTCTACTCAGCAAATAATCATGAGTACACCTATACTGACGGCAATAAAGAGTATCCTCTCAAAGCGAAGCTCGTTTCGACCAGTCCTTCCGGAGAGAAGCTCTACTATGTAGAAGTACCGGGTATCTCTCTCAGCGAACTGGGTAAGCGGTATACGATCAAAGCAGACGGTAAGCTGATATATGAAGGCAGTGCAATGAACTTTGTAAGAGCTGCGGTCGAACCAACTACCCAAGTTCCCGAGAATACACAGAATATCGCAAAGGCACTTTACAAGTGCTATGAATATGCAAAGGCAATGTAGTAAGGGGTGTTGAATGATGAAAAGAGAATATGAGAATGCTGAACTCGAAATAATAGCTTTCAAGAGCGAGGATATTATCACAACAAGTCCTCCTGAGACAGAGATAGCATAATTGATCTGACAACGGCGGGTGCCATAAGGCATCCGCTGTTTTTTGCTTCGTTTTGCTGCGAGTGCAATGTTTACATTTAATTCATATTTGCCTCTTTACAAAAGAGAGTTCTTAGTGTATAATATAATACGGTTAGTGAAGACTAACCTATTTAAAACGCATTAGGTTAGTGCACACTAACCTGCTGTATGAATATCACCCCTCTATATGCGGATAATAACAAGAAAGAGAGGAGCAAAGGCATGATACTTGCAAATTGCAGTGAGTTTGAGCGCACGCTTGCGCTGCACAGTGCGCCTGCTCTGCTTGGGATAAAACCTGCCTGCCTTATGTCACTTGACAGGGCACAGGCTGATATTTATAACAATGCGCAGTTTTTCAACCAAAAGGCTGTGAGCAGGGGACTGAAGATAAAGATACTGTGTGAGTGCAACAGCAGGTGCCTTATGCTGCTTTACAGCGAAAAGCTGCTTGAAAAGCATCTGCGCAACAATGAGTGTGCTGCACTGCTTGAAAAATACGGCTATTCCCGTTCAATGCCGCTTGGGCAGTGCCTTGAAAGGCTTGCAGAAAGATGCGCACAGGGCAGCGATTTTCCGCATGAGATCGGCGTTTTTCTCGGCTATCCGCTGGAGGACGTTGTAGGATTTATTAAAAACAAGGGCTGCGGCTATAAGCTGTGCGGTTACTGGAAAGTCTACGGCGATGTGAACGATGCCAGCAGGATATTTAAAAGATACGATAAGTGCAGAGCATTTCTGTGCAATAGATTAAATGAGGGCATGAATATCTATCAGGCACTCAGGATATCATAAAAGGAGGACTTTTTATATGAAAACAGCAGTTATATTCTGGAGCGGAACAGGCAACACCGAGGTAATGGCTAATGCCGTAGCGCAGGGCGCTGGCGTAAGCGCACAGGCAGTCAGCGCATTCAGCGGTGACCTTTCCGAGTATGATGCAGTTGCACTCGGCTGCCCTGCAATGGGAGCAGAGGAGCTTGAGGACAGCGAGTTTGAGCCGTTCTACACCGCAAATGAAGCAAAGCTGAGCGGCAAGCCGGTAGCACTTTTCGGTTCTTACGACTGGGGCGATGGCGAGTGGATGAGACTGTGGGCAGACAGAGCTGTCGCAGCAGGTGCAAAGATCGTTGGGGGAGAAGGACTTATCGTGAATAACACACCCGATGATGAGGCACTTGCAAAGTGCAAAGAGCTTGGGGAGAAGCTGGTAAGCGGTTCATAAATAAAGCGGACAAAAGAAGTTATATAAATATGTGCCATAGCAAACGCAAAACAAAAGGAGCCTTTTCAGGCTCTTTTTGTTTTTAATAATATGATTAAGCAAAAGTGTGCAGGTTGTACAAAAATTCACGAAATCTATATTGACTTTTTAGCGCTTTTGGTGTAAAATATAATCAGGTCATTTGGCATGGGTTTGTATGCCTTTTGCCGAATAATACCACAGTATCTTATTTTAACGGAGGGATATAAATGGCAAATAATAAGTCCTGGAAAAAAGCAGCGGCATTCATTCTTGCATTAACAATGGTGTGTTCAAGCGTACCTGCGAGCTTTGGCGCACTTGCGGCAGATACACGGGGAACTGATAAAGGTGTAACTCTCGCAGCAGGAACGGAAAAAACAAAATATACCGTTCAGGTCTTTGAAGCTGAAAACGGTAAAGTCAGCGTAGATAAGACCGAGCTTGAAAAGGGCGAGAAGTTTACGATAACACCTGCTGCCGATGATGGCTATGAGGTGGATAAAATATATGTCAACGGCGAACAGGCAGCTATAAACGACCAGGGCAGGTATGAGGTCGAGATGCCGGGAGAAGACGTTGCTGTAATGGTTGAATTTAAAAAGATCAATTATACCGTCACGATCGACGATAAGGTGAAAAACGGAAAGCTGAGCGTTCAGGAGCCTGTCATTGAATGGGGAGAGGAGTTTGCTATTATCCCTGCACCCGATGAAGGCTACGCAGTAAAAAGCGTGACCGCAGACGGTCAGGCGGTTGAGCCGAACGAGTATGGTGTGTATAGTTACACAATGCCAAAGAAAAATATAACAGTTTCTGCTGAGTTTGAACAGGCAGACAGTGAAGCACTTAAAGAGTATGAGAAACACAAGGAAAATGCCAAGTCTGCCATAAATGCGCTGGTAACTGCCGATGACGATGAAGGTGCCAAAATAATCGCAGAGGGTGCTGTTGAGGCGATTGACGGCTGCGCATACATATCGACCTTTACTCTCGAACAAAACAAAGCGCATATCGACAAGATGGTAAATGATATCAAGCAGACTCTTGAACAATACCGTGAGTATAAAAAATACGCAAAAGATTTCTCGGAATACCTTGAACAGAAGCGTAAGCAGATACATGAAATGCAGAATGAAGATTACAGCGTTGATCTTAACGAGTGGATCGAGGTACAGGCAGACTTGATACTGGATACCGAATATAACACCGACATCAGCTTTGAGGACAATAAAAAGGCTGTTGACGATATTGTTGAGGATATCAGAAAATCTATCATACGGCAAAACGCCAACGATATCCTGACTGAGAGCGTGAGGATATTCGGCAATGACAGATATGAAACCTCGCTCAAAACGGCTGATAGGTTCATGCAGGATAATAAGCTCGAAAAGCTGCCTGCACTGGTCATTGCAACAGGCAGGGATTATGCCGATGCACTTTCTGCGTCATATCTTGCAAGGGTGAAAAATGCACCGATAATCCTCACGGATACCAATAACGATGCAGTCGTTGATACTACACTTGAATATATCCACAAAAACTGTGACAAGAATACCAAGGTATATATCGTCGGCGGTGAGGGCGCAGTAAGCTATCTGTTCCAGAAAAAGCTAACAACAAGTGCTCCGATAGAGCAGCAGTATGATGTTGTAAGACTTCAGGGCGATGACAGATACCTTACCAATCTTGAGATACTCAAAGAAGCAGGCGTTAAAAACGAGGAGCTTATCGTGGCTTCGGGCAGCGATTTTGCCGATGCTGTATCTGCGTCTTCTGCGGCAAGACCGATGCTGCTGGTTTCGGGCAAAACGCTCACAGCAGAGCAGCAGGCGTTCGTTAAGGAGCTTGGCAGCGAAAAGGCATATATCGCAGGCGGAACAGGTGCAGTCAGCGCAGATATCGAAACTCAGCTGAAAGGAACGTTCAAGCAGGTAACGAGGCTCGGCGGTAAAAACAGGTATGAAACGTCAACACTTATCGCCGCAGAGTTCTGTCCGAGGACGGACGTTATAGCCCTTGCCTACGGTCTGAATTTCCCTGACGGTATCGCAGGAGCACCGCTTGCAATGCTCTATGGTGCACCGATAGTTCTCGCAACTGATAATGATATCTCACAGGCAGCTGATTATGCTAAGAAAGCCGGTGCTGAAAAATATGTTGTTTTCGGCGGTACAGCGCTTATCTCAGATAAGTCGGCAAAGTCCGTTACAGCTGAAGATGAGATGAACTGATAAAATTACACCTGCGTTTGCAAGGCAGCAAGCGCAGGTGCTTTTGTGTTATTAAGTTATCAGTCGATATCAGATTTCCAATCATCGCTCATCATGTTCGGGCAGGCACAGTCCTTTACCTCGGCAACAGCCCTGGCAACACCTCTGAACAGCTTTCTCGTTCCCTCAGCGCTGGCGGTGTAGTTTACCGCTCTGCGTGCATCTATACCGATAGATGAAGCTGTTTCAACAGAGTCGATGTTAGCGCCGATGAACAGGAACTCCCAGCCTGCTTCTCTGTGCTTTTCAATGAGCTTTTTCACCTTGGAAGCGGTGTATTTGACGCTTGCGTTCTCCATTCCGTCTGTAGTGATAACAAACATCGTCTTTTGCGGAACATCTTCCTTGCGTGCATATTTGTGGATATTCTCGATGTGGTTTATCGAATCGCCTACCGCATCAAGAAGCGCCGTGCAGCCCATTGGAGCATAGTCGTCCTGAGTAAGCGGCTTTATCGAGCCTATCTCGCACCTGTCGTGAACGATAGTCTGCTCATCGCTGAACATCACCGTAGAAACAAGCACATCACCGCCACCTTTTTTCTGCTGCTCTATCATAGTGTTGAAGCCGCCGATAGTGTCATCTCTCAAAGGTGCCATTGAACCGCTTTTGTCAAGTATGAATACCAGCTCGGTCACGTTGTTGGTGTTTTTGTTTTCAGTCTTTTTCATAAATATCCCTCCTGCTTGGTCATGTTGTTGTGTTTTGTTTACAGCTATATAATAGCATGACCCGAGGGAAGTTTGGTCGCTTTTAAAGCGACATTTTTATCAGCAGCCGATAAGTGTCTGGTCGAATGCGAAAAGTGCCTGGTTTATTACAAAAATATCGTATTGCTTGTTTATAATGAAATACTTTATGATAAGATCGAACTTTATGCTGTCCGAAAGCGTAAAGCCTGCCTTTGAAAGCAGCTCTGCGGTCTTGTCAAGGTCAAGCTCAAGTGCAATGGCAAATGCAACTGCCGTCTGCTTTTTCGGGCGGTACCCGTTATCGCTGCGGATCTTTGAAAACAGCTTTCTGTCAATGTTTGCCTTGCGGTATGCTTCAACATCTGTCATGCCCTTTTCGTCGATCATACGCAAAAGTGCCTGAGAAAACGATTCATCGCTGTGCCTTACAAAGTCATCAAGCGACTTTGCCTCATAAGCATTTGCAGCATCAGGAGCAGGCGCAGCGTCTTTAAATGCGCTCTCCTCCATTGCGGGCATTGACATTTTGGCTCTTGAAGCGCCTGCCATTCGCAGAAAGCCTGTTTCCTTTACGGGCATTTCCCGAACGAGATTATCACCGATGTAACTGCTTATCCCGTCAAAAAGCTCATTATCGAACGTAAACGTGTTCTTGGAGTATATCACAAGGGTAACATCCATATCGTTCTTTTTCAGAAAATCTTGTATCGCTTTTATCGCAATGCTCAGTGCCTGGTCCTTGGGGTAACCGTAAACTCCTGCCGAGATAAGCGGGAACGCAATGCTCTCGCAGTTCTTTCTCTTTGCAAGCTCAAGCGAGCGTGCATAGCAGGAATACAGCAGATCCCTTTCAAGATAACCGCCGCCTTTCCACACCGGTCCTACCGTGTGGATAACGTATTTACAAGGCAGATCGTAGCCCTTGGTTATCTTTGCCTGTCCTGTTTCG
>OCTX012277327.1_pt1 | contig 20100 bp, 15 predicted proteins | sample 1539691 | NCBI WGS metagenome assembly OCTX01 (sample SAMN02144231, study PRJEB22623) | gut metagenome | biome: sheep rumen | host: Ovis aries | place: New Zealand
TGGGGCGGCGTCATCCGCTTCACCACCGACGGCCAGATGCCCGCCATACCCAACATGACGCCACCGCCCATACCCGGCATGCCACAGCCCATACAGCCACTCGACGAGCTGGAGTTCAAGTCACTGGAGCCATGGGAGCAGCGGCAGTATCAGGAGGACCTGAAAGCCGCCCAATATGCCGGCACCAGCGACCTCTGGGCCGCCGAGAGCCTGGAGCGGCAGGCCGCCGAATACGAGGCAGCAGGCGACACCGAGAAGGCCGCCAAGGCACGCGAAGCCGCCAACACCTACCGAGCCAGCGCACAGCAGAAGCAGAACGCCGCAGTGGAGGCTGCAAACAACAAATACCGCATCTACACCCAGAAGTCAGACTTCTACCAGAGCCAGCAGCCGCAGCAGCTCAGCGACCAGGAGGTGCAGCAGATGCTCGACCAGTCGCTCACCGAGTCGAAGGAGAAGGACAAGCAGATAGCCATGGTCGACAAGCAGATAGCAAAGCAGGACAAGAAGATGGCCAAGCAGTATCAGGAGGTGACCAAGCAGGACCAGGCATTCAGAGAGAAGTACGGCCCCTGGGAGGAAGCCCACGCAAAGAGCGAAGACCTGGAAAAGCGCCACAACAACCTGCAGACCGAAGCCAACAACTGGGGCGAATGGGCCAACAACGCCAAGACGCCGGAAGACCGTGACTACTGCCTGCAACAGCAGCAGAAATATCAGGGCTATGCCGACAACATGGCCGAGAAGGAGCGCCAGGCCAAGGCCGACGAGGCCGCCAAGATGGCAGAGCTGAACAAGGTGGTTGAGCCGCGCGCCGAAGCGCACAGGAAATACAACGAGATGTCGAGGGAGAAGCAAGCCTTAGAGGACACCCGCCAGGGGCTGGAAGCCGAGAAGAAGGAGGCCGACGACACGGCACAGGCGGCCTACCACGTGCAGACGGCACGCGCCAAGCAGGCCGAGCACGACCAGGCCATGAACGAATATAACGAGGCAAAGGCCGACACCCGTGCCAAGGGACAGACGGCGCGTGCGCTGCAGAGGGAGGAAGACCAATACCGCGAAGCCGCCGACAAGAACTTTACGGCAGCCTCCGAGGCACGCCAGTGGGGCGACGAGAACGGCTACGACGCCAGCAAGGGCGAGAACCCATTCTACGACATGCACATCAGCGAGACAGCCCGCTACGACCAAAAGGCCGCTGACGTGGCAGTGGAACGGCGTGCCGCCGACCAAGACTACGCAGCCTCGAAGGAGGTGCTCCACGAGAAGCACGAGGCCGTCTTCGGCGACGAAGCCACCTTCGACTACAACACCTCGCAGGCCGACGGCATGAAAGGCATGGAGAAACTCGTCAGTAAGAAAAACAGCCAGCAAGGCGGAAACAAATAACAGTACAAACCAGCTATGGCAGGAAGAGGAGCAACGCAGACAAGCCAGCCCACAAAGCTGCAGCAGAAGAAGAACAAGTCGAAGTCGAAAGCCAAGGACTACTGGGTGAGCGTATTCTTCTGCGTCATCCCATACGACGCGCTGAAGAGCTACAAGAAGGGAAAGTTCCAGATAGGCAAGAAGAAATTCGAGACGGTGTGCTACAAGCACCTGGGAGAGCCGATGCGCGAGACTGGCAGCTACAAGAAGCGCAAGAAGTATGACCTGCCGCTTTATGTAGACTGCAGCGACTTAATCATCTTGGAGAACTGTTGGCTGGATGAAGAAAGCTTCTATCCGCACATCACACTCACGCTCCTCGACTTCTATCAAGCCACGGCTGAGCAACTGAAAAAGGGGGAGAAGCTGAACGTGCACTTCCACATAGGCTGCGACTGCTATTGCGACCCGCTGCGCAATGGTCTGCGCCAGGTGCTTACCGGCGAAGGAGCAGGCGACATCAACAGTACATACAAGCGCTTTGCACAGTTCACCAGGGAATACGAGAAGTTCATGGACCGCTTCAAGGAAAAGGAATGGACGTTCAAGGTCGACTACTCGGCCTGCTACAACCTCTTCCAAACGTTCTGCCCGGGCCTGGTGACGGAGCACAGCCCCGTAGAGAAGAAGAGACGGAAGGATAAACAAGACGAGCCGGCCCCCATCAAACTGACGACAAAAGAGAAAGACCCCAACAAGCCGAAACAAAAATTCCATATAGCCGGTCAGGACGAGGCCGCCGACACACCCGTCAACTCAAATGGCCAGATAAAAGTGAATCTAATAGGTTCAGACAAAGAGATAGCCGAGAAACAGCAGCAACGGGCCAACCAGAAGGAACGCACCTGGGAAGAGGTGAACGCCGACATTGACCGTGAAGGCAAGAAAAACCCGAACTTGGAACAAGTCATTGTGAACGACATCCACGGCGTGCCAGGGCACTACAGGAACCCCTACTACAATGGACCCAACAATAATCAACTGAAGATTGAGCTTTTGTAATTGATACGACATGGCAGACTACGACTGGAAGAACGGCGACCCGCTGACCAACTGGGTAGTGATGAGCGCTGTGGACGACGCTGAACAACGCAGCTCGGACATAGAGATCGACGGCTCGGTGTCGCGCCCTGACGACCTCACCGAGATAGACACAGGCGTGAACAGCCGCCTGGCCGACCTCATGGGCGAGGGCGGCATGAAGTCGCCCAACAAAGGAACCATCGACGATGTCTACGACAAGGTTGACAGCATAGGCGACTGGCAGTCGCAGCGGGTGCGCTACAAGCTGCTGCAGCGACAGGTCCTCAACATCAACGGCGGGCTCACCACTGCCAACGTGGGCACATACCACAGCCTCAACGGCGGCAGCGACGATGCCAAGGGCGCCGAAGGCATGGTGTCGTGCCTGCCCCTGGAGACCATGGTGAAGTCGGCAAAGGCCTTCGGACTCTTCAAGTCAGAGGGGCAACGCGTCAGCTTCGACGAGCTGATCACACTGATGGAAACACCGGCATTCCTGCACGACGCACAGAAATGGCAGGACCTGGAAGGCGACGTGTATGCCGTGGCCGTGGGCAGCGAACAGCAGCTGCAGGGCGACGCACAGGTGGACGACGACGATGAGGACGACGAGAACGGCGAGAGCAAAGAGCAGGTCGGGAACAATGAGCAGCAGAAGAACGCCGAACAGACGAAGAGCAGCGAGCAGGCCGGGAGCAACGAGCAGCAGAAGAGCAACCCCGACGAGACGGTGGCGCGCCTGAAGGCCGAAGGCAAGATGACCGAGGACGGATTCCTCGTCATGCCAGAACCGGAGAAAGACCCCAACGCACCCGAGCGCCACTTCAAAGGCCGCATTGACGAGGAGACGAAGCTCATCGTCTTCGACGAGGTGGACGAAGACGGCAACGTCATCATGACCGCCGAGGAGATGGTGGGCGCCAAGCCGAAGGAGCCGGCATTCAAGGGACCGACGAAGGCCAACCCACAGTTCGACCCCAACAACACCACAGACAAATACAAGATGGTGTACGACGAGGACAGCAAATTCTTCGAGGGCGTGGAGAACCCCTACTACAAGCCCGAGCCCGGCAAGCCCATGCCGAAGCTGGAGCTGATTGACGTAGAGGAGCCCAAGCCGGAGCAGCCGGAAAAGCCGGCACCCAAGCCGGGAAAGAAGATGCCAAGGCTGGAGCTGATTGACGTCGACCTGCCGCCGTCGTCAGAGTATGAGGATCCCGACACCTATGAATATGACAGCAAGGAACTTCCGCCGCTTGACCTGCTGTAACCATCACACAGAAGAAACGAACCACCTGACCGAAGATGACATTTAGATACCAGACATCCGACTGCATGCCACGGCTCTACCCCGTGATGACCTTCCGCCGCTGCTTCATCACCGCCGGCGAGAAGCCCGAACAGCTGAGCATCAAGCGCGGCAACTACCAGGAGAGCCAGTGGGGCGAGGGTACGGCCCCTGTCATCGTGGAGAAGAAGGAGCACGCCGCCCCCGCCCGCCTGCAGCTGCAGTGGATGGCCGTCACCGAGACACGCGCCTACACCCTCGACCAGCAGCTCGACACGGCCCGCATAGAGAAGCTCCTCGGCAAGAAAGCCTTAGAAGACGTGCCACTCTACCGCACGCTGGTGGTGGGCATAGCCCCCTACGGCCGCGTAGCACTGTGGCTGCGCGGCACGCTGAAATCAAAACTCATAGGCTGGTACCAGGCCAAGCCGATGGCCCCTGAGCAGCTGGCAGAGCTCATCGCCCCCCTCACGCCCGAGGAATACTGCGCCGCCTGCCTGGCACAGGACGAGGCAGTGGCGGCCAACCTGCAGGAGGCAGGACTGCCGCAGCCCGACTACTACGACCGGCTGATGCGACAGTACCGCTACCGCTACCTGCCACTGGAGGAGTACTGGGACGGCGAGCAGTGGCAGCGCTACGACGAGGAGGACCTCTACTACGACGACATGACGTTCCGCCGAATAGAGGTGCAGCGCTTCGACGGCAGCCACCAGCAGCGCGGCGACCTGAAGCTGCTGCAGTACCACAAGGCCGGACTGCCCCGGCGCCTCACCATGGAGTGGCTGGAGGGCACCGCCAACATGCAGGTATTCTGCTGGTTCAGCTTCGAACCCCTCAGCCAGCAGATGGAACAGCTGCGCGCCATAGCCCCCGACGTGACCCCCACCCTGGTGATGCGCCTCGACAGCCGTGCCAAACGCTTTGAGCTGGCACTGCAGGGAGGCCCGCTCGAACAGCCGGCAACGCTGCCACAGGAGTGCTACGAGATGCTCGTCTTCCGCAACGGCAACGAATACTGGCGCAGCGAAATCTTCACCAAGGAGGACGAAGCCGAGTGGGAGTGGGACTGAAAGGAAAAGAAAGATACTAACTCATAAAACACAGAAGATATGGGAAATTCAGTATGGGACGACGACACCAATTTATTCAACCCGCAGCCCGACCCCAATAAACCGAAACAGGAGAGGCCCCCTCTCGCAATCTTGACCAATGACGGCGTAGAGTATTATGACGCCAACGGCAAGGTTGAGGAGCCAAAAGCAGAGCCGAAGGCCGAGAAGCCCGCCGACCGCTATGAGGGATGGAGCCCCGACGGCCCGCGCTACAAGGTGGAATACGACGAGGAGATGGGAATGTTTGACACACCCGTAAACCCCTACTATCAGGACGAACAAGCCAAGCGCAAGTTCAAGGGACGCATGGATGAGGACGGCTTCATCGTCTTCGACGAGGTCGACGACAAAGGCAATGTCATCAACGTGGCCCCCACCAGCCTCGACGACCCCCCGAAACCGCCCACGCCGGCAGCAGCAGAGGCACCAGCACCCACACCGGCAGCTGCCGAGGCCCCCGCACCCGCCGACCCCTACGAGGGATGGAGTGAAGACGACCCGAAGTACAAGATGCGCATGGACGAGGAGACAGGTCTCTTCGTGTTCGACAAGAACCCATACGTAGAAGAACCGGAGCACCACTTCAAGGGACGCATGGACGAGGAAACCGGACTGGTCGTCTTCGATGAGGTGGACGAGCAGGGGAACGTCATCAGAGAAGCACCCACGAGCCTCGACGACGATGATGACGACGATGACGAAGAAGAAGAAGAGCAGGAGGAAGAAGGCCAAGAAGAAGAGGAGGAAGAAGAGGAAGACAGCCTGAAGGCTGACAGCGGAAAGATTGAAGAAAAGAAAGAAAACAAGTCGGAATCAAGCCAAAACGAGCAAAACAAAGAACGGTTAGGCGACAGCAAGCGCATCCTTGAACTATTGTAGAAAACAAGAAGAGCAATTCCTCCGCTAACAGACGTAACACACAGATAGTCAAACAGATAAAGGCGGAGCATTTTTCTCGGGATACCATCCGAATTACGGGGAACAGGCATCGGAAACAGAGGCCGGGAAATATGCTGCCACTTAAGTGGCAAGTACTTACGACTTAAGTGGCAAGAACTTAGGACTTAAGTGGCAAGAACTTACGACTTAAGTGGCAAGAACTTACGACTTAAGTGGTAAAACCCTTCCGGCCTTCAGATATAGTGGTTGAGCTGCACCCCTTAAAAAGTGCGAAAGAGGAGCCGCAGGAATAATTCTCCGCTATCAAATATCTGAATATCAATACATTAAGATGTATAGCGGAGCATTTTCAATCATTAGCGACTGATGCAGACACCACTAAGCACAAGAATTCTGGCCCTTTTGAGGCTTGATTCACCCCATCGCTCAGGCAGCAAGTGAAAATACATATAGCCTCCTAAAAAAATGCGCACAAAAGTTGCACATTACGAATATTTAGATTAACTTTGCACCGTATAAAAACACTAAAACCGTATTACAGCTATGAACAACTTCGCAAGCATCGACTGGTTTGAGCTGCAGCTGCAGCTCACCATCAACATCGTCGGCAACGGCATGGTGGAGGTGAAGGACCGCTCGCGGACCGTCGTCAATGGCAATGCAGAATACTGCTTCAACGAAATACGCAACTTCATGGTGTTCTTCGATGCCGGAAACAAAAAGGTGAAATTCGACATCTACGACTCCACCGGCGGCACACCTGAAGGAGTAAAAACCAAGATATACCTGCGCGACAAGCTCACGCTGATGAAATCATCGTGCAGGGCGCAGGTCGACGTGGTGGCACACATGAACAGCTACTGGGCCTGACAGCCCAGCAAACCGGGAGAAGTGCCCGCCAGGAAAGGAACATATAAAAAAGACAAATAAAAATAGAAACAACTATGACAGACCAGGAATTTTATCAGGAAGAGTTCATCGTCATGCTCACCATCGACGGTACATCGTATGACGAGATTGAAGTGAAGGTCACCGACCCGAACAAGACCATCCGCGACCAGATCAACAGCATCGTACAGGTGTTTGAGCTGCCGAAGATGGACAACGGCGGCAACCCCATCCAGTATCTTTTAGGAAAGCTCATGGACGGCGACGAGGAGCCCGTCATCCTGGAGTTTGAGGACGAGGACGGACGCGAGATGGCCCTGAGCGACTACGAGATTGAGCCCATGGACCACCTGCACCTCATCAGCGTGCCCATAGCAGGATAGGCCCCCTTCGCCTATCAAGCATCAAGCACAAATAATTAAGCATTAAGCATTAAGAATTAAGCATTAGAAACAATGAATCCCGCAATAGCTAAATTCAACCTGAAAGAGCTGAAAGGACGCGACGCCCGCATCTTCCAGGAGTGGAAAGAACTCGACGCCCTGTGCAGCAAGCGCAGGAGCGAGGCCAAGAACCCCATGAAGCCGTCGCTGTCGTACATCATACGCCGCAAGAACGCCACGGGCCTGCCCACGGAGTTCGAAATCCTGTACCGCTGCAAGAGCATCATCGGCGTGGAGGGCGACGAGCCGCCACGCAAGCCCATCTTCGGCTACCTGCACAAGATGAGCGTGGTGCTGCCCAACAACTACCCGTCGGCCGACGGCAACCCCGTATTCACCTTCATCAGCGACATCTGGCACCCCAACATCCGCTACAGCGGCTCCTTCAAGGGGCATGTGTGCCTCACCATCAAGGAGATGGGCGTGCTGGCCAGCATCAAGGACCTGGTGCTGCGCGTGGAGCGCTACCTGAAGTACCAGATGTACCACGCACAAAACACCTACCCCTACCCTGAGGACCAGGCCGTGGCCGAGTGGGTGCGCGAAGAGGGCGAGCCCAACGGATGGGTGAAGTTTGCACAGGACATGCCCGAAGAGCCGGCTCCGAAGCCCGCTGCACCCGCAGCAGAGGGCGACGGCGAGCAGCCGAAGAAGAGAATATCACTGAGCATCTAACACAACAACTGAAAGGAGACGCACGACAATGAGAAAAACCATCCTGACATTCATACTCTGCATGGCCGCCATCATCGGCAAGGCCGACGAGCAGAAGAAAGTGACGCTGAGCAACGACAACCCCAAGGAAACAGTCAACCTGTCGTATGCCAACATCTTCCTCACACTGAGCAACGCCGGCAGCGACGACGACCACGGACAGGTCATCGTGGAGGTAGAGAACCTCGACGAGTCGAAGCTGCTCGCACTGTTCCACAAGGCATACACCGAGAAGCAGGTGAAGAAGCTCTCGCCCTCATTCCAGTACGACAAGCTCTTCGGAGGCTCGAAGGGCAAGCGCATCATTGACAGCTACAACCTCGAGACCGGAAAGGACGTCTTCGTAGAGCCCTCGCAGAAGCACACGCTGGCAGCCTTCAACGTCACCCCCGACAAGAACCTGGTGCTCCACCTGCCCATCTACATCGCCAAGGCGAAGGAGGGCATCGTTGAGAAGATACTGGGCAAGGAGAAGCTGCTGCTGCTGCGCAAGCAGCTCATCGAGATTGACGTAGAGGTGTCGATGAAGCCCTCGGCCGAGTACTTAGGGCTGCAGGAAGAGGTGGAGGCCATGAAGCGCGAGGTGAAGAACACCGTCATCTGCACCGACAAGAAGCACCGCCCCAACGCCGAGGGACAGAAGGCCAACCTGCAGAAGCGCGTCGACGACCTGAAGGCGAAGATTGAGAGCGCCATCAGCAGCCACGGATGGAACGCCGGCGACGCCGGTTACACCCGCTTCAACGCACTGAAGGAAGAGCTCGACGCACTGGAGGTAGGCAAGCGCACAGGCATCTGCTCGGCACACCGCGTGGAGCCCAAGCCCACACACCAGTGCAGCTACTGCAACCTCTCGCTGCAGCAGATATACCACAAGCTCGACGACCTGTACAAAAAGATATACAGCAGCAGCAACCGCCAGGCCACCAAGCAGAGCGTCATGGGACAGGTGAACGCCATGTACAACTGCTGCACTGCCTCGGACTGCGCCAAGCACAAGCGCGCATGGGCCAGCGGCGGAGGCGGATATAAGAGCAAGATTCAGGAACGCTACAACCGCATACAAGGACTATGACCCCACGCAGCATATCAAGGCTGGCAGTGCTGGCACTCTGCACAATGTGCACCCTGACGACCCAAGCAAAGGACGTCAGGGACACATTGTTCTCGTCGGGAGGCGACCGCGTCATCATCGACTACAGCATACAGTCGAGCGGCGGGCAGACCACACTGCGCTTCAACAGCATACAGAAGAAGCTGGGCACAGAGCACCAGCGGAAATACAAGAAACTCGACGAGGTGGCGGTCGTCATCTTCGACCGCACGGGAACCTACAACGACGTGAAGTTCGACGGCATGACGCCACAGGCATTCATGCTGCCCGCCGGCGTGCAGTATAACTTCTCAAGCGACGGCTACTTCCTGCTGCAGGACAACCCGCAGCTGCAGTTCTCGGGCACCACGGCCGACATCTCCATACCCCTCTACCTGGCCCACTATGAGAAGAAGCGCCACTACAAGATCTTCAGCCAGTGCGGAACCCTGCAGTTCAACACCAAGGTATCAGGCGGAGGAGGCGGCGCACGCTCAGGACGCAGCGGAGGAGGTGCTGGCGCACGCAGCGGCGACCACGCCGCCAATGCCGACGACATCATCACCAGCGAGGAGATCAGCGACGAGGGGCTCACACCCGTCGACGACGCGCTCATCACCATTGCCAGCGTGAACAACACACTGGCTGGGGTGACGAAGCTGCCGTTCCCCGAGGACCTGACATTCCAGGCCAACCACCTGCGCGAGCTGCGCAGCAAGATCAGCGACATGGCCGTGCTCGAGGACATCAACAAGGTGCTGGCCGCCTACGACAAGAAGAAGGCCGACCTGGAGGAGAGCGCCGCCAGCGACCAGGCCGCCGCCGCAGCAGCACAGCAGCAGGCAGCACAGGCAGAGGCAGCAGCACAGCAGGCACGCCAGGACAGCATACAGGCAGCACAGGAGAAGAAGTCTGCCGACGAGAAGAAGGACATGATGTGGCTCATAGGCGGCATAGCCGGAATAGGCATGCTGCTCATGTTCGGCAAGCAAATCTTCCAGACCATCAAGAACAACAAGATGCAGAAGATGATGATGGACAACATCTCGAAGGTGCAGCAGCAAGCCATGGCCAACGTCAACATTCCCGGCATGGAGAACAACCCGATGGCACAGGAGATCAACCAGCAGGTGAAGCGCGAGGCGCAGAAGAGCATGAACCAGCAGACCAACGCTGCCAAGGACAAGCTCGACGCGCTGACGAAAGGAAAGGAAAGTGCATCTACCACATCTACCCCATCTACTGCACCTACCCCATCTACTGCACCTACCCCATCTACTGCACCTACCCCATCTACCCCACCTCCCCCCGCAGCAGCCGCCCCCGCCACCCCGGGCAAGCGCCCGCTGCGCAAGGCCAGCGAGGTGAAGGCGGCAGCCGGCATCACCGGATCGACCATCACACCCGGCGGGCAGCAGTCGCTGAACGACGCCATTCCCGCAAAGTACAAACGCTGGCGAAAGCCAGGAGCCTCAGGAGGCGCAGGAAAAGCCGACGCCTGATAAAAGCACTAAAACACAACGACTCAATTTAATACCCTATGAGAAAGATTCATGTATTCGCACTGCTCATGGCACTGCTGCTCTCACCGGCATTCGCACCCGGAGCCGACGCAGCAAGGCGCAGGACGAGCGTGCAAGAGCCGCCAAAGCCGACGGTGATGGAAGCCTTCCAGAAACAGCTGCAGGAACACAGCTATTTCTGCGATGCCACACAGCGGGTCATCAACAGCGAGATTGAGAAATACATCAACGAGCTGCTGAACCTGAAAGAGAACCGCGCCGAATATGTGCAGAAGAATCAGCTCACACAGTATGTGGAGCAGACACAGCAGCAACTGAACGACAACAAGGAAAAGTCGGAACGGCTCATACAGGCCATCATCGACCAATACCCCGAGCTGGACGCACAGCAGAAAGTGGACGTGCGCAAACAGATGGAGGACTCCATCGACGCACGCTTCAACACCATCTCGAACAACCTGAAGCGCCTGCGCGCGGAGATGGAGGTGAAGGACGACGAGGGCATCGCCGGGCTGAACTGGAAGCTCATCGGCATCATCGTGGGCGCACTGCTGCTGTTGCTCATCATCATCGCCATAGCAGCCAGGAGCAAGAAGAGCAAAGCCAACGTCTACACCCCCACACCGGCCAAGCCGAGACCGGCAGGCCCCGCCAGCAGGCCGGCAGGCAGCGGCGCAAACACGAACCAGCAGGGACAGCAGGTATCGGCAGACGGTAACATCATCGTCAGGCGAAAGACGGCCACCATCCTGAAGAAGCAGAGCCTGGAGGATGTCATAGACAACCCCAACTACCTGCAGGTGGATGCCGTAGACTTCACCTACGAGAGCGCCGTGCGACGCATGTACATCAAGAACCAGTGCATCGTAGACATATATAATATGTACGCGGAAGACCTGCGCAACCCCGAAAGCCCCAAGGAGGACGGCTGCATGGTGCTGGGACGCTGGGTCTATGACAAGGAGACCAACGAGTACTATGTGTCACTGGAGGAGATAGTACTGCCCGGCGACGATGCCGTGTTCGAGGAGTATGCCCTGAACTTCGGCGGAAAGATCAAGCTGAAGGTGCTCGAGGAGCTGCGCCGCCTGCGCCGCGAGACGAACCTGCAGTATGACCTGACCTGCTGGGTACACTCACACCCGGGACTGGGCGTCTTCTTCAGCAACAGCGACACATCGGTGCAGGACCAGCTGAAGCACCCCACACACCCCAACTTCCTCACCGCACTCGTCGTGGACATACTCACGCCCATGCAGGACGTAGGTGTGTTCACCTACCGCCGCGACACCACCATCAACTCGAAGCAGGACCTGAAGAAGATGTACTCGCTCGTGGAGTGGTACCAGTGGGCACAGCAGAGCCTGAAGACCGCCGTGCAGCGCCCCGTGGCACAGGCCGGAGGCGAGGCCAAGAAGGAGCTGAGTGCCAGCGAGTTCTTCAACACCCTGGAGAAGACACAGGACCATGACGACAGCTGCCAGGCCGTCCAGCTGAGCAAGAGCGTCGTCATCGACATCTGCATGGACCTCGCCACCGAGGGCGACGACGTGATGGCCCTGCTGCACGGATATGCCAACCAGCAAGGACAGAAGGTGGAGTATGTAGCCGAGAAGATCAGCGACAGCGACAACGAGCCGAAGCTCAGCCTCACAGGATGCTTCGTATCGGCACCACACTGCAGCATACCCACCGTGCGGAAGGCCGTCCAGGACTATCTGGACCGCATACACTACGTGCTGGTGTACACACCCAACGACGGGCTGCTGACAACGATACCCGTCATCAACGGCGACCTCTGCACAGAGTACAGCTTCTATGGCGAACAGAGAATGGAAGTACTGAAAAACTGGATTAAACAGAACAGATAATGATAAAGAAACTGATTTTCGGATGTGCCCTGCTGGCCAGCGCGGCACAAGTGAGTGCGCAGGACGTGAAGTCAATACAGTTCTGCGACAGAAAGTATGAATATGGTGAGGGCAAGGACAGCATCACGCTGTTCCTGAAGGTGCTCGACAGCGACGGCAACTCAAGCGTCGACGCCACCACCGCCAACCTGGAGAAATACCTCGTCATCTACGAGGACCAGAAGCCCATAGCCCCCGAGCGCGCCATGATCAGCGCACTGAGCTCAGGACAGCGCATACCGGCCAACTTCACCTTCTCGGTGCTCGTCGACATGAGCATACCCGAGGAGGGAAAGGGACAGATATACGACGCCGTGGGACAGCTCGTGGAGAGCGCACCCGACAGCTGCGTCTACCTGTCGTTCTTCGGCGACGAGGTGACGTCGACACAGCTGGTCACGAAGCGCAACCTGAAGACCTTCGAGCCGCTCTTCCACAAGCAGTCGGAGAGCAAGTACTTCTACGGAGCACTCTACTCAAAGCTGGCTGAGTTCACGGGAGAGAAGGCTGAGTTCGAGGACTCCGTGCGCACCGAGGCCGCCTACTCGCGCAACGACATCATTGCCACGCGAGCTGCCGCCAACAAGGACAAGAACCTGCTCTTCGTCTTCACCGAGGGTAACCTGCGCCCGGCCGACGAGATCATCACCTTCGTAGAGGTGACCGACTATCAGGCCAACGCCACGCACGTGGTGCCTAAGGTCTACGCCCTGTACTACACCGGACAGGGTGTCGACGAGAACGTGGAGCTGACGCTGAAAGGCGTGTCAACACCGCGCGATGCCGACGGCAACGTGCTCAGCGACCGCCAGGGCTCGTACAAGCCCTCCGACGACCTGAACAGCGTGCTCAACGACTTTAAGCAGGTGGTGAAGGACGCCATGTACGACTTTGCCTACACCTACCGTGCCACGAAGGACAAGACCTACGCCGGTGTGGTGAACTACACCGCTGAGTGGAAGGGCGCCGCTGCCGGACAGGGCGACTACAGCATCGGCAGCGTGGAGACACCGTGGCCCATAAAGGCCGAGAGCGCCGGCGACACCGCCACGAAGTTCCTCGTGGCACTGCTCATAGCACTGCTCACCTTCGCCTTCTTCTTCCTGGTGATGAAGGTGCTCGTGCCCTTCATCAAGTCGAAGCGGTTCAGCATGAAGTACTATAAGAAGTACGTGCCCGAGGAGGGCATCTCGCGACGCATCTGTACCTACTGCCGACAGGACCTGCAGCCCGGACAGCTCGTCGTCACCAAGTGTAAGCACATCATGCACGTGCCCTGCTGGCAGCAGAACGGCTACAAGTGCGTGGAGTTCGGACAGAACTGTAAGGACGGCATTCAGGACCACGTCGACTTCAAGCAGATGTTCTCGAAGGCCACGCTCCGCGACACCTACCAGACGCTGGCCGGCATACTGGCCGCACTGGTGAGCTGGATCATCTTCGAGCTGACCGGACGCGGCAGCATGTTCCACGGCATCGGCGAGGGCATCGCCAAGTCGTTCTTCACCAACGAGGACCAGAAGATGATGATGGGCGACTGCGCCAACAAGGTGTCGGCCTTCCTCGCCATCGGACTGCTGCTGGGCTTCTTCCTCTCGCTCGTCTTCCGCTACTTCGACGAGTACCGTAAGAAGGACGCCATGATCTACCTGAAGATCTTCGGACTGTCACTGCTCTCGGGCATCATCGGCATGGCCGCCATGGCCGTGGGCGGCATCATCTTCTGCGTGCTGCTCTCAGCAGTGGGCACCACCTACATCCCCTGGTACTGCTCGCTGCCCGCCTACATACTGTTCTCGGTATGCGTGGCGCTGAGCCTCACCATCAAGTCGTCCATCCCCATGAAGAGCGCACTGCTCGGCGGCCTCATCTCGGCTGCCATCGGCTTCATCGTGCTCATCAGCGGAACCATCGGCAATGTGGGGTGGCTGAACATGCTGCTCGACTTCATCATCTACGGCGGCGGCCTGGGCGCATCGCTCGTCACCGTGCGTATGCTGGCAGAGCGCTACTTCCTCGTCATCAAGAACGGCGTGAAGGCCGGACAGAGGATTCCTATACACAAGTGGATGAACGCCACCGGCGGCGGCAACAAGGTGACGCTGGGACACAGCGGCGACTGCGAGGTGCAGCTGAACTGGGAGAAGGCCAGCAAGGTGGCCGACGAGCACGTGCAGCTGTACATAGACCCGGAGCGCACACTGCCCATGATGAAGGCTCTGGCCACCGGCGTGGTGTACAACATGCGCTCGGAGATGGGCATCAACAAGCCCACGGTGCTGAACAACGGCGACACCTTCAAGGTGGGCGACACCATCTTCGAATACGTAGAGTCATAATCGCCTCTCATCAGCTCTGGGGGCCGTAGCACAAGCGGTCCCCAGAGCTATAGCAACTATAGCACCTTATAGGCTCTATAGTCTCTATAGCTACTATAGCTTCTATAGCTACTATAGCATCTACCGCTTCTACTGAAAGAACCGCAACAATAAAAAACTATGGAAAAGCAGCAATATGAATGGGGAGAGGGCGTCTTCACCCTGCTCTCTTGGTTCAAGAAGGACCGCGTGAAACAGGCACGCGTGCTCGTGGCCGGTGCCGGCGCACTGGGCAACGAGGTGGTGAAGAACCTGGCGCTCTTCGGCGTGGGACATATCTACGTGGCCGACTTCGACCGCATAGAGCTGTCGAACCTCACACGCTCCATCCTCTTCCGCGAGGAGGACGCCTACAGCCACGCCTTCAAGGCCGACATCGTGGCCAAACGGGCCCGCGAGATCAACCCGCAGATAGAGGTAACACCCATCGTGGGCAACCTCTTCTCGGAGGTAGGCTTCGGACTGTACCGCTCGGTCGATGTCATCATCGGCTGCTTAGACAGCCGACTGGCACGCTACCTGCTGAACCGCATGGCCATGCGGGCCGGCAAGAGCTGGATTGACGGCAGCATCGAGAACCTCACCGGCGTGGTGAAGGTCTACAGCCCCGGCGTGGCCTGCTATGAGTGCGGCCTGTCGCGCGACGAGTTCAACAACATCATGCTGCGCACCGGCTGCGCCGACGTAGTGCGCACACAGACCGAGCACGGACGCATAGCCACCACACCCATCAGCGCCAGCATCGTGGGCGCCCTGCAGGTGCAGGAGGCCATGAAGATCATACACAAGGACACCATCGGCGAACAGGATGCCGAGGGCATGGCACAAGCCCCCCACACAGAGCAGCAGCAGGAGAAGCCGCTCATACAGATAGTGAAGCCCATCGGCGACATCAAACCCACAAAGGCACTGAAGCCCGCACCGCCCTTCAAGACGCTGGAGGGAAAGATGCTGCGCTATGAAGGCATGACCTGTGCCACCAACATCTACCGCATCGGCGCATGGAAGGCCAACTGCCCCGCCCACGAACAGTGGGAGAACGTGGTGGAGTGCACAGACCTCTCGGCAAAGATGACCGTGGGCGACGTGCTGGAGCGGCTGCGCCAGATGCTGGGCACAGAGCAGGTGGAGATCAACATGGTGAACAACAAGTTCATCGACGTCATCGTCAGCGACCGCCCGGAGAAGGAGTTCCAGGTGATGATTCCCGAGTCGAAGCTCGACGAATACATCAAACAGGATGCCGAGCTGCGCCAGCTGAGCTACCGCACGCTCATACACAAACACTTCTTCGAGAACATCGACGACCGCTTCCCCTACCAGCAGCTCACGCTCGAGCAGATAGGCATACCGCCCTACGACGTGCTCATGGTGTCAAGCGAACAGGGAGTGTCGTACATAGAACTTACTGCCGATGCCTTCTAACCTGCCAAACGACATCAACATCGAGGTGCTGCTCTCCTACTATCCCGAGGGGCAGCTGAAGGTGGCGCTGCAGGGACTGCACAAGCGCAACACCTACAACGACATCATCGAGACGGAGGAGGTGGATGACGTCCTGCACGTGAAGGTGGGACGCAACAGCATCTACAACTCGCTGCCCGAGTACATGTTCCACCCCATCGACCGCTTCGACAACCTGCCGGCATACGAGGAGAAAGAGCGCTTCGAAGAGCAGATAGAGCAGCAGGAGGAGGAGATACGCAAGGCATACCTCTTCTTCGCGCCCATCGACGTGCTGCTGCTGAAGCTGCATGCCGACGTAAGGGCGAAGATAGAGCCGCTGACGGCCGGCAATGTGGTGATGCAGCAAATCATAGGCGACAGCCTCAGCGAGGAGCAGAAGCAGAACCGCTTCATCAAGCTGCTCATCCCCTTCCTGCCCAACTGCAAGCTCATACGCGGCAACCGCACGCTCATCACACTCATGCTGCGCAAGGTGTTCATGGAAGAGGGGCTGGCCATCAAGCCCAAGAACGAGAAGCGACAGTTCACCGACGAAGCGCCACGCTACGAGAACCAGCTCGACATGACGCTGGGCGAAGGATACGTGGGCGACACCTACAGCGAGACCGTCAGCAGCTACGAAATCAGCTACTGGTCGGACGAGGAATGCGGCAAGGACTTCCTGCATTTCCTGGACGAAGTGGAGATGCTGCGGCTGTTCGTCAAGGACTATTTCCTCGCCTTGGAAGAAGAGCTCACCTTCGACATCGTGCACGATGAGCCGCCACTGCGCCTGAACGACGAGAAATTCTATAATTACCTGAACTATAATACAAATATATAAAAGACTTATATGCCAAAAAGAATCAGCTGGAAAAAAGGCATGCGCCTCACCGACGAGGTGCTCACAGCCTCCGACGACTGCACCGCGGAATACATCAGCCAAGCCATGATGCTGGCAGCCAACGGGCGCTTCGGCCTCATCCCAACCATCAAGCCCTTCGAGTTGCAGCTCAGCATCACCAAGGGCTTCGTCGACGTAGAGGCACTCTCGTGCACCGGCATCACTCGTGCCGGACTGCTCATTGACGTGCACTTCGACACCAAGTTTACCAACACCTTCGACGGACGCGTCCAGATACCAAGAGACGCCGAGGATCCCGAGCTGCTGCTATGTATCAATGTAGACCCTGACGAGTGGAGCGACAACAACGAAGGCTACAAGGAACCAGTGTACTCCTTCTCGCTCGTCAACCCGAAGAAGGGTCTGCCCGGCTACGGCATACCCATCGGGCGTATCATCTACGAGGACGGATGGCGCGAGGACAACGTGAGCTTCGTGCCCCCTTGTCTGACGCTGGCTGCCCACGGCAAGTTCATGCAGTTGTTCCAGCAGTTTGTGCAGATGCTGCAGGCCATTGACGAGACAGCACATCAGCAGAAGGAGACGGCAGCCACCACGGCACTTGGCATCTTCTGGCCTGCCGTGCGCGAGCAACTCATCAACGTCTCTACAGGACAGAGCACCATGACGCCGCAGCAGCTGCAGGCCTGCGTGCAGAAAGTGGTGTCTGCATTCGTCATAGGCTGCGAGCTCGATGAGCTGGTAGAGCTGGACGATACTGAGCAGTACCGCAAATACTCCGTGCTGCCCTACAGCTTCCGCACCGCCTACACGCGTATCAAGCAGGGCATGAGCCTGTGCTACTCCATCAGCCAGAAACTGGAGAAGTTCGGGCAGCTCGTCAAGGAAGAGAAGCCTGTGGCACCGCCACCCGCCCCAGAGCCGCCAAAGCCGGAACCGCCAAAGCCAAACCCCAAACGCTTCTGGGAGGGTAAGCAAATATGAGCTTCATCAGCACACCTGTCACCTACGAGGGCGATTCGCTGCGCCTGAACCGCGACCTGCCACACCGCCTTGCCATGCTCGACAACCTGGTGGAGCTGGTGGTGTTCACGCCGCGCGGCAGCTTTGCCGGCGACCCCGACTTCGGCTTCGAATACTGGAACCATGAATTCAGCAATGTGCACCAGCGCGAATTCAATGCCAGCCAGGGGGGCAGAGGCGCCATGGGCATGGGGATGCTGCAGAACGACATCACGAAGAAAGAATGCGAGGACAGCATACGCGACAGTCTGGCCACCTACGAGCCGATGCTGAAGAGCGTAACGGTGAACATCGTGCTGGAGGCCGCCTACGACAAAGGGGCTCACCGCAAGAAGCTGCCTTCGAAATATGAGCTGAATGTCGTCGTCGACGGTATGCTCGAAGACGGTGTGGGCACGCGTCGCCCCTACCGCAAAATCGTCACCTTCTATGTTGAGCCCGTGGTTAAGAGATACAAGGGATAGAAGCAACAGGTGAATGTCAAACCTTGAATCCAAACAATATAATTCTCAATCCTAAGAGATGGACGTTGAATTACAGAAAAGAGTAAACGAAGCTGTTATCGCACTGGGGCAGATGTCGTCGCAGCCCATCGACTTCAGCCAGATGGACACGGTGACCAAGATGATGCTCGTGGCGCTGGTCAGCGAGTCACTGAAAGTGCAGGAATATGCTGACGGTGCCACCGAGCGTATTATAGAGCGTTTCTGCACCGACTTCATTCCCCGCCAGAAGGTGGAGGCCACGCCTGCCGTGTGCCTGCTGCAACTGGAGGCAAAGGCCGATGGTGGCATGAGCAACGTAGGCGGGGGTGCCGAGTTTACCTACAAGAGTCCTAATGGCAAGGGTGCACTGAACTACATACCGCTGTTCAACACGGCAATGCTGCCATACAAAGGAATCTTCCTGCTCAACTCCCGGACCATGAGCCTGGGAGAGAATGCCATGGACATCGAGCTGAACAAGGACAACCCCAACCAGCTGTGGATAGGCATCAGGACAAATGCCGAAGTGAACTCGATGAACGGCCTGTCGATGCTCATCCGTGGCACCAACGGCATTCAGCCCGAACACGTCTACATGGCCACCTCCAACCAGGAGCTGGAGTTCTCGTCGATGCGCTCCATGGAGAACATCGAGATGGCCGAGCCCTTCGACGCGCAACAGTCATCGCCGGAGTTCTTCTCACTCATCGAGAACTGGAAGGACAGCCTGCTCAACATCACCGACGGCTGCCTGCTCTACATTACCGACAAGACGATAGACCGCGACATCTTCAAGCCGCGGCAGTTCCCCAAGGTCTTCCAGCAGTGGTTGGAGAGCGAGGTGCTCGACCTCTTCGACCCCGCCACCATCTGGCTCCGCCTCGACTTCCCTGAGGGCTACGTGGTGCCCGACGACGTGGTGGTAGAACTCAACGTGCTGCCCGTCACCAATGTCGACATCTGCTCACTCATGCTTACACAGGCCCAGCCCGTGGCAAAGCTCGAAAGCCAGGAGGGTGCCTTCTTCCTGCGCATCCTCGAGACCAGCACCACGGCCCACGACCAGGGTTTCAACATGAACGGCGAAGAGATCCTGATACGCGACTTCGACGCCCGCTGCTACAACAACGGCGACCTATACCGCGACGTGCGCAACCTCTACAACCGCTTCATCGACGACTACTACGCCTTCATCGAGTACAACGGCATCAAGGACGGCGAGGTACTCAAGAACCTGCGTGAGACCATCAACCGCCTGGGCAAGAGCGTGGGCAAGCAGAACGATACCTTCAAGTATGACAGCGGCACCTTTGTGATGAAGACGATGAACCAGATGCAGAGCACCTCGTCAACGAAGGTGACTTACATCACCACCATGGGCCGCATAGGCAACTCCCCCCGCAGCGGCGACAAGATGGAGTGCACCGACATGCCGGCAGTGGAGCAAGAGGCTCAGGTGCTCGTCTCGGCCATGGGCGGCACCGACAAGGCTACCGCCGACGAGCGCTACGAGCAGCTGCGCTACTACTCGCTCACCAACGACCGCCTCTACACCCGCATGGACATCGACGCCTT
>OCTX012224244.1_pt1 | contig 20089 bp, 17 predicted proteins | sample 1539691 | NCBI WGS metagenome assembly OCTX01 (sample SAMN02144231, study PRJEB22623) | gut metagenome | biome: sheep rumen | host: Ovis aries | place: New Zealand
GGCTTCATAGCCCGCGACCGCGACAGCCACGAGACCACCAACCTGGGCCGTGGCGGCTCTGACTACACCGCTGCCATCATCGCTGCCGCCCTCGATGCCGAGGTGCTCGAGATATGGACCGACGTCAACGGCTTCATGACTGCCGACCCGAAGGTCATCAAGTCGGCCTACACCATCAACGAGCTCAGCTATGTCGAGGCCATGGAGCTCTGCAACTTCGGTGCAAAGGTCATCTACCCGCCGACGATTTATCCCGTCTGCATCAAGAACATACCCATCAAGGTGAAGAACACCTTCAACCCCACACACCCGGGAACACTCATCAAAGAGAAGATCGACGACGACATGAAGCCCATCAAGGGCATCTCAAGCATCAAGGGCACCACCCTGATTACCGTCACCGGCCTCTCGATGGTCGGCGTCATCGGTGTCAACCGGCGCATCTTCACCACACTGGCCGACCGCGGCATCTCGGTGTTCATGGTCAGCCAGGCGTCGTCAGAGAACTCTACCAGCATCGGCGTACGCGACGAGGATGCACAGGCTGCCGTCGAGGTGCTCAACCACGAGTTTGCCAAGGAGATTGAGACGGGAGCCATGTTCCCCATGCAGGCTGAGAGCGGACTGGCCACTATCGCCATCGTGGGCGAGAACATGAAGCACACGCCCGGCATCGCCGGCAAGCTCTTCGGCACACTGGGACGCAGCGGCATCTCTGTCATCGCCTGTGCACAAGGTGCCTCTGAGACCAACATCTCGTTCGTCGTCGACGGACGCTTCCTGCGCAAGTCGCTCAACGTGCTCCACGACTCGTTCTTCCTCTCTGAATACAAGGTGCTCAACCTCTTCATCTGCGGCATCGGAACCGTCGGCGGCATGCTCCTCGAGCAGATACGCACCCAGCAGCAGTTCCTCATGCAGTCGCGCCGGCTGAAGCTCAACGTCGTCGGCATCAGCGACGTCGACAACTTCGTGCTCGACCGCGACGGCATCGACCTCGACAACTACGAGAAGACGCTCCGCGCCGGATTCCCCGCCAACACTGAGCACATGCGCGACGAGATCGTGAAGATGAACATCTTCAACTCTGTCTTTGTCGACTGCACCGCCAGCCGACAGATAGCCGGACTCTACCAGACATTCCTCGAGCACAACATCTCGGTGGTGGCTGCCAACAAGATTGCCGCCTCGAGCGACTACGACAGCTACCTGAAGCTCAAGCAGACGGCACGCGACCGCGGCGTCTGGTTCCGCTACGAGACGAACGTCGGTGCCGGCCTGCCTATCATCGGCACCATCAACGACTTGTGTAACTCGGGCGATAAGATACTGAAAATCGAGGCTATTCTATCGGGTACGCTCAACTTCATCTTCAACGAGATTGCTGCCGACGTACCCTTCTCCGAAACGGTGCGCCGAGCCAAGGAGCAGCGCTACTCTGAGCCCGACCCGCGCATCGACCTCTCGGGTACCGACGTCATTCGCAAGCTCGTCATCCTCACCCGCGAGGCTGGCTATAAGGTTGAGCAGGACGACGTCGAGAAGCACCTCTTCGTGCCCGACGACTACTTCGAGGGCTCACTCGACGATTTCTGGCGCCGACTGCCCGAGCTCGATGCCGACTTCGAGGCGCGCCGCAAGGTGCTCGAGGCCGAGGGCAAGCGCTGGCGATTCGTTGCCACGATGGAGGTCAGCCCCGACGGACAGTGCAAGACCAGCGTCGCACTGAAGGAGGTGCCTCAGTCGCATCCCTTCTACCCGCTCGAGGGGTCAAACAACATCGTGCTGCTCACCACCGAGCGCTACCGCGAATACCCCATGCTCATTCAGGGCTACGGCGCTGGCGCTGCCGTCACCGCTGCCGGCGTATTCGCTAACATCATGTCAATTGCCAATATTTAACCCACAACAACCCCTCCCAGAAGGGAGGGGCTTTTTCTTTGCTTATGAAACACATTATTATATTAGGCGACGGCATGGCAGACCTGCCCGTCGAGCGACTCGGTGGAAAGACGCTTCTACAGTATGCCCATAAGCCCATGATGGACCAGCTGGCAAGCCGTGGACGAACGGGGCGCCTCGTCACCGTGCCCGAAGGTTTCCCGCCAGGCTCCGAGGTGGCCAACACCGCCATTCTGGGCTACGACCTCAACAAGGTTTACGAGGGCCGCGGTCCTCTCGAGGCCGCCAGCATCGGCTACGAGATGCGCGACGACGACATGGCCATCCGCTGTAACATCATCACTTTGGAGGACGGCCGCATCGTCACCCATAACGGCGGCAACCTGCAGACCGACGACGCCCGCCTTCTCATCGACTATCTCAACGACCGCCTCGCTGCACCCATCAACAGCAAAGCAGGCTACGAACAGGTGAAGTTCATCACCGGCATACAATACCGCCACCTGCTGGTCATCCGCGGAGGCTCCAAGCACATCGTCTGTGCCCCACCTCACGACCATCCCGGCGAGCCCTGGCGCCCCCTCCTGGTAAAAGCCTCCCCAAGCCCCTCCGAAGGAGGGGATGTTAAGTCACCTATTGCTACCGATTCTTCTAACCAGACACCCCCTCCTTCGGAGGGGCTTGGGGAGGCTCTCACGCCCCAGCAAACCGCCGACCTGCTGAACACCCTCATCCTGCAATCTCAGCAACTGCTGGCCGATCACCCTTACAACCGCGCAAAAGCCGCCAAAGGCCAACGTCAGGCCAACAGCATCTGGCCCTGGTCAGGAGGCTACCGCCCGTCGATGCTCACCCTTCAGCAGCAGTACCCGCAGATCAAGAACGGCTCCGTCATCTCTGCCGTCGACCTCATACGCGGCATTGGCCACTACGCCGGACTCAAGATTGTCGAGGTGCCCGGAGCCACCGGCCTCGCCGACACCAACTACGAAGGCAAGGCCCAGGCTGCCATCGACGCTCTCCGTGGCGGCGACGACTTTGTATTCGTCCACGTTGAGGCAAGCGACGAAGCTGGTCACGACGGCGACCTCGAGCTGAAGCTCCGCACCATCGAGTATCTCGACCAGCGCATCATCGCCCCCATCTACAACGAGGTGTCCACATGGCAGGAGCCTGTGTGCATGGCCGTTCTGCCCGACCACCTGACGCCCGTCGAACAGCGCATCCATGTCGGCCAGCCCGTACCCTTCCTCATCTGGCACCGCGACATACAGCCCGACCAGGTGCAGACTTACGACGAAGTGAGCTGCGTCGAAGGCAGCTACGGTCTGCTCAGGCTCGGCGAATTTATGAAGGCGCTAATGAGCGAATAAAAGATAAGAGAAATGAATAACAAAGAAAAAACATTCATAGCAGGGCCGTGCGTCATTGAGTCGGCCGAGCTGCTCGACACGGTAGCACAGCGGTTGGTTGACATCAACCGTCGACTGGGTACAGACATCATATTCAAGGCTTCGTTCGACAAGGCGAACCGGACATCGATACACTCTTTCCGCGGACCGGGACTGGAACGCGGACTCAGGATGCTGGCCGACGTCAAGACGAAGTATGGACTGAGACTGCTCACCGACATCCATGAAAGTTGGCAGGCAGCCCCCGTGGCCGAAGTCTGCGACGTGCTCCAGATTCCGGCCTTCCTCTGCCGACAGACTGACCTGCTCGTGGCTGCCGCCCGGACGGGGCGGACGGTGAACATCAAGAAGGCGCAGTTCCTCAGTGGGCGCGACATGAAATACCCCGTGGAGAAAGCACGCGAGGCCGGCGCCAACGACGTGTGGCTGACGGAGCGCGGCAACATGATGGGCTACAACACGCTGGTGGTTGACTTCCGCAACATCAGCGACATGCTGGGGCTGGTGCCGACGGTCATTATGGACTGCACCCACTCCGTTCAGCGGCCCGGAGGCAGCGACGGCAAGACGGGCGGCGACCGGCGCTTCGTGCCCCCGATGGCACTCGCAGCCAAGGCATTTGGTGCCACGGGCTGGTTCTTCGAGGTACACCCCGACCCCGACCGCGGCCTGAGCGACGCCGCGAACATGCTGGAGCTCGACAAACTGGAGAAACTAATTGAAGAAATCATCAAATGACAGTCAGAGATTATGGCATCAGGTGCATCAAGGACGAGGCTGAAGCCCTGATGGAACTCATCCCGAAGATGGATGAAGAGTTCGACCGCGCCGTGGAGCTGATGTTTCGCTGCCACGGCAAGATTATCGTCACCGGCGTAGGCAAGAGCGGGCACGTAGGTGCAAAGATTGCCGCAACGCTCTCGTCAACGGGCACACCCTCGTTCTTCATCAATCCCCTCGACGTGTTTCACGGCGACCTGGGCGTGATGACTGCCGACGACGTCGTGCTGGCCATCTCGAACTCCGGCCAGACCGACGAGCTGCTGCGTTTCATCCCGTTGGTGCTGCAAATGCGCATACCCATCGTGGCCATGAGCGGCAATCCGGAGTCGCTGCTGGCTAAGTATGCCGACTGCCACCTGAACGTCAGCGTACGCCACGAGGCTGACCCGCTGGACCTGGCGCCCACCAGCAGCTCGATAGCACAGATGGCGATGGGCGACGCACTGGCCGTTGCCCTCATCAAGAAGCGCAACTTCAAACCGCAGGACTTCGCACAATTCCACCCTGGTGGCGAACTGGGCAAGCGGCTGTTGACCACTGCTCAGGACGTGATGCGCACGGTTGACATGCCCGTCATCACGCCCGACATGCACCTGGGCGAGGCCGTCATCGAGGTGAGCCGCGGCAAGCTGGGCTTAGGCATTGCCGAGGAGGAGGGTCGCGTGGTTGGCCTCATCACCGACGGCGACATCCGCCGCGCCATGGAAAAGTGGCAGGCTAAGTTCTTCGACCGTACCGTGGCCGACATCATGACCCGCACGCCGAAGACGGTGACCGCCCAGACAAAGATCTCGGAGATCCAGCGAATCATGAACAAATACAAGATACACAGCGTCTTGGTGGTCGACAAGGAGCAGAGGTTGCTCGGCGTGGTTGACCACTACTCATGCATGATATAAGAAATGAGAAATGAGATAATGGGGCTGATGGCGGCACTGGCCGTCGCCTTCGTGCCTGTAAGGGCGTTGGGACAGGATGACCTGACGAGCGATTCCGTCTTCCGCCGCTCAATGACAGCCTACGGCATACGCTTCACCGAAGGCAACGAGGTAAAACTGCTGAAGAGCGGACAGGAGAAGTTTGACGACATGTTCCACTTTATCCGTCAGGCTAAGAGCAGCGTACACCTGGAATACTTCAACTTCCGCAACGACTCCATAGCCTCGCTGCTGTTCAACATCCTGCGCGAGAAACGGCGCGAGGGCGTCGAGGTGAGAGCCCTCTTCGACGGCTTCGGCAACGATTCTAACAACCAGCCGCTGAAGAAGTACCACCTGAAGGCTCTCCGCGACGACAGCGTCAGCATCTATGAGTTCGATCCCATACGCTTTCCCTGGGTGAACCACATCTGGCCACGCGACCACCGCAAGATCGTTGTCATCGACGGACGGATAGCTTACACGGGCGGCATGAACGTGGCCGACTACTATATAAAAGGTACGGAGCAGGTGGGTTCGTGGCGCGACATGCACTGCCGCATTGAGGGTCCGGCCGTGAACGAGCTGCAACACATCTTCTGCCGCATCTGGGAGAAGGTGACCGACGAGAACATCATGAAGCCCAAGTACTTCCGCGCCGAGCCGGTCGGCAACAAGACGATAGGCATCGTCAACCGCGAGCCGGGAGCCGTCTACACCCACGACGGCTACGTGGCCGGCAAGAACGACGCCGTGCGCCAGCTCTACATCCGCGCACTCGACGCTGCCAAGGACTCAGTGAAGCTGATAAACCCCTACTTCACCCTGGTACCATCGGTGAAGAAGGCGCTGAAGCGGGCCATCAAGCGCGGGGTGAGGGTCGAGATTATGGTCTCGGCAAAGAGCGACGTACCACTGACGCCCGACTGCGTCTTCCGCAATGCCTACCAGATGATGAAGTGCGGCGCCCACGTGTGGCTCTACAAACCGGGGTTCCACCACTCGAAAATCCTGATGGTAGACGGCCGGTTCTGCACGGTAGGCTCGACGAATCTCGATGCCCGCAGCATGCGCTTCGACTACGAGGAGAACGCTGCCATCATCAGCCCGGAGACAACTCGCGAGCTGGACGACATGTTCAACCGCGACAAGCTGGACAGCTTCTACCTGACGGAAGAGACGTGGGACGAGTTCCGCACACCTTGGCAGAAGTTCCGCGGATGGTTTGCATCGCTGCTGAGGCCGTGGCTATAGCACCGCCGAAAGCGTGTCAGTCATCAGGCGGACCTCGACGTCGCTGATGGCATGACGGCTGAGCAGCTGCTGCTCGCGGTCGTAGAACTCGTGTGCGGGGTCAAACTTCACGCCCTCGGTCTGGGCATAGCGCCTGAAGAGGGCCACGGCGCCCTGAATATCGCGGCCAAACCAATGACAATAAGCCGCGTTGAGCAGGTCGTCAGCCTGAATGGGGTCAGCGCTGAGCAGTTCGTCGTACTTACGGACGGCCTGATCCGTCTTACCGGCTCCCACCAGCGCCCAAGCCAGCACACGGTTGATGCCGGCATCGTCGGGCTGCTCGTAGTTCAGCTTATAAAGAATCTTCAGCGCATCGTCGAAACGGTCCATATTGGTCATGCAGACGGCGGCGTTAAGCTGATAGCTGCGGCTGTCGGGGTGACGCTCGGCGAGCCGCTCGTAGTAGTCGAGTGCCGAGCCGTAGTCAGCGCTCATGAAGAGCACACGGGCGTAGGCCGACCAGGCCCTTTCGTTGTCGGGCGCAAGGGCCAGGCAGCGGGCAAGGCTCTCCTTAGCCGTCAGCCCGGCGTTATCGGGCTGGCGGGTGCGCATAAGCACCGTGCCGTTCATCATGTAGAACTGGGCGTCGCGCCGCTCCTCGCTGAAGTTTCGCAGTGTCATCATGGCAGCATCGTAGACCTTGTGCTTCATGAAGAAAGCCACCATCTCGGCAAAGCGCTCCTCAAGTGGCGTGTCGCGGAACAGCGGGCAGGCGAAGAAGAAACAGCGTGCAGCATTACCAGGCTCAAAGGGGTTGAAGAAGTCGCTGCGCTGAGGGAACACCTTGAAGAAACGGTAGAGACTCTGCAGGTAGGAACGGCGCAGGAACGCTGCCGACTGCAGTTCGTCGGTGGCCATATCCTCGATGCCGGCCAACGTTGCCTCGCCACGGTCGAGCATCTGCATGATACTCTCGGGCAGCTTGCTGACGGCCATCTCGAAACCGATGGCAAACGAGTATTTGTCGCTGTCGCAAAAAGGACTGCTGTCGAGCATACGGCGCAGGAAGGACTTGCCGCGTACGCGCTGAAGCAGACCGCTGACAGCCGGATGCTGCGGGTAGTAGGGCACAAACCAGTTGCCCACGAGGTTGAAGAAGGGGAAGCGCTTCATCTGCGAGAAACCGCCGAAGTAGATATCGGAGCCCTGCTTGTGCATGTCGGCCATACGTCTAACTGACTCCTCGAGCTTCTCCATACGCTGCTCGGCCTTCTCGGGATGGAGGATATCCTCCAGCTGGTCGTCCTCGACTTCCTCTATGCCGTTACGCGTTACGCGGATGTTATTGTTCTTCAGCAGCTCGGGCATAATCTCGCTCTGGATGATACGGTTGTCGCTCTCTGTGCGCTGACAGTAGACCATCTGCATCTGCAACTCAGCCAGTTCGTCACAACAGCGCGCATCGCTGGTAGCCTGCTTCAGCAAATCATGGACCTCGGTGTACAGGCCGCCGACCCTGGCGTCAAGCCCGAGCACCCACCCTATCAGGGCGCGCTGGCGTACACGCTCGTCGGTCGACTTCAGGTAGACATTCATCAGCAGGCGGAACTTGTTGATGCCGAAGAAATTAAGCAGCGAGAGGGTGATGGCGCTCACTATCAGCTGCTGGTCATTGCTGTCGATGGTCGGCGACAGGAGCATCTGCTCGAAGGCGTCGGCAACGCTGTCGGTCCAGAGCCTGGACGTCCAGATGTAGTCAAAGAGGTCGGCCATCAGCTGCTGATGACTTTCGTAGAGGTTCTGCTGGCGCGATGCCCTGACGTGCTCAGGCTCCAGCTGCAGCATGGCCACGTCGGCAACGAAGGCTTCCAAGTCGTGACCCAGCGACGCCGGCGACCAGTCGCGGCGTCCGTTGTTGCGCGTCCGGTGGTAAACGCCCGAGACGAACGTGCTGTTGCGGATGTAGTAGCGGATGTAGACATTCGTTGCCAGGACGAACAAGCGGCGCAGCAGACGGTCGTAGAGCTGGCCACGCTCGGGATCGTCGTAGCCTTGCTGCCAGTAGTCGGCCATCAGGCGGTAGTCGCTCTTGATGAGCTGCAGCTGTTCTGTGGCCTGAGGCTGGGCAAAGGTGTAGAGATAATTCTCAAGATGACCGATGGCCCTCCCTAACTGCCGGGCGGTGACATCGGCGATGATGGTGTTCAATGCTTCGTTAAAGACCATACGCCCCCCTCCCCTACTGTTTAAGCCACTTCCGGGCGTACTCAATGTCAGCCTGCGAGGGCTGTTCGATGTGGCGGAACTTCAGGTCGCGGGGCAGCGAGTCGACCTGGCTGTCCTTCAGACGGCAGTACTTGACGACGATGTCGCGATAATGGGCAATGCCGAGGGTGGTCAGCGAGTCGCACGCCATGTTATATCCTTTCTTGAAGGCCTCAAGCTGCTGCTGGCGCTTCTTAGCTGACAAATCCTTCTCGCGGAAGGCCACGACACCCATCGTCTGCTTCAGCCGACGGCTGTCGAGCAGCTGGACATGCCGGGCCAGACGGGCCTGGGTGGCTTGGGGCTCGGTGAGCAGGGCGGCGTCAATCTCGCTGTTGAGCAGCATCTTCAGGCGGATGGTGACATCGTTGACCTGAATCTTGAACAGGCGCTCAAAGTCGATCTTTGCACTGTCTCTGACGCGGTCGGCCAACATGTCGGTGACGGAGTAGCGTGTCATGGCGACCATCTTGTCGTCGAGCTGCTTCAGGGTCTTGATGCGCGCCGTGCGGTTGGTGTACAGCTGCCAGTAGGCATTCGTCGCGGTAACGTAGGTCAGGGGCGTGCCCTTCTCTATCAGCCGCTCGCAGCGGACGAGATCAGAGACCATGCCCTGGACGCTGCCGCCAACGATGGCCGTATCGCAGTCCATGTGGGCCGTGAAGAGTTTCAGACGGACATCGGCCGTTCCGAACAGGCCTCGCTCGCTGGCAACGAACAGGGGCAGGCAGTCCATTGTCGGCATGACGGCTATCTTCAGTGCGGCCGAATCCTCGCGCAACAGCTGAACCTGCTTCTTGCGCGTCTCTTCGCGCTTCTCTTTATACGACTGGCCACAACCGGCAAGCAGCAGCAGGGCCATGAGTAAACACATCAATCGGTTTGTCGGCATAAGCTTTTCAATACTCTAACAGTGTGGTGGTCAGTTCGCCACTGAACGAAACGATGTTCTCGGCCTTATAGCACGAAGCCCCGTCAGGGATGCAGATGGTGGCGACGAAATGGAAACCCTTGGCATCGACACCCGTAAACTCCATATTGCTCAGCACCGACTGGCTGAGGAACTGCTGCGGAATCTTTGAGGCGTAGAGCTGTTTCCTGAAGTCGGTGGAGAACAGCTTGCGCGCACCGCTGAAAACGCTGACGTGCATGATGTTGTCGTAATACACGTTGTCGACCTCGACACCGTCGTCATTATAGCTCGAAGTGTGGACCTTGTACTTCGTTGGATTGATGGCTATATACCAGTGGTAGCGCTCGCCGTTGTAGAACACGACGGAGTCGGTCTTGACGACCTCGGTGTAGGTCATCACCTTGGGTTTATCGTGGACGAAGGCGAAGACGTGTATCGGGTCGTCGCTCTTGCGCAGTTTCAGCAGGTCGCCGTTCTGGTTCCTGAACCAGAAGACATGCTCCAGCTGCTTGACGATGGGGTACTTGGTGGCAACGGCACCGAGCACCAGCGAGTCTCTGACAATCTTGAAGTACGACGGCTGGCTGATGGTGTCGGGATAGTAGATGGTATCGCCGACGGCACGGAACGACACTTCGTCGGTCTCGTCGTCAACCCAGATGCCCTGAAGCATCGCCTTGGCTTCGCGGCTCTCTTTCTCGACAACCGTCTTCGCCTCGGGCTGCGTGGTCTCGGACTTCTTTGAGCAGGCCGCAACCAACAAAATGCCGGCCAGAAGGCCGTATGACAGCAACGTCCTCTTCATCGGCCTATGCAGTAATATTCGAAGCCATTCTCCTCGAGTTCCTCAGCGTCGAAGATGTTTCGCCCGTCAATAACCAGCGGACGTTTCATAGCCTTGTGAATCACTCCCCACGTCGGCAGGCGGAACTCCTTCCACTCCGTCAGCAACAGCAGGGCGTCGGCATCGAGCACGGCGTCATACTTATCGCGGCAGTAGACGACACGGTCGCCAATACGGCGGCGGCACTCGTCCATTGCCACAGGGTCGTAGGCACGGATGTTGCAACCGGCCTCCAGGAGTTTGTTGATCATGATGAGAGCCGTCGACTCGCGCATGTCGTCGGTCTCAGGCTTGAACGACAGTCCCCACAGCGCTATCGTGAGGCCACTGAGCGACTGCCCGTTGAAGGCCTTCTGCAACTTCTTGAAGAGCACGCTCTTCTGGCGCTCGTTCACGCGCTCTACGGCCTTGAGCACCTCCATTGAATAGCCTTGCTGGTCGGCAGTCTTGATAAGCGCCTTCACGTCCTTTGGGAAGCAGGAGCCGCCGTAGCCACAACCTGCATAGAGGAACTTACGGCCAATTCGCGTGTCGGAACCTATTCCCGCGCGTACCATATTTATATCTGCTCCTACCAACTCACAAAGATTGGCCATGTCGTTCATAAACGAGATGCGCGTGGCCAGCATTGAGTTGGCGGCATACTTGGTCATCTCGGCCGACGGAATGTCCATAAAGATGACGCGGAAGTTGTTGATGAGAAAGGGCTTATAGAGTCGTGTCAGCACCTTCTTGGCACGCTCGCTCTCGGTGCCTACCACCACGCGGTCGGGCGACATAAAGTCCTTGATGGCATTACCCTCCTTCAGGAACTCGGGGTTCGAGGCCACGTCGAATGGTATGCTCACGCCGCGACGGTCGAGCTCTTCCTCGATGGTGCGACGCACCTTGGCGGCGGTTCCCACGGGGACGGTCGACTTCGTCACCACGACCACATAGTGCGACAGGTGCTGGCCAATGGTGCGGGCCACCTGCAGCACATATTTCAGGTCGGCCGAGCCGTCCTCGTCGGGCGGCGTACCCACGGCCGAAAAGACAATCTCGACATCGTCGAGCACGGCGGCCAGGTCGGTGGTGAAGCGCAGTCGTCCAGCGGCAACGTTCTTCTTCACCAGTTCGTCGAGTCCAGGCTCGTAGATGGGTATCTCGCCGGCATTCAGCCGCTCTATCTTGGCGGCATCGACATCGACACAGGTTACCGTGGCACCAGTGTCGGCAAAACACGTGCCCGACACCAGTCCTACATACCCCGTACCAACAATTGCAATATTCATCCTTACTATTTACGTTTTTACGATTGTACTATTCAAAGAGTTCGGCATCACGCAGCAGAGGCTGACGGAGGTCCTTCTCGCTGGTCTGGACCAAGGCCGGGTCGATGGGCCACTCGATGGCCAGCTCGGGGTCGTTCCACCTGATGCCGGCATCCTGGTCGGGCGCATAGGGGTTGTCCACCTTATAGGTGAAGATGGCCTCGTAGCTAAGCACCAGGAAACCGTGGGCAAAGCCGCGCGGGATGAAGAACTGGCGCTTGTTGTCCTCGCTCAGTTCGACCATGACGTGGCGTCCGAACGTCGGCGAACTGCGACGGATGTCGACAGCCACGTCGAGCACGCGCCCCTTGATGACCCTCACCAGCTTTGCCTGCGAGGCGGCACCTTTCTGATAGTGCAGGCCACGCAGCACACCGTAGCCCGACTTCGACTCGTTGTCCTGAATGAAATGTACCGGTCCGACGTGCTCAGTGAACTCTGCCTCCTTCCAAGCCTCCATGAAGTAGCCCCGGGCGTCGTTAAACACGCGCGGCTCTATCACGAAGATGCCCTTGATTTCTGTCTCTCTATATTCCATATTCTTCTAATTTTGTGCAAAGATACTGCTTTTTTTTCATTCCAAATCATTTTTAAGTTTCTTTTATTTGCAAATGTCGCAAAAAAGCCGTACTTTTGCAAACGTGATTGAATTAGACAGACATATTGAGATACTATTACTCAGTAACGACTGCGTTATCGTTCCCGAGTTGGGTGGCTTCATGGCTCACCACGTCGAGGCACGATACGACGAGGACGACGCCATGTTCCTGCCGCCTCAGCGCACGTTAGGCTTCAACCCTCAGTTGAAGCTCAACGACTCGCTGCTGGTGCAGTCGTATGTCGAGGCCTACGACATCAGCTACCCCGAGGCGCTGCGACGCATCGAGTCGGAGGTGGCCGAACTGAGACAGCACCTCGACAACGACGGCTTCTACGAGATGAACGACCTCGGACAGCTCTTCATCAACCGTGAGGGCAAGCTGGAGTTCGCCCCGTGCGAGGCAGGCATACTGACGCCTGAGTTCTACGGACTGAGCTCGTTCGAGATAAAGCCCCTGGTGCCGGCGACCGTCGATGTCGTCCAGGCTGAGCACGAAAAGCAGGCCACCCTGCTGCCGCTCAAGCCCGAGAACGCTGAGATTACAATCAAGATGTCGTGGGTACGCAACGCCGTTGCCGTTGCTGCCGCTCTGGTGGCCTTCCTGCTGATGACCAAGCCCGTGAACGAGGAGGTACAGACAGGACTGAGCATGAGCCAGATTAACCTGCCCATCATCCAAAAGGAGACGCCAAAGCGGCCCACTGTCCCTGTAGCTGAGATTGAGCCTGCCGTCGAAAAAGCAAAAGAGCCCGCCGCCAAAGCCGAGCAGCCCGCCGCCAAAGCCGAACAGCCTGCCCCCAAAGCCGAGCAGCCTGCTCCCAAAGCCGAGCAGCCCGCCGTCGCTAAGCCTGCCGTGCCCGCAGCCAAATTCTGTATCGTCGTGGCCAGTCAGGTCTCCAAGAAGGGTGCTGATGAGTTCGTAGCAAAGCTGCAAGCCCAAGGTTACACTTCAGCGCGCGTGTACCTTTATAATAATGTGCGCCGCGTCATTATCGGTTCATACCAGACCGAGGCCCAAGCCTATAAGGCATTACAGGATGTACATGCCAACCAGGAGCTGGCCGAGGCTTGGGTGTTTGAGGCGAACAAGTGATTAGTGATAAGTTGTTAGTAATAAGTTGTAAGTGAAACGAGTACGCTGTCCTAAGTGCGACCATTACATCATATTTGATGAGACAAAATACAATGAAGGCCAGAAGCTGGTCTTCAAGTGCGACGAGTGCGGCCGACAGTTCGGCATCAGGATAGCCGCAAAAGCCTCACCTACTGATGGAGGTTCGGAGGGGGCTCCCGCAACGGAAGATTCAGAGCAGTTTGGCGCTATCATCGTCATCGAGAACGTGTTTCACTACAAGCAGGAAATCCCCTTGCACATGGGCGACAACGTCATCGGCCGCTATCAGAAAGGAAATCCCATTAACACACCCTTTGAAACCGTTGACCCCAGCGTCGACCTGAACCACTGCACCATCAACGTCAGTCGCGACAAGCATGGCCAACTGCGCTACACCCTCGCCGACAACAACAGCAATACAGGCACCTTCGTCGACAACGTCGAGGTAAAAGGGCGCGAGCGGCGGGTCATCACCGACGGCACGCTCTTCACCATTGGTGCCACAAGCATCATCCTGCGCACAGCAGAGAATAGTTGAAAACCCTTTTTTTAACAACATAAAAATAACAGAGAATATGGTAAAGCACATCATACTGTGGACACTGAACCCGGAACTGACCGAGGAACAGAAACTGAGCGTGAAGGCTGGCATCAAGGCTGGTCTTGAGGGGCTCGTGGGCAAAGTGCCCGGACTGATTGACGTCAAAGTACACACCGAGGGACGACTCAGCTCGTCGAACGCTGACGTCATGCTCGACTCAACACTGGAGTCTGAGGAGGCACTGCGCGGCTATGCCAAGCACCCTGAACACGTGGCCGTTGCCAACTCAAAGGTACGCCCATTCACCGTGCAGCGCTCATGCCTTGACTTTGAAGTAAGCGAGAAGTGATGGCGAGAAAGAAGAAAGCACTGCCGCTTTTAGAGGGCGTCACCATTGAGACTGCTGCCGCCGAGGGAAAGTCGCTCTTCCACTGGGAAGAGATGGTGGTCTTCGTACCCTGGTGTGTGCCGGGCGATGTCTGCGACGTGCAGATACGCCGCAAGAAGCACTCCTTCGCTGAGGGCGAAGTGGTACGATTCGTGGAACTGAGCAAGACGAGGGCCGTGCCCTTCTGTCAGCATTTCGGGGTATGCGGCGGCTGTAAGTGGCAGAACATGCCCTACGACGAACAGCTGCGGATGAAGCAGCAGCAGGTCTACGACCAGCTGACCCGTATCGGAAAGGTTGAGCTGCCTGAGTTCAACCCCATTCTCGGTAGCGTCAAGACCCGTGAGTACCGCAACAAGCTGGACTTCGGCTGTGCCAACAAGCGTTATCTGACTAAAGAGGAGATAGAACAGCTGCCGCACGACCAGAGTCAAAGTCTGAAAGACCAGCCTGCCATCGGTTTTCACATCACCGGGGCCTTCGACAAGATTCTGCCCATCGAGAAGTGCTGGCTGATGGACGACATCCAGAACCGCATACGAAACGAGATTCGCGACTACGCCTGCGCACAATGCATCACTTTCTTCGACCTCAGGGCACAGGTGGGACTGCTGCGCGACGTCATCTTCCGCAACAGTGCCAGCGGCGAACTGATGGTCATCGTGCAGTTCCACTACGATGAGACTGGCGGCGAGAAAGAGGCTAAGGCACTGCTTCAACATATTGCCGATAAGTTCCCTGAAATCACGTCGTTACTCTATCTCGACAACCAGAAGTGCAACGACACCATCGGCGACCAGGACATACTCGTCTACAAGGGTACCGACCACATATTCGAACTGATGGAGGACCTCAAGTTCAAGGTCGGGCCGAAGTCGTTCTACCAAACCAACACCGAGCAGGCCTACCACCTCTACAGCGTCGTCCGCAAACTGGCCGGACTGACAGGTCAGGAAACCGTCTACGACCTCTACACTGGTACGGGCACGATAGCCAACTTCGTGGCACGGCAGGCCCGCCAGGTTATCGGCATTGAGTATGTTCCCGAAGCCATTGAGGACGCTAAGGTTAACGCCGACGTGAACGGCATCAGCAACACCATGTTCTTTGCCGGCGATATGAAGGATGTGCTCAACGACGAGTTCATCCTCCGCTACGGCCGTCCCGACGTCATCATCACCGACCCGCCACGTGCCGGCATGCACCCCGACGTGGTGAAGACCATTCTCAGGGCTGCCCCCCGCCGCATCGTCTACGTCTCGTGCAACCCCGCCACTCAGGCCCGCGACCTGCACGACCTGGACGCCCAGTACCGCGTTGACACCGTACAGCCGGTAGACATGTTCCCCCATACCCCGCACGTTGAGAACGTCGTCCTGCTGAACAGGAGGTAGGCAGAACGTCTTATATAGGATTTTTCGCAAAAAAGGGTGCACGGGTGACACAATGCCGATAAACAGAGGGCGTGCACCCTGTTTTAGAGGGTGACACGGGTGACACAAGGGTGACACATTTTTCGTAAATTCTCGAGAGAATTTAAACGCTACCCGCCGTCTGACTCCCCGAAAGGCGCCGCCTAACGTTCAAATTCTCTCGAGAATTCATCACCGGTCGTCGCTCTTCCATCCAGACCGCGCGCCGTGTCACCCTCGTGACACCCTGTGTCACCCTTTACAGAGGGTGACACAGGCCGAAACATCCTGACTGACTGTCGGTTAGACGTGGTGTGTCACCCGTGTCACCCTAAAACGCGAATTATTACATGCGCGCGCGTGCGCGCGTGTAAGTGTGACGGTCTGAGCTCATACTTTACGCCCGTCTTCATACCATCCCAATTGTGTCATTGCCATAGCGGCTCATTCTCCCAGCCACGGGGGAAGCCCATTTGTCTGGTGATGGTGTTCGGATGGGCTATAAGAAGACTTAATAGTCTGTCTTTTATCTGACTGTTAGGCGTTATGCCCTGTTCCAAGTAGAGAAGGGTACATAGCTGAGCGTATAGTTTCATGGGACGTATGTGCTGCGTATCAACCCATAAGAGCGGCAGTCGTCTTGGCATCTGGGGCATTGCAGGATAGCGACGGTTCCATGCTCGGGCATGGTGTGCACAGCAATTGCGGAGGACGGTGAGACTTCGCATCCAACTTTCAAGATAGGTGTATTGAGGCAGGCCGAAACTCTTTGCCACCTGTTTCTTTACCTCCGTATCTTTCATGTTGGCATACAACTTTGAGAGATTGCCGAAAGAAACGACTTCCAGCGTCTTCCATACGGGAGGCATGGATGGTGAACTGTACTTGGCAAAGTGTTCCTGTAGAAATTCTTCCTTCGAACGGCTGAGTTCCACTTGTATGTTGTCAAGGCATGTCTGGAAGATAATTTGATTGTTGAACTGCGAGACATCCATAAACCAAAATGCTCCGTGCGTCATAGAGAAGAAATGAATGATGCGTGTGCGTAGGGCAACCTCAATGTCCTGTATGGCAGTGAAGATGATGGAACGCAGTTCCTTGTCGAACGTATATAGCGAAATGACATCTTCGAGGCGTGTGCCACTTACAAAGCGATGTGTATTCTCGTCTCTCTCGAAGATTTTCCAGTAACTGGCCAGACGGAAGTAACTGATGGAGGCAAGTTGCTTCAAGGCTGTGTCGTCATCACTGACGATGAGACCGCGTTGCTTCAGCATGGCAAGCTGAGTTGTGATGTCTGTTGGTTGCTTATTATATCTCATACCCTTATAAATGACGAAGTCCCGCCGTGGTACGCATTGTTAGGAGGCGTGGCGGGAACTGTTGGTGCAAAGGTACTGCTTTCATTTGAAATAGCCAAACTTTTTGAAGAAAAAAGTGGTGAGAACCAACTTTTAAGTGGTGAGGGCCAACTTTTAAGTGGTGAGCACCAGCTTTTAGAATCTTAGTTGACATTGAATGACCATAATCAATCCCCACATAATTCTGCGACGTGCTTATCGAGGTCGGTGCTGCTGCCGTCTCTTCCGGTCAGCTTGTGGTAGAGGCGGCGGCGCAGGTTGCTGATGTTACTCTTGGTGCAGACCATGAGGACGGACATCTGGAGGGGACTGCAACGTATGACGATGAGACCGACGACATGGCGCTCCTGCTCGGTCAGCGTCTGGTCTGGCTGGTGCTCAGCATACTGCTGCTGCAGGGTGGCGAAGAACTTAGGATGCTGGCGGTCAATCTCGGTGCGGAGTGCCTGCCAGTCCTCAGCCGTCGGATGGGCGTCCTGGGCAGATAGGTCGTGGAAGCGGCGGGCAATGTCGGTGTCGAGTATTCCCCGCTTCATCTGACTGCGCAGCGAGTGGAGCATCTCGGCATATTCGCGGTTCTGCTCCAGCGTCTCGCGGTGTTCGCGCCGCAGTTTGTAGAGGTGGTAACCTGCAAAAGAGATGACCGCCAAGAGCAGCAACAGTCCACAAATGAACAGTGTGCGCTCATGTTCCAGCTCCAGCTCGTGATTGATGAGCACATTGCGCTGCCGGTACTCGTCCTCATTCTCCAAGAAGCGGTCTTTCTTCACGTCCATATAGCCCTCAACGTATTTGGAGTCGAACTTGGCGCGCAGTTCATAATCTGGGTCGCGGTCGGGAAACTTGTCGTAGAGGTTCATCAGCCTTTCGTAGCCCTGCAAGTGGACATAGTTCCACGGATGGTCGAGCTTCATGTAGTAATAGTGGGCGGAGTCAAAATCGCCCAATCGCAGATGGTAGTCACCACGCAACTCCCAGTGCTGGATGGCGGCATACGATCCCACATGCTCCAAATCCTCGCGGGTGAAGCGTTCGTAACGCTGCATCCACATCGTCATCGAGTCGGGTAAATTGGCATCCTTGCGGTCGTCGTTCAAGAGATAGGATAAATAGGGAGCGAAGGCATCGACGGCCCAGTCTTTCCGTCCCCGCTGCCACAGCTCGCTGAAGGCGCGATAGGCGGTAGGCAGGAATTGAACATCGACATTCACCGTCAGCGCCACATTCGCTTCCTGCCCCATACATCTATAATATAATAAGGTGTCGCCAGCCAGCTGTGCCAGCCTCATGCCTCGCCGTGCCGTTTGCTTTGCTACCTCATCGTCAAAGGAGAACTGCTGGTTGATGCTCCACTCATAGCAGATCTCGGCCAAGGCACGCGGGTCGAAATCTGCACTCAGCGAGTCCACGCAATCGGTGGCCATCTCGTAGGCGAAGCCCTCGTATATCAGTGCCCCGTGGCGGCGGTACATCTTCGCCATCATGCGCCACGCCTGCTGCAGCTCGCGGGGCGTGCCGTGCCGCTCCATGTAGTAGAGCACGGCACGGGCGTCGGAATCGTTGGGCATCGCGTCGTAATGGTCCGTGGCCTCCATCAACTGATCCAGCATCTGCACCTGCCGCTCATGTCCAGACTGGCAGGAGGTCAGCATGGCCATCAATAGAACAACAGCTATATGTCTCATAACGGCTGCAAAGGTACGAAAAATCCCCCAAAACAACTTGTAAACTCAGTTTACAAATCTTTTTCATACCAAATAAAAGCCTTTTTCCGTTATGTAGGTTAGGAAAACGAAGCATTCGTTTGTCTCTAAGATAAAACGCAAGCAACGAAAGATGAATCAGAGTACACTGGAGAAGCTGTTCCGACAACACCATGGCCGCCTGCTGGCCGAAGCTCGTGCCATGCTCTACGACGCCGCCGAAGCGGAGGACGTGGTGAGCGAAGTCTTTGCTGAGCTGCTGAGACGCCTGCCCGAGGTAGAGACTGGTCGCGAACTGGCTTACCTCTGTGAGAGCGTGCGCAACCGCTGCCGGAACGTGCTTGCCCGCAAGACGCTGACGGAACGGGTGACGCATCTCTATGCCCTCGACCAACCCACGGCGACAGAAGATGAGGAGAAGGAGCGGCTCGACCGTCTGCAGGCTTTCATACGGACAGGACTGACCGAGGCTCAGCATCGCGTGTTCCAACTCCGCTTCGGCGAGGAACTGAAGTATCGTGAGATAGCTGCCGAGCTGGGCATCAGCGAGGTGGCGGTGTATAAGCATCTTGTTGCTGCGATAACACGAATCAAAAACCATTTCAACTATTAACGACATGGAGACGAACGACAAACTATTGAAGCTGCTGCGGCTGATGGACGAGCCGGAAGCCATGACCGAGGCACAGTTGCAGGAACTGCTCTCGGACGAAGAAGTGCGAAAGGCCTACGACGTGATGGCCGACTGCAAGAAGCTTTACCAAAAGCCTCAGCAAAAGCCCTTGAGCGTGAAGTGGCTACAGCTGTGGCAGAGATTCCGGATTGCCGCCGTCTTTCTCGGTGCAGTCCTGCTTTGTGGATTGGCTTGGGCTATCATTCCACGTATCATGTCTTCCCATACGGATTCGCCCCAACCGGCACAGGTAAACACTCCCCTACCTCACAGCGAGGGGCAAGGGGCTGGCTCCTCCGTCCGTTTCGACGACGTGCGCCTCGACAGCATCCTCACCGTCGTCTCGGCCCACTATGGCAAGACCGTCAGCTTCCGCGACGAGGAGGCCAAAGGCATGAAGTTCATCATGACATGGGATCCTGACATGCCGCTTTCCGACTTCATCGACGGTCTGAACCTGTTCGACGGACTTAGCCTGACCTTGCAGCGCGACACCATCTTTGTAGAGACCGCTGAAGATAAAGTTAGTATGTGATACTTATGAAACGGCTACTCTTATTTATTCTTTTATATCTGTCGTTTAGCGGCGCATTGGCACAGGTCAGCCACGATTTCCACAACACCGTGCTCACCGAGGCCCTGCGCACTATTGAGCTGGGACAGCAGGAGTACACCATCACCATTCTCTCCGACGGTCTTGACAAGCTGCAA
>OCTX012269648.1_pt1 | contig 20083 bp, 24 predicted proteins | sample 1539691 | NCBI WGS metagenome assembly OCTX01 (sample SAMN02144231, study PRJEB22623) | gut metagenome | biome: sheep rumen | host: Ovis aries | place: New Zealand
TGGATAAGGTAAAAGAGGCTTTTGAAGATTTCATGGAAAGGTTTCAAATGGACACTCTTGATTTTGGTATGGTTCACTATGTTGATGAGTTAAAAGACTATGATGAAATAATGTCTGGAGAATTCATGGAATATGTTCGCGAATTAAAAGAAAAAGGAATTATCAAGCATATTGGTTTAAGCACACACAACACAGACATCGCTATTTTGGCTGCTGAAAATCCTGAAATAGAGTTATTGATGTTCAGTATCAATCCCGCTTATGACATGTTTCCTCCAACAGAAGTAATTGAAGATTATTCCGATGATGATAAATACACGGATTTGGCAGGTCTTGATCCAAGACGGGCTGAACTTTATCAGTTATGTGAAGATAATGGGACTCCTATTACTGTAATGAAAGGATATGCAAGTGGAAGATTGTTCAATGACAATGATTCTCCATTTGGTGTTGCTTTAACTCCAGTTCAATGTATTCATTATGCATTGGAACAAAAAGGTGTGGCCAGTATTTTTGTTGGTGTTAATAATGTTGAAGAGTTGGATGCCGCACTTGAATATGAAACCGCTGGCGAAAATCAAAAAGAATATAAGGATATTTTAGCCAATGCGCCAAACCATTCATTTGAAGGAAAATGCATGTACTGCGGACATTGTGCACCATGTACTGCAGGAATTGATATCGGCGGATTGATTAAGTTATATGACCTTGCAGTTATTCATGATGAAGTTCCTCAAAGCGTTCAGGAACATTACAATAATTTGACTTATGATGCAACTGAATGTATTGCCTGTGGGGAATGTGAAGACAGATGTCCATTCAATGTAAAAATTGTTGATATAATGTTGGATGCACAGGATTTATTGAATTAGTTGATATCTGAATAAAATACTCTTTAAAGATAAAAATCATGAATGATAATTCAAATAATAGGATATATGATTTTCTATTTAATACAGCATATCACGAATTAATTAAAAAGAAAATAATTTAATTTAAGAGGGATGAATATGAAAAAATTAGCTTTTGGAATGATGAGGTTACCAAAATTTGATGAGAATGATGATTCGACTGTCGATTTTGAACAGGTAAATGAAATGGCAGACTTGTTTTTGGATAGGGGATTTACATTTTTTGATACCGCATATCCTTATCATATGGGAAATAGTGAAATTGCATTTAGAAAAGCAGTAGTTGAAAAATATCCAAGAAATTCTTATGTTATTGCAGATAAACTACCATTATTTTTAATAACCTCTGAAGATCAGCTTGAACCGATATTTTCCGAGCAGCTTGAACGTACTGGTTTGGATTACTTTGACTATTATTTGTTGCATAATGTAAGTGGCTTTTCAGAACCGGGATTTCTGAATGTTGATTCTTTTGCATTTGCAAACAAGAAAAAGCAAGAAGGTAAAATAAAGCATTTGGGATTATCCACTCATGCAAATGCAGAGTATTTGGATAATATTTTAACAATACATCCAGAAATGGAATTTGTCCTGCTTCAAATTAATTATCTTGATTGGGAAAATGAGGGGGTGGAATCAAGAAAATGTTATGAAGTTGCATGCAAACATAATAAGCCTGTTTTGGTAATGGAACCTTTAAAAGGAGGTTTTTTGGCAGATATTCCTCCTGAAGCCGAAAAATTAATGAAAGATTATAATCCGGATGCCAGTGTTATTTCATGGGCATTAAGATTTGCTGCAAGTCTGGATAATGTTTGTATGGTTTTGACTGGAGCAAGCAGTTTAAAACAATTAGAGGAAAATATTGACGATTTTGAAAATTTCACGCCTTTAAATGATGAAGAATATGAAATACTTGATAAAGTAAGGGAAATTATTAACTCAAACATTACCGTGGAATGCACTAAATGCAAATATTGTTTGGACGCATGTCCTGAAGAAATTAACATTCCAAAACTCTTTGATTTATATAATAATGAAAAAATACAGGATTTGGGAGATTGGACACCTGTAGGTAATGCTTACGTGAACTACTCAAAGCTTCCGGGTGTTGGTTTGGCATCTGATTGCAGTGAATGTGGTGCATGTGTTGAAGAATGTCCTCAGCACATTGACATTCCAGAGGTCATGAAAGATGTTGCTAAAACATTTGAAACAGATTATTATGGGTTTGTTGATTAACTAATTTTCAAATCCAATTTTTTTTATTAATTTTTATGAGCAAATTTTAATACTATTAATAATATATTTATAAATAATTAAATTAATTTTGAGGATATTATTATGATACCTGGTATGAATAAAAAACAAATGAAACAAATGGAAAGACAAATGAAAAAAATGGGTATGAAAATGGAAGACCTTAATGGGGTTACTGAAGTCATTATCCGTTTTGAAGATAAAGAATTAATTATTGATAATCCTAGTGTTAGTTTAATGAATGTTATGGGCCAGGAAACATATCAAGTTGAAGGTAAAGCCCGTGAAGTAGAACTCGAATATGAAGTTGAAATTCCTGATGAAGATGTTGAAATGGTAGCTAATCAGGCTAATGTTTCTGAAGATGTTGCCAGACAGGCTTTAGAAGAATGTAAAGGAGATCTTGCTGAAGCTATCATGAAATTAGCTCAATAGATATTATGACAGTTATTGCTCATATTTCTGATTTACATGTGAGTAGCACTGCTTTTGATGAAGCAGTTTTTATGAAAGCAGTAAATGAAATAAACAATTTGCAACCGGATATGATTATTTTAACTGGGGATATAACTGATAATGGTTATTATAGAGAATATCAGCAAGCTATTAAATATCTTGACATGTTTGAATCACCATTATTTGCTGTTCCAGGTAATCATGATTCACGTAATCTGGGTCATCAGACTTTCGAAGAGTTGATCGGTGAAAACAGTTGGAAATTAACTAAAGAAAATGATTTTACTGTAATTGGTCTTGACAGCAGTTCTCCTGATGAAAATAGAGGACATATTGGAAAGCCTCAGCGTATGTGGATGGAGCATCAGTTGGATGAATGTGTTGTCAATGATTTATCATCTATTATTGCTCTTCATCATCATGTTGTTCCAATACCTAACACTGGTCGTGAACGCAACGTTTTATCTGATGCAGGGGATATTCTAAAGATTTTAACTACTCATGAAGTTGATTTAATATTGTCTGGACATAAGCATGTTCCAAACATCTGGAAATTAAATGAAACTATTATTGTCAATGCAGGTTCCATCAGTTCTAATAAATTAAGAGGCAAGATAAAAAACTCATACAATGTATATATCATAGATGATGAAACGATTGAGATATTTTTAAATATTGTTGATGGAGAAAAATTTTTATTCGGTAAATATCGAAGAAAACATTAAATATATAATTAAGTTAATATAATAAATGATTGAATAGATTAGTTTTATGGTGGTATTATGAAAGTCGTTGTAGATGCTTCTAATGTTGCACATCATGTAAAAAATGAAAACTCACAGCCTCAAATGGTTAATATTTTAGCTGCTGTCAAGGCGTTAGAGGAAAGTGAAGATGAATTTGTTATTATAGCTGATGCATCACTTCGTCATGAAATTGATAACAAAGATGCTTTTTTGAAACTGTTGGAAAGTGATAATGTAGAAGAAGTTCCGGCAGGAAATGATGCTGATCATTTTATTTTAGAAATTGCTTATAGTGAAAAAGCAAAAATTTTATCAAATGATAAATTCAGAGATTATGCTGCTGAATTTAAAAACATCAATTCATTTAGAATTCCATTTGTTATAAAAGATAATAGATTGACCTTTGGAAGGCCAAAAAAACCTAAACATGATAAGAATATTTTACAGAATATTTCCGATGAAATTATTAAGCAATTAAACTTTAAAAAATGGGAAGTTTATACTGGTAAGGAAGGATTAGAGATTTCTCCATTGAATATTGCTAAACAGGCTATTATTAGAATAGATGATGAGAATAATATTAATTCAAAAGTTGAAAATATTTTCTCAAAAATTCCTATGTTCAATAAAATTGTTGACATGGTTGACGATGTTGAAATAGCAGCACCTTATGTTATTTTTGTACTTGTACATCCAAAAGACTATAAATTAGCTGTAAAGAATGCAGGTAATATTTCTGTCACTGTAGCTGATAGATTAGGTCTTGAGAAAAAACCGTTGATTGCTGTTAGAAATGATTTATTTACCAAACCAGGTACTTTTGAATTAAATATCCTGTTGGCTGATGAAGTTACAGAAACTGCTCCGTATAATGTATTGGTTCGTGTAAGTACTCATGATGAAGTATTTATTAAGAAAAATTCAAGAAATATCGCAAGTACTATTGCCGGTAGATTAGGATCATGGAAGTTTCCATTCGTTTCTGTAAAACCAGACATGTTATTACAACGTCCTGGTGAATTTGAGATTGAATTAGAAAAAGGAGGAAAATTAGATGGTTAATAGCTTATCTAAGGCAGTAATTAAGCTAACCACAGGTCTCACACCAATTAGTGTAGGGACTAAATTTTTTCCAACGGATTCAATGCAAAATGAGTATGTAGAATTATTTAATTATACTCAAACGATATTATTTGAATTAGAAAAAGCTGATATTAATTCTGAAAGTATTGAAAGTAATCTTATAAGAGATATTGGTGCTGAAAACATTCCTGCTGAGTTTAATTTTTACGAAATTAAGCCTGCTGAAAATAAAATTGAAGAATATGCTCTTGTAAGTAATATCGTTATGGGTAGTGATCGTTATTTTTATGTTGAACTTCCAAATCCGTCAAATTTAATTAATATATTTGTTAAGATTATTGAGAATGAAAAAGGGGAAATTGTTGAAAAAAGCTCTACTGAACTTGTTGCTAAAATGTTGAGTAAAAATGATGCAATTAGGGTTGCGATTGAACTAATTGGAATAGGGCTTGAAAGGGGTGTTGACGTAATTTCTGCAGTTGGAATGACTGGTGCAGCTTCAATTGAAAGATCAATTAATTACAGACAAAATTTAGGTAATTTCCCTGGTGTCGCTTTTACAAAACTTGGCGGTGAATATGCTTTGGTCTTTGAAGGCCCATTTAAATTGTCTCAGTCCAAACCATCAGAATTTCAGAATTATTTATTTGTTGATTTGATTGACTCCACAGGTTACACCAGCAAGCATGGTAAAAACCAATTAGTTGATTTAATGACGAATATTAAATATTTCATTGAAAGCGAATGTGGGGGAGAGCTTGAAGGATATAGGGAAGGTGGTGATGATTTTATTGCACGTTTCCCATCTAAAGATTTAGCTATTCGTGCGGGATTGGATGCCGCATGGTTTGCATTGGATAATGATGCTAAAATCAGAGCTGGTGTTGGTAGAAGCCGAAGAGAGGCTGGTGAAAGAGCTCAATTGGTTGATAATTTAGGTTCATCATCCCCATTGTCATTAGTGGTTTTTGAGCTAGCTAATGGTTTATATGCATATAATGTTCCATCCGAATTTACAAGAACATTAATTAATCTTTTTGAAAATGAAAAACAAAAGTTAATAGGCGTATTTGCTTTTGTATTTATAATTACTTATTTATTGAGTGTATTGGGTTTAGGTGCTTTTAGTTTCATAACTATAATTATAGCATTGGTATATGCTCTTGTTGCTTGATTTTAAAAAATATAAAGGGTAGTAATGTGACTAGAAAAAATGAAGGAAAATTAGCTTTAATTATGATATTGGCATTAATTGCTTTTGTCATTGGATCTGCCATTGGTATTTCAGTAAGTATTGGTGAGCATGAAAATCAGACTGTTGAGAATAATACTACTCATTATGAAAATGTAACTGTTGAAATGACTTCAAATCTTAATAAGAATAAGACTGTTGTGTTTGATCAAGTGCAAGATTCAGTGGATTACAATAATAATCAAACATTGCAAGATAATGTAGTGTCTAATGGATAGGTGATAAAATGGATTTCATTAGGGATGTAAGTGGAGGTTTCTCCATTATTGAGAATGTTAAAGTTTCTGGAGCACGTGAAGGAAAATATGGTGTTACTGTAATTTTAGCACCAAACAGCACGGCTTCAGCTGTTTTTACTACGAATAAGGTTGTTGCAGCACCGGTAACATATACAAAAAATGTAGTTAAAAAAGGTGTTGTGTCTGCTGTTGTGGTAAATAGTGGAAATGCTAATTGTTTTACTGGCCAAAAAGGAATTGAAGACTGTGCTGAATTGGTGAATCTTGTTTCAAAAGATTTGAAAGTTCCCGCATGTGAAATTGCAATTTGTTCGACTGGTGTGATTGGTCGTGAAATGCCGATGGACATAATATCTAAAGTGGCATATGAATCTATTTCTAAATTGGACAATAAACCTGAAAACTCTTTGGCGGCTGCAAAAGCAATCATGACAACAGATACTTTTCCAAAAGAAGAGGCTGTTGAAGTGACTTTATCTAATGGTGAAATTGTTAAAATTGCAGGTATCACTAAAGGCAGTGGAATGATTGCTCCAAATATGGCGACAATGTTGTCGTTTATTGTAACTGACGCAGTAATCTCTCAAAAGGCTATTAAGAAAGCATTGACCAAGGCTGCAGATTTAAGCTTTAACATGATTGTTGTTGATGGTGATGAAAGTACAAATGATACTTGTTTGATGTTGGCAAACGGATCTTCTGGTGTTGATGTTGAAAAAAATGGTGGAATAGATCCGAACTTCCAAGAAGGCCTTAATCATATCTGTATTAATTTGGCTAAAAAAATGGCTCGTGATGGAGAAGGCGCATCCAAATTCATTGAAGCAAATGTTAAAGGTGCAGAATCATTTGAAGATGCGAAACTCGCTGCTAAAGCTATTGTAACATCTCCTTTATTCAAGTCTGCAGTATTTGGTGGTGACCCTAATTGGGGTAGGATTGTTTCAGCTATAGGTTATTCTGGGAGTGAATTAAATCCTGATATTGTAACTATTGCAATCGCTGATGATGAGGATGAAGTTGATCTTGTTCGCAAAGGCGAAATTCTGGCTTTTGATGGAACTACATATTTAGAACGTGCAGAAAAGATAATGCAATCTAAAAATGTCACTGTTAAAATTAACATGTTTTTAGGTGATGGTGAGGCTACTGCATGGGGTTGTGATTTAACATATGATTATGTTAAAATCAATGCAGAATACACTACATAAGAAAAGTTTATATATACTTTAAGAACAAATATTTTTATGTTCTATAATAATTCTGATATTATAATTATAAAATTTTAAGGAGGGTAGATTATGGCAAAAGTTAAAGGTACTAACAGAAGAACAAGACAAAAAAGAAGTTATACTAAACCTGGTAGTAAAAGAGGAAGAGGAGTTAAACAAACTTGGAAAAAATAAATCCTCTTAAAACTACTTTTTTTTATTTAACCATTAACCAATCATAAATTTCTTATATTTTAATTGATTTTATATGTTATTATTTTATCTATTATTTATTCAACTATTGTTTTAATTTAGAGGTCATGTCATTTAATAAATTTTAGTCATTGATTTTGTGGTCTGTTATTGTCTGATGTAGATGTGATGTTATAAAAATATCTTTTCAATCGAAGTGAAAACTATTTCACTAAAAATATATACTATCTTTAAAAGATTTATTATTAGGTGAAAATATGAAGATGCCAGCAAATGGACATAGAGCACATGGATTTTCAAGTGAATTCTTTTTAGATTCAAATGAAATAATTGATGAATTGAATCTTAACGGTTCAGAAATTATAATGGACGCAGGATGTGGTGACGGACATATTGCAATTAAGCTATTGGATGAATATATTGATTCCGGTAAAGTTTATGCAGTAGATATTTATGATGCTTCAATTGAAGATATGGAAAAATATAAATTAGAAAACAATGTAGATAATTTAATTAATATTGAAGCAGATATTACCAAAGGTATTGAAGAAATTGACGATAAAACATTGGATGTAATTTTGATGGTAAATGTTTTTCATGGATTCACTGCTTCAAGAACAGTCGATGAAGCAATAAGTGAATTTTCCCGTTTGATTAAGGATGATGGTAAGATAGCCATCATGGATTATAAAAAATGGGATGTTCCTAAAGGGCCTCCAACTCAAGTAAGAAGTTCTCCTGATGAACTTGAAGAGATATTTGCAAAGCATAATCTAAAAATGACTTACTTAAATGAAGAGATTGGAGAAGATATTCCTCAGGGAAAATCACATTTCTTCATTGTCTTTGAAAAGGAGTAATTTAAATGATTTTTGCAGCTATATTGGCAGGCGGAATTGGATCAAGAATGGGTGAAACAGACACTCCAAAGCAATTTTTGACATTGGGTGATAAGCCGGTCATTGTTCATACAATCGAAAAGTTCGCAATTAATTCTAAATTTGATAAGATTATTGTTTTGTCTCCAAAAAACTTTATCAACTACACAAATGATTTAATAAAAGAGTATTTTGGTGATAATAATAACATTGTTGTTTTGGAAGGTGGAAAAACAAGGAATGATACATTGATAAATGCAATTGAGTATATTAATGATAATTTTGATATCGATGATGATTCAATAATTGTTACTCATGATTCTGTACGTCCATTTGTCACTCACCGCATAATTGAGGATAATATAAAAGCTGCAAAAGAATTTGGTGCATGCGATACTGTTGTTCCAGCTACAGACACTATTGTGGAAAGTGTTGATTCTAAATTGATTAAAAATATTCCTATTAGAGATAACTATTATCAGGGTCAGACTCCACAAAGCTTCAAAATAAATAAGTTGTCTGAATTAGTAAATAGTTTATCTGAAAGCGAAAGCAATATTTTAACTGATGCATGTAAAATATTTGTTCTTAAAAATGAAGATGTATATCTGGTTGATGGTGAAATAACAAATATTAAAATTACATATCCTTATGATTTGAAATTAGCTAATACAATTTTAAAGGAAATCTAGCATGATTAATATTATTTATAGATTGAAATATCCAAAATTCTTTGAAGAATCAATTGATAATATTGAATTGGATGGTGTGGTTGTGCGACCGACTTATCTGTCAATATGTAAGGCAGACCAAAGGTATTATCAAGGTTCAAGACCTCCCGAAGTCCTCTCACAGAAACTGCCTATGGCTTTAATTCATGAGGCTGTCGGTGAAGTGGTTCATGACAGTAAATCTGTATTCGATTCTGGAGATAATGTTGTCATGATTCCCAATACTCCAATGGGCAGTGATTGTTATCGTGCTAATTATTCTACTTTATCTAAATTTAGAGGAAGTGGATTTGATGGTTTTACAAGTGATTTGGTTAGTTTAAATCATGACAGGGTAGTTAGGCTTCCGGATAATTTTGATTTAAGGGTTTCATCATTCATTGAATTAATGACTGTTGCTTATCAGGGAATAATGAAGTTTAAAGAATTTAAAAAGGCATCCTGTGGTGTGCTGGGTGTTTGGGGAGATGGAAATCTAGGTTATATCACTGCATTATTTTTAAAAGAGATTTGTCATGATAGTGAAATTGTTGTTTTTGGAAAGCATATGGAAAATTTAAACTTGTTTTCATTTGCAGATAAGGTTTACATGATTAATGATGTTCCTGAAGACTTTAAAATAGATCATGGATTTGAATGTGTTGGTTCCGCAGCTTCACAATCTGCTATTGAACAAATCATCAATATGATTAATCCTCAAGGAACAATAAACTTGTTTGGCGTAAGTGAATATCCAATACCAATAAATACACGTATGGTGTTGGAAAAGGGATTGACATTGCAGGGAAATAGCCGGTCTGAAAGGGAAGATTTCGAAGGTGTTGTCAATATCCTTCAAAATAATCCTAATCTTTTTGATTACTTGTCTAAATTAATTACAAATGTCTGTGAAATTAAATCCATTGATGATTTGAAAAAATCATTTGACCGGGATTATATCTCAGACTTTGGAAAAACCGTATTGAAATGGGAAATTTAGATTATTTTAATGCTCTGTTTAAAAGTCTCAAACATTCTATTCTTAAATTTTTTCTGTCCTTTTCTTGACAGTATAACGGAATCATGAATAATGTATGTATGTCTTCATTGCTAATGCGGATATTTTTGTCAATTTTTTCTTTTATATGATATAATATTTCATAGATTGGACTTCCTGCAAAACAGGCCAGTTTAATGTTAAATGATGCTTCAGAAGGGATTGTGCATTCTGGAGTCAATATTTTGACTGTATCCGGACATAATACATAAATTGATATTGAAACATTATTTATTTTATATAGTTCTTCTGCCAATTCAATGTATTTTGATAATTCCTTTTCATCAAAGTCATTTATTTGATATTCCAAATCGATAAGTTCTCCATTTTCTGTTATGAATATGTCTCCTCCTTTATAACAGTTCTTTTTAATATCAGTCATTTCTGGGGGAGCAAATCCTATGATTTTTCTTTCTTCATCGAATACTTCTTTTATTATTACGATTTCTTTTTGTATATTTTCTTCATTCATTTAAATCTAACCTTTATTTAAGTAATTTATATTATTTAATATTGTTTTTAATGCTTTATAAATTGGTAAGTTTCTTATTAAAGCAATTTTAATATGTTATTTTAAAATTTAATGGTTAATATAATTTTTATTTTTTGAGGTATTTTTTAATGTTCTGGATATTGTTTTCCAAAAATTTATATACTACTTAAACACAATATGTTATTACACAATGTGTTTATGATGTGATTAAGACGCATTTGTGATAATTGGAGGTGAGGCAAAAATAGTTTAAAAGTATATTCAATACTCATATTACACCTTTTAGAAAAAACACGAAAATATTGTGTATAATATCACTTATAACTTGTTTAACTTCGAACACGTAAAAACACGAAAATCATGTTAGAAGAAAAATAGTTGTTTTGTTTTTTGTATCATTTTTATTCTAACTCCTTTTTGCTTGGGTAAACACGCACCAACAGTAACCATTCCCATTTCTAACATGATTTTTAATTTATTTTATTATTTTTGATTTTATTCGTTCTATTCTTGAGGAATTTTTTAATTGTGCTAATCTGATTTTGAAATCAGCTTCGGAAGGTATTTCATAGAGCTGTATATTTATTTTAATCGATGGTGCACAGTAGACATATACATTCACCTTCTTTTTTGTTTTTTCATATAATGCCTCGGCAAATTCGATATAGTTTATATGGTCTTCTATGTCATAGTCTCTCTCCTGAATTTCTAAATCAATGAATTCTCCATCAGACAATGTGTAAACGGATCCGCCCTGATAATATTTGCTATCTACTTTTCTTATCTCTTCAGGAGTTTTTTCAACAATTGTACGATTTTCCTTAAATGCTTTTTTAATTAATGTTATTTCCTGTTCATTCATTTTATCAGTCCTTTCTTGATAATTATTTTCCATAATTTTAGGCATTCGACTCTCAAGTTTCTTTTGTCTTCGGGTGGACCCATATAAGGTATCATTTTCAATGCATTCAAATCGTCGTTATCCAATTTTTCACGATTTTCAACTAGGCCTTTGATATGCCTTAGTGTATCGTATGTACTGGAATATTCAATTACTGATAAGTTTATGGTTATTGGAGCAGTTGACTCAATTTCCTTTGTTACTTTTAATTTCACATGAGGTGAGCCTAGGATATAAATGCTGATTTCTTTTTTGCTTTTTTCATATAGTTCCTCACCATATATTTGAAATTTATCTAATTCTTTATTTCCAAAGTCATTTTTTGTCATTGAAAATGAAATTAATTCATCGTTTACGGTCTTGTATATCACGGAGGGAATTTCATGTTTTATTGCTATTTCTTGTATTTCATCAGATGCTTTTCCAACAATTTCCCTATAGTCTCCAAATACATTTTCTATCAGGGAATATGTGGTTTCATCATAATTTGTTTCGCACATTATATATCACCATTTTGGATTAAATTATTTTATAGTTAGTTATATTAAATTTTAAAGTTTATAAATTAGTATAGTATGATTTTATACAATATTCTATGGTAATACAATAAAATAAGTTCATATGAATATTATTTTGTGGAGGTAAATTTTTTTATTTAATAATTAAAAAATTATCATGCCTCTTTAAAATTCATATTTTTGGATGGTGTTGATTTTTCCATGATTCATTAAAATTCACGATATAAAAGAAAGTATTAAAATAACTTAAAATATAATATAATATTATTACTTAAAAGTAAAAAGGTGTTTAAGTGAGTGAACAAAAACTAGAGATATTTAATGTTTTGAATTTTTTGAATAGTGGTTATGAACTTGAAGATATTTTAAAAGAGGGAAATTTTGGAACTTTTCCATCAGCTGAAGATTGTATCAATTATTTGGTTGAAAATGGCTATCTTTCTGGTGAAGGGGAAACTATTAGTGCTGAAAGCATTTCTAAAAAATATACTGTAGCTCAATTAAAAGAATTATTAAAGGAAAATGGTTTAAAAGTTTCAGGTAAAAAACAAGAACTTGTTGAAAGATTATTGCCTGTTTTGGGTGAAAGTTCCGGAGATTATGAGTTAACTGAAAAGGCAAAGGAATTCATTGAAGAAAATCAATGGATAGATTTATACATGTTTGCACTTGTTGCATTCAGATTTGATGACTATGAAACATATGTTAAGGCATCAGCTGAAGATGATGTTCAGACTGCTTTAAAATTCTGTGATGAAATCATCTCAAGATCTTTAATGTCAAATCAATTTTTAGTATTTATTGATGCATTGTCTGCAAAAGCCCATGTTTATGCATATGATGGCGATTATGAATCATTCCTTGACTATGACTTGCAAAGATTTATCTTAGGATTGAATCCGATTATGGATTTGGATTCACAAACCTATGCGTCATATGATATTATTAATGCTGCTAATGTAATCAATTTAAAAAATGTTACTGAACGATTTAATTTCGGCAGTTTGAAGAAAAGATTTGATCAAATCTGGGCAAAATCACACATCAAATCTATTACTGTACCTAAAAAGACTTCTTATAAATTTTTACAAAAAGCGCTTTCTGGTGCAGACATTGAAGAGTTAAACTTCGATTTAAGAGAAAGATACTTTAATAAAAAATATGGAATTTAGATTATGAAAGCTAAAGTTGCCGGAATTTTATTTTTAATTGGTAGTTTATACTATTTAATTGCTGAAGCTATTTCTGCAACTTTTTTTAATGCTTCATTAATCAATACTTATGTGTTCCATACCATTTCTGAGTTGGGAATTCCAAATGCAAATTCCCCCTTATTCTGGCTGATGAACTCTGCATTTATTTTAATCGGCTTGACTTTAATTTTTGGAAATTTTTATAGTTTGAAGGATTGTATTATTAAAAACAAGACTATTTTTTATATTTTTACTTTGGTAACATCAGTTGGAGTCATTATTGTTGGTGTTGTTCATGGTGGAAATCCTTTAACTTCTGGATATCACACATTGGGTGCGGTAATGGCAATATTGGGAGGAAATATCTTGCTTGTTTTCATTTCCAAATCAATGGGTGAATTCCAAAATTATCAAAAAATTACCTTTATTTTAGGTATAATTGGCATTATTGTATTTTGGATAATGTTTTTTATCATGGGTAATGATTATATGCCCATATTTGAAAGATTATCCGTTTATACATTGATTGTTTGGTCTTTTATCACAGGTATTTATTTAATTAGTGAAAATTAAAGCAATTTTGGAATTGTGCTGATTTAAAATATAAAACTTTATATACTACTTAATTTAACTAAAATTTAAAGGTGATATTATGGTAAACCTTGATAAAGCTATCGAAGAAGAAATTTTAGCAATTGTGGAAAAATATCAAAAGGAAAATACAAAACTTTTAAACTACCTTATAACAGATGATGAAATTACATTTTTCTCACCAGTAGGTAATGGTAGTCAAATAACTGCTGAAGACTTACAAAAAGTTGCAGACATTTTAAAAGGATCCTTTGAAGGAATGGAAATTGTAAATCAGGAATACAGATTCAAATTTAAAATGGGCATTTAACTGCTCATTTTTATTATTCTTTTTTTAAATATTCTTGTGTGAGCTTACATTCGCTCATACATTTTGTACAGCCTAGTCCTGCCTTGTATTGGTCAATAATGTAGTCTTTGCAGGTTTCAATATCAATAATGTCTTCCCTATTTAAACGGTCATTCCATTTTTGGGGATTTATTGCATTAACTGGGCATGCATCCTGACAGTTAGTGCAGTCATCACATTCTGAATCGGTAATGGGGTTTCCAAATTCAACAGGCATATCAGTCAATATTGCTCCAAGTGCAACTGCTGAACCGTACTCTGGGGTAACGAATAATGCAGACCTTCCAATCCATCCAAGTCCTGATTTTGTAGCTATTGTTTTATACGGCAAAATACTTAGCAATTTTTCCATATCACATTCATTACGTGTCATTGTCAACGCAAATGCATCATAACCAAGATTTTTAATGTATTCTTCCCCTTTCATGGCAATTTCAGTTAATTTTGCAATTTGGCCGTGAAAACATTTCCAATATGATTTATAATCTTCTTCATTTAAGAAATGCATTGCTTGCTTTGGGAGTTTTAAAACAAGGCTAATTCCATTGGGTAGGCTTGTGAATTCACTTGCAAGACCTTCAACATTCGCGAATCCAACTTTACTTGTTCCCAATTTGATAAGGTAATCTTTAAGATTATTCATTTCAGACATAATATTTTTTTATATTTAAGTAATCATATAAACTTATCACTTTTATTGCACATCTTTTGGAAGGGACATAATATGAATGTTGCATTGTTGTTCATTTTTTTATTTTAATCCTCTTTGACAAATGTATGATGATGTAAATGCTTATAAATAATTAAATTTAATATTTAATGTAGTGATAATATGAATGAAATTGATGTATTGATTGAAGCTTTACCTTACATTAAAAAGTTTCATAGTAAAAAGATTTTAATCAAATATGGTGGACATGCTATGATTGATGATGAGGCTATGACTTCCACCGCTCGTGATACAGTATTGCTTAAATATGTTGGGATGAAACCGCTCATTGTTCATGGTGGAGGTCCGGAAATCTCCCGTTCTATGGATAAGTTAGGAAAAGAACCAAAATTTATCCAAGGTTTAAGAGTAACTGATGAAGAAACAATGGAAATTATTGAAATGGTGCTTGCAGGTAAAATAAGTACTGAAATTGTTTCAGAATTAATCAAGCATGATGGTGATGCAATAAGTTTATCCGGTAAGGATTCCAGTTTGATTTATGCTCATAAAAAAGGGTCTAGTAAAGTCGAAGGTATTGAAGAAGAAATTGATTTAGGTTTGGTTGGTGAAGTTGACGAAATTAACTCTGATTTGCTTGAAATGTTAGTGGATAATGATTATATTCCAGTAATATCTCCAATTGGTATTGCAGAAGATGGAACTAGTCTTAATTTAAATGCAGATACTGCCGCTGGTGAAGTTGCAAGTTCTGTAGGTGCTGAAAAGTTAATTATTTTAACTGATGTTCCTGGTGTTTTAAGAGATCCTTCAGACCCAAGCACATTAATTCAAAAAATCAGAATCAGTGAAGTACCTCAATTAATTGAAGAAGGTATTATTTCCGGAGGAATGATTCCTAAAATCGAAACCTGTGTCAAAGCTATTGAAAACGGTGTTAAATCTTGCCATATCATTGACGGACGTAAGGAGCATGCAATGTTATATGAAATCTTTACTACAAATGGTATCGGTACAATGATTTTTGAATAGAATTTTTGTTGATTGGGATAATTTTCCCTTTTAATCTTTTTTTACTGTATTGATTTCTATCTAATTTAAATATATTGTAATTTAACATTTAATTTGAAGGTTTTATTATCTATATAAAATCATATCGAATGTTGTATTACTTTTCAAAATATAAAAAAATAAGTTTTTCTAGATTTTACTTGGATAATTTTTGCCTTCAGGTCATGGCTGATGTATTTGGTGGTTGAAATTTAAATGATATATGCTAAGTGTAATACAACAAAATATTTAAAGTTAGATTAATTTCTAACTTTATTTATTTCTGAAATTGCTTTCTCAATTCTCTTCTGAGTAATTTCCAGCCGTTTACTCTTGGAAGCTCATCTAAATCGTAAATTTTACGAGGTACCTTATATCGAGATAAATTTTCACGAGCATAAGCGATTAAACCTTCATGGTCAGGTTTATCTTTCCATACTACTGCAGCTACTGGCATTTCTCCCCTGTGAATATCATCAACACTGAAAATGGCTATTTCCTTTAGTTTAGGATATTTTATTAATACCTCTTCAACTTCTGTTGGATAAATTTTCCATCCGCTCATCACTATCATGTCTTTTTTACGGTCAGTAATGAATAAACGATTATCTTCATCTAAATATCCAATATCTCCTGTTAAAAACCATCCATCATCCAAAAATGATTCAATAGTTTGTTTTTCTCTTCTCCAATATCCTTTTGCAATTGCAGGACCTCTTAATGCAATTTCTCCTTGCTCATATTTTTCTAAAGTTTTTGTCGGGTCAATTTCATCAACAATTTTCACTTCAGAAAAACAAACTGGATGGCCTACACTTTCAAATCTATCTGCTTCACGATAATCTTCCGGCCTTATTACAGTTCCTGTTCCGATAACGATACTTTCTGACAATCCGTAAGCATTGATGATTGGGATTTGGTATGTTTCATGGAATTCTTTCCATATTTTTTTGTGCAAAGGTCCGCCTCCGCTTATGATTTCACGGACAGTTGTTAATTCTTTTGATTTATCCGTTGTTGTAAGTGAATGGATTACTGGAGGCATTCCTGTTAAAACAGTTACTTTTTCTTTTTCACACAACTCTATGTATTCATCAAAATTAAACTGTTCTATTAGGATATAATATGCTGCTGCTCTTAATGCGGCTATTGCCCATGAAAGACCAACATGAGCCATAGGATAAATTCCTAAAAATACATCGTCCTGTTTTAATGTTAAAACATCACATTCATTGTGTATTGCAGTAAAATAATTTCCATGAGTCAACATTGCACCTTTTGGCTTTCCTGTTGTACCTGAAGTATATTGTAATTGGCATAAATCATCCCAATCAGTATTACAGGCATCCAATATTTCACAATCTTTAAAATCATTCAGATTTTGTGGAATATATGTATTGATGTCAATTAAATCTTTTGCATCATCGTCTGTAATCATTAATTTTGCTTGTGAATCAGTAATTATATATTCTAATTCTGATGCAGTAAATACTCTGTTTGTTGGAATGGCTATTGCACCAATTCTCCATACTGCAAAAAGTGAAAATAGATATTCGCATGAATTATTTAAATAAATAATTACTCTATCTCCTTTATGCATTTCCAGCGCTTTTAGATTACGCCCAATTTCAGACACTATTGATAATATTTCTCTAGAAGTATATTTTTCTCCAGTTTTAGGATTGAATAAGACTTTTTTATCTAATCTTTGTGAATTTGCATCTAAAAATGTAGTAATGTTTAACAACTAAATCACCTCTTTTACAATAGCTTCAGTCATTTCAATGGTTTTGGCTTTACCACCTAAATCGGGAGTCAATACTTTTCCTTTGGCAACTATGTTCTCAACAGCTTTATTTATTTTTAATGCAGTTTCTTTTTCTCCTAAATAATCCAACATCATTGCAGTTGATAATATCATTGAACAGGGGTTTGCAATTCCTTTTCCTGCAATATCTGGTGCTGAGCCATGAACTGGTTCAAATAAAGCATTTTCATCACCAATGTTTCCTGAAGGCGCAAGACCTAATCCTCCAACTAATCCTGCACTTTCATCAGACAATATGTCTCCAAATAGGTTGGTTGAGACTATCACATCAAAGTTTTGAGGATTTGTGATGAGATACATTGCCATTGCATCAACATAAAAGTCTTCTGTTTTTGCTGCAGGATACTTTTTTGCAATATTGTAAAATGATTCTTTAAATACGCCATCTGTCTTTTTCAATACATTGCTTTTATGAACACAAGTAACCTTATTCATTTTATTTCGTCTTTTGGCTAATTTAAAAGCAATATCTGATATTTTTTCACTTGCTTTTCTGGTTATGACTCTTTCAGCTATTGCTTGGCTGTCATCACCATATTCGATTTGGCTATATAATCCTTCTGTATTTTCACGTACAATTATAAAGTCAATATTGTCTTTGATGGATTTAACGCCTTTGTATGATTTTATTGGTCTTAAATTAGCATATGCATTAAGTTTTTTTCTTAGATTTATTATTGGACTTGGTTGGCCTGGTGTTGAAGTTGATGCACCGAATAATGTCGCATCACAAGATTTGGCTATTTTAACGGTTTCTTCAGGTAGTGTAGTTCCATTCTTATTAAAACATTCAAAACCTGCTTCACCATACTTAAAATTAAAATTTAAATCTAGTTTATCCAGTAAAAATTCAGCAGATTCCATAACTTCTTTTCCAATTCCATCTCCGCTTATAATTGCAATATCATACATGATTTCACTTTTTTTGTTCGCATATTATCAAAATACTTTTATACATATAATTATAAAGATATATTTATTTAATAATTGTTATTTTGAGGGATAATATGTCTGAAATAGATGAATTAATTGAAAAGTTAAATGACAAAGATGATTTTGTTGTTGAAGATGCAATAGGTGCATTAGAGCTTAAAGGTGATGAAGCTGTTGATCCATTAATTTCTGCTTTATCAAACAGAAAGAAAAACATTCGTTTACATGCTGCTAATTTATTAGGGGCTATCGGGGATGAAAAAGCTATCAAACCATTAATCTTAACTTTAAGCGATAATAACAAATTGGTCAGAAGAGAAGCTTCTACTGCTTTAAGTCGTATGGGTCCTGCAGCAGTTGATCCTTTGATTGAAGTATTGGACAATCCTGATTGGAGAGTTAGGGGAGCAGCAGCTTGGGCTTTAGGTAACTTAAATGATGAAAAAGCTATTCCAGCACTTGAAAAATTACTTGACGATGAAAGCGGTTATGTAAAATCTGGTGCTCAAAGTGCAATAGCTACCATTCAAAGAAAAGCATAAATCTTTTCTTTTTTCTATTTTTTTTATAAATATTTAATTAATGTATATTTTTTAGAAATAATTTTTAATAGTGCTTTATTTTTATTTAAAAACTTGTATCTGTAGTTTTTTGTTAGTTTTAAATTATCTAATGATAATATTATATAATAGGTTGTTATATATTATTTATTAATGAATAATAGTGTAATTTATAATGATGATGCATGTCCTATCAATAGTGTCAATGATTTGTTAAGTAGAAAATGGATTTTTGGCATTATGAAAGATTTATTTGCAGGTAAAAAACATTTTAATGAATTTAAACAAGATAAACCTGAATTGAGCAATGTTGTATTATCAGATAACTTGAAATATCTTGAAAGTAAGGGTTTGATTTACAAAAATGTCATTGAAGAAGATGGCAAAAGAAATACTGAATATTATCTTACAGAAAAAGGAAAGAAAATGAATAAAATTCTGTATGAAATGGTTGTTTTTGGATTATATGAATTGGAATCTGATTTAAGAACAGATGATTATAAAAATGAAATAAAAAAAGGATATGAGGATATCTTGGATTTATAAATATTCTCTTTTAATTTTACTTTCCAATACATTTTGAGGTATTTCCCTTAGTTTATCTTCAAAATCACTAATCAATTCCTCTTTGTCGGAAAAATAACCACTCACCGGTGCAAGATTGTTGTTGTGATGTCCAAAGAAATATGTATTGTCTGGCAGATTTAACTTTTCAATCAATTCCATTTCTTCTAATATTACATCTTTTTCACAAAGCTGCTTAAATTCTCCATTTTTAGCCATTTCATCTAGTTTTGTTCCACTAACAATTCCTGTTGTTATTATGGACACCATTTTTGGAGGATATGCATTTAATAATTTTGCGGTTTCAATAACATGCTCATTTGAATAGTCATAGCCTCCAACTCCACCCATTAAAAGTGCAATATATCTTATTCCTGCATTTTTCAGTTTTTTGAGAGTTTCATATTCCTGTTCCGG
>OCTX012215438.1_pt1 | contig 20080 bp, 18 predicted proteins | sample 1539691 | NCBI WGS metagenome assembly OCTX01 (sample SAMN02144231, study PRJEB22623) | gut metagenome | biome: sheep rumen | host: Ovis aries | place: New Zealand
ACCGGCTGGTCCGGGGCTCCGGCGTCAATCTGAAGAAGTATCGTTTTGAGCCGTACCCGGAGGATGATGTGACGCGCTTCCTCTATGTGGGACGGATGATGAAGGAAAAGGGCATCGAGGAGCTTCTCGATGCGGCGAAGGCGCTGCACGGCATGAACGTGGAATTCCAGATCCTCGGCTACTGCGATGAGGATTATCAGGAACTCCTGGACGAGCGGGAGAAGGAAGGAGCGATCGTCCAGCTGGGCTTTCACCCGGACGTACAGGCCTATTACAAACGCGCGTCGGCGGTGGTCATGCCGACTTATCACGAGGGCATGTCCAATGTCCTGATGGAGGCATCCGCTACGGGGCGTCCCGTGATCGCGACGAATATCAGCGGCTGCCGGGAGGTCTTCGAAGAGGGCGTGACCGGCCTGGGCTTTGCGCCGAAGAGCAGTGAAGCCCTGATCCAGGCGCTGAAGAAGTTCCTCGCGCTCCCCAGAAATGAGCGCGCGATGATGGGCCGCAGCGCGCGGGCGAAGATGGAGCGGGAATTTGACCGGGTCAAGGTAGTGGAGGCGTATCTGGAGGAAGCACGCAGAGCGCTTAAAAATCAGCATAAAGAGGTGGCAAAAGATGTTTGAGAATCTGTATGAGAAATTACTGAGCGGAGAGGAAAAACTCTCTCTGGTGGGTCTGGGCTATGTGGGCATGCCGATCGCGGTGGCCTTCGCCAGAAAGATCAAAGTCGTCGGATTTGACCTGAACAAGGCCAAAATCGAGAAGTACCTGAGCGGAGTCGATCCGACCAGAGAAGTGGGCGATGAGGCTATCCGGAATACCACCGTGGAATTCACGGCCGATCCGGCCGCGCTGCGGCAGGCGCGCTTTCACATCGTCGCGGTTCCGACGCCGGTCAATGACGATCACACACCGGATCTGACGCCGGTGGAAGGCGCCTCCAGAATTCTCGGGCAGAATCTGACGCCGGGCAGCATCATCGTCTTCGAGTCCACCGTCTATCCGGGCGTGACCGAGGAGGTCTGTGTCCCGATCATCGAGAAAGAATCCGGCCTGAAGTGCGGCGTGGATTTCAAGATCGGCTATTCTCCGGAGCGCATCAATCCCGGCGACAAGGTGCACCGCCTGGAGACCATCACCAAGATTGTTTCCGGTATGGACGCGCAGACGCTGGACACTGTGGCAAAGGTTTACGAGCTGGTGGTGGAGGCCGGCGTGCACCGCGCCGAGTCCATCAAGGTGGCAGAGGCTGCAAAGGTCATCGAGAACAGCCAGCGCGATATCAATATTGCCTTTATGAATGAGCTTTCGATTATTTTCCACCGGATGGGCATCGACACCAAAGCCGTGCTGGAGGCAGCGGGAACCAAGTGGAATTTCCTGCCGTTCTCGCCGGGTCTGGTGGGCGGCCACTGCATCGGCGTGGACCCTTACTACCTGACCTATAAGGCAGAGCAGATGGGCTATCACAGCCAGATCATTCTCTCCGGCCGCAGGATCAACGACGATATGGGCAAATATGTCGCGGAGCAGCTGGTCAAGGAACTGATCCGGAACGACATCCCCGTCAAAAACGCGCGCGTTGCCATTCTCGGCTTTACCTTCAAGGAAAACTGCCCGGACACCCGCAACACCAAGGTGATCGACATCTACAGAGAACTGGGCGAGTACGGCATCACCCCGCTGGTGGTGGATCCGCAGGCGGACGCCGAGGAGGCGAAGAAGCTCTACGGCATCACCTTCGGCAGCATGGCGGACGTGAAGGATCTGGATGCAGTCCTGATTGCCGTCAAGCACCGCGAATTTGAGAAGCTTACCCCCGCCGACATCGCCGCCTTCTACAGAAGCGATCGTCCGGTGAAGGTTTTTGTCGACCTGAAGGGACTGTATAACAAAGCGGACTACGCCGGGGAAGACTGGGCTTACTGGAGACTGTAATCCGCGAACAGGAAAAGGAGAAAATCATGGGCTTTCGTGAACTGACATTTGCGCCGGAGAGCGTGTTCCTCGTCACCGGCGGCGCAGGCTTTATCGGATCCAATCTGTGCGAGGCGATCCTCGACATGGGTTACACGGTGCGCTGCCTGGATAATCTTTCGACCGGACATTATGAGAATATCGAGCCGTTCCTCGCAAATCCCCGTTTTACCTTCCTGAAGGAGGACATCCGGGACCTGGACAGCTGCCTTCATGCGACGGAGGGCGTTGACTTTGTGCTGAACGAGGCCGCGTGGGGCAGTGTCCCGCGCAGCATCGAGATGCCGCTGCTCTATGAGGAGATCAACATCCGCGGCACCCTCAACATGATGGAAGCGGCGCGCCAGAACGGCGTGAAGAAGTTCGTTTATGCTTCCAGCTCCTCCGTCTACGGTGATTCGACCGTCCTTCCCAAGCGCGAAGGACAGGAGGGAAAGCTCCTCTCTCCCTACGCTCTGACCAAGCGGACTGACGAGGAATACGGCGCGCTCTATAAGACGCTCTACGGGCTGGACACTTACGGCCTGCGCTATTTCAACGTCTTCGGAAGAAGACAGGACCCGAACGGCGCCTATGCGGCGGTCATTCCGAAATTCCTGAAGCAGCTGATGAACGGCGAACAGCCGACCATCAACGGCGACGGCCGTCAGAGCCGCGATTTCACCTATGTGGACAATGTCATCGAGGGAAATCTGCGGGCCTGCCTCGCGCCGTCCGAGGCGGCGGGCGAGGCCTACAACATCGGCGCCGGCGGCCGCGAGTATCTGATTGATGTCTACCACGATCTGTGCGATGCCCTGGGCCTTGACGTCGAGCCGATCTTCGGACCGCCGCGCAAGGGCGATATCCGGGATTCCAACGCCGATATCACCAAGGCCCGCGAGAAGCTGGGCTACGATCCGTCTTATGATTTCCGGAAGGGAATCATGCTGGCGATCGAGTGGTACAAGGAAAATCTTTAAAGACAGGAGGGGCGCATGAAATACCGTGTCGTGGTCTTCGGCGTCAAGGACACTTCGGAAAATATGATCGAGTTCATTCAGGGTGAGCTCTGCCCGGTGGATCTGATCATCACCATCGCCCCGAAGGTGCTGGAGAAGAATCAGGTCTCCGGCTTTAAGGGGCTGTCCTTTTTCACGGAAAAATACGGCATTCCCGTCTTTGAAGCGGAGAGCTATTTCCTGACCGATGACAGGACGCAGGCTTTCATGGCTGAAAACGAGTTTGATCTCGGCATCGTCATGGGCTGGCAGCGCCTGATCCCGAAATCGGTGCTGGACCGCTTTGCACAGGGGATTTTCGGCTTCCACGGAAACTGCGGCTACCTGCCCTTCGGGCGGGGGCGCTCGCCGCTGAACTGGTCGATGATCCTGGGCGATGAGCGTTTCAACCTGAACCTGTTCCGCTATGACGAAAAGGCCGATTCGCCCAACGTGTTCGCCACGGAAATGTTCTCCATCAATGCGCAGGACGACATCCGCACGGCCCAGTACAAAAACATGATCTGCTCCAAACGTCTTGTCCGGAAGCTTGTGAGAGCGTATCTGTCCGGAGAGCCGCTGCAGATCCGGACGGAGTCGAAGGACTTTGATTCCTGGTACAACAAGCGCACGCCGGCGGACGGGAAAATCGACTGGCACGAGCGCACGAGGAATATCTACAACCTGATCCGGGGCGTCGCAGCGCCCTTCCCGGGCGCCTTCTGCGAAAAGCAGGAGAGCGGCGCGCGCGTCACAATCTGGGCAGCCCAGCCCTTCGACGACCGCATCGACTTTTCGGGTTTTGCCCCGGGAGAGGTGATCGACGTCTTCGACGGACGGGCGGTGGTCCGCACGGTCGACGGCTCAATCCTGATTAACCGGTATGAGTGCGCGGACGGGACTGAGCTTGCGCGCGGAGATCTGCTGGTATGAAAATTGCCGTCAGAATGGATGATATTACGCCGGATATGGACTATGCAAAATTCGACCGTTTCCGGCAGATGCTGGACCGGCGCGGAATCTGCCCGCTGATCGGAGTGGTTCCGGAGAACCGGGACCGCTCGCTGCACTGTGAGGACGATCACCAGGAGTTCTGGGACATGATCACCTCGCTTGAAAAGAGCGGCTGGAGCATCGCGATGCACGGCTGCTATCACATCTACACCACGAAAAAAGGCGGTCTGTTTCCCTTAAACCATCTGTCCGAATTTGCGGGTCTTTCCGAGGAGCGGCAGCGGGAACTGATCCGCGCCGGGAAGGATGCCCTGAAAAGTCACGGGATTGAGACGGATCTGTTCATGGCGCCGGCGCACAGCTTCGACCGCACAACACTCCGCGTCCTGAAAGAGAACGGCTTCCGCCGGATCACGGACGGCTTCGGCACCGCCCCCTATCAGCGGGATGGTCTGATTTTTTACCCGATTTCCTTCAGCAGAAAGAAATCCCTGTCAGGCGGAGAGGGCACGACGACGCTGGTCGTGCACGCCTCGACGATGAGCGATGCGGAATTTGAGCAGTATGAAGAGATTTTCCGCACGCAGGAGATGATCTCCTATTCGGAGTTCCTTGCACAGCCGGCCGCGGAAAGAGGCGCCGCCGGTCACCTGAAGGAATATCTGATGGCTGCGGGAAAGCGCGCGCTGATGAGTCTGAAATCGCGGCGCAACAGCTAAGGCAGAAGGAGCCACAGGAAATGGCACAGCAGGAAGTGAAGCGCGTGCTCCATGTACTGGGGACGCTGAATATGGGCGGGGCGGAGAGCCGGACAATGGATCTGTACCGCCACATCGACCGGGACAGACTCCAGTTTGACTTTCTGGTCCACACACCGGCAGGGAAAGGTATGCCGACGGATTCGGAATCTCTGATGAAGGCCCGTACACCGCAGTTCTTCGATGAAGAGGTGCGCGCACTGGGCGGGCGGATCTATTCCCTGCCGCGTTTTACGGGAACCAACTATTTTGCATACCGCAGAGCGGCGGAAGACTTTTTCCGGACCCACGGGGACTGGATCGCGGTGGAAGGGCATATGACCAGCACGGCCTCGGTCTATCTGCCGGCCGCGGCGCGCTGCAGCAAGGTCACGCCCGTGACCATCGCCCACGCGAGAAGCGCCGGAACGGACAGCGGCCTGCACGGACTGGCCACCCGGCTGATGCGCCTCTCCCTCTCCGACATGGCACAGCTTCTTCTGACCTGCTCCCGGGAAGCCGGCGTGTCCGTATTCGGGCAGAAGGCCATGGACAGCGGAAGAGTCCGGATGGTTCCCAACGCCGTTGACGCGGGACTCTACGCCTATGATCCGGCGGTCAGAGCCCGGGTGCGCGGGGAGCTTTCCATCCCGGAAAACCGCTGTGTGCTGGGACATGTGGGACGATTTGATGAAATGAAAAACCAGCAGTTCCTTATCGGACTTCTGGATATTCTCTTAAAAGAGCAGCCGGGCGCTTACTGCCTGCTTTTCGTCGGAACCGGGAAGCTGCAGGAGCAGATCCGCCGGGAGGCGGAAAACAGGGGCATTTCGGATTTTGTCCTGTTTGCGGGGCAGTGCCCGTCGGAGCGCACCAGAGCGCTCTACCAGGCGATGGATCTGTTCGTGTTTCCCTCTCTGTACGAGGGCCTTCCGGGAACCGTCGTGGAAGCACAGGCGGCAGGCCTTCCCTGCCGGATCGCGGACACGATTACGCAGGAGGTCTGTCTGACGGATCTCGTGCGGCGCCTGCCGCTGGCTTCGCAGGAGCAGTGGCTTTCGGAAATCCGCGCAGCGCGCGCTCTTTTATTCGAGCCTTCCGCGCAGACGGACGCGGTGCGCCCCGCCCGGTCACAGGACGCGCTGGCGCGCCTTCGGGAGGCGGGCTATGATATTGTGACCCAGGCCGGCGTCATGCAGGACTGGTATCTGGGTCTGGAAAACGGGATCTGAAAGAGCAGTTCAGAATAATGAGTCAGCAGAACACGAATCAGCAGAGCACAAAACAGAATCTTCTCCTGGTCTCCCCGATGCTGCATCAGGGAGGCTTTGAGCGTGTCTGCGTGCGGACGGCGCGGCTGCTCGCTCCGTTTTACAATATCACCATCGCCATTTTTGACTCGGCCGATATCGCCTACGATATCTCGGGCCTCGACGTCGTGGATTTAAAGCTCGGCATGGCCGGCTCGAAGGCCGGCAAGGCGCTGAATGTGCTGAAGAGAATCCGGGCGCTGAAAAAGCTGAAGAAGGACAGGCGGATTCAGGTCACCTACAGCTTCGGTCCCACCGCCAATCTTGTGAATATTTTTGCAAAATCGGGCGACCGGATCATCTGCGGAATCCGCAGCTATATGGATTTTGACAATCCGCGAAAGGTAGCACTGACGTGCCGGCGCGCGGACGAAGTCGCCTGCTGTTCCGCGGAGATCGAGCAGAAGATCCGGACAGAGTTCGGATGCGGATGCTGTTTTACTCTCTACAATCCGATCCGGATCGATGCAGAACAGGATCTCGAAAAGACGGATTATCCGGAGGCGGTCCGGGCATTTTACCGGAGTCACCCCTGCGTCATCATGAGCATGGGGCGGGAGGATGATGTCAAGGGTTTCTGGCATCTGCTGAAGGCCTTCGCCCATCTGAAACAGGAAAAGCGTCTGCCGGACGGCGCCGGACTGGTGATCCCGGGAGACGGAGATTTTGAAGAGTACAGACAACTGGCGGACGGCCTGGGAATCGGAGCGGACTGCCTGTTTCCGGGCGTTGTCCGGGAGCCCTTCGGCCTGCTGAAGGCTTCGCGGGCTTTTGTGCTCTCCTCGCTGCGCGAGGGCTTCCCGAATGTGCTGGTGGAGGCGATGGCCTGCGGTCTGCCGGTCATTGCGGCGGACTGCCCGAGCGGGCCGCGGGAAATTCTGCTGCCGGAGAAGCTCACAGCATCCCGCGCAGACTGGGAAAAGGTTCCGGCGGGCTTTCGGATCACGCCCTTCGGAATTCTGACGGCGCCGCTGGAGGAAGAAAAGAACCTTAAGCCGGACACACTGCAGGCGGGCGATCTGCGTCTTGCCGGTGCCCTGTCGCAGTTGCTGAATGACAAGGAGCTTTATAAAAAGCTCCGCACAGGCGCGCTGGCCCGTGCGGAGGAATTCGGCGATGAGCGGTATATCGAAGTATGCCGTGCACATCTGCACTTCTGATTCCGACCGGCTTTTCCGGCCGGCCTTTTCTCTTTACAGATTCATCAGGACGTAATAGGCGAACAGGTTGTGCCCCAGAATGTTGGGGTGGATACCTTCGCGCGTGAATGCGGCGGCATTCTGTACGGACAGACCGCAGTAGTAGGTGTCGATCAGCTTGCAGCCGTTTCCGGCGGCCACCTGCCGGATAATGCGGTTGTAGTCATTGATGGACAGTCCCAGGGCATTGACCTTTCTGCTGGGGCCGGTCTTGGTGTCATAATTCTGGAAGCTGACAAGCTCCGGGCAGGTCAGGCAGATGATCTGTGCGTTCGGATAGAAGACGCGGTACTTGATCAGCATCATGTTGTATGCGTCGGCAAAATTATTCACAATGCCTTCCGCCGGAGCCGGCTTGCCGGGATAATAGCTGCCGAGCGGGATGTTCTGGAGCAGATCGTTTGCGCCGAGGTAGACGAAAATGACGTCAGGCCGCTGACCGCTCGCCTGCAGGTCCACCAGGCGTTTGATGCCGCAGCCGACCTTGCTGATCATATCCAGCGAGTTGCCCGCTACCGTCGTGTTGTTGCTGGATGCGATCGTTCCGCGGACTGCGCCCGTGTTGTTGATGACCTGCTGCCACCACATCTGGTCCACATAGGCGGGGCTGATCGGATCAATGTCGTTCGCCGGATAGGAGAAATCATAGGACGGCGGGATGACGCCATAGAAGCTGGAAATACTGTCTCCGCTGACCGCGATGACCTTCCCCTTGTAATCGGCCGGTGCCGCGTTGACAGACAGCGGGCGGATGAGGCCGGCAAGGATGAGAACCGCCAGAGCGGCGGCGACAAGACGCAGCAGCTTTTTCTGCTTCAGCGGGGAAAAGCGAATCATCATGATTGTTAGATCTCCTTTTCTGATTATGATGCATGGAAAAAAATGGACAGATCTGCACGTAATATTGCATATGTTGTGTTTGCGGCAGATCACATATACAATAATAGCTATGCAGGGGGATTTTGGCAACCGAAAACACCTTTGGATGAGATTGGAGGAAAAACATTTGAGACATCATCGATCCTTATGCAGAATGATCGGAATAGCGGCACTTTCCATGGTGCTTATCACAGCAGGCTGTGCTTCAGGGACGTCCGGCGGCAGTGAACAGCCGGTTCTGGAGAAGGTGGATCCCGCCGTGTTTGAGCAGCAGCTTCAGGCGGCAGAGGAACAGACGGATCCTGGCGCCGATCAGAACGTGGAAGACACAATTGCAGCCGCACTGGGAGACACTTCCGCCGCCGCGGCAGGCACACAGACAGCGGGTACCTCCGCTTTTGACGAGGAGCTGTCCGGCACGCATCAGCGCCGGTTTGCCCCGGAAAAATCAGCTTTTGAACAGAAACTGGAGGAGCCCGTATCCGTACCCGCAACGACAGAGGAAGAGGTTCAGAGCCAGCCGGAGCCCGAGACTGCCCCGAAAGACTTTGTTCCGTACGAGGGACCGGATATGTCGGTCTGCTTCAAGGTTTACGACAGCACTGCCGCGGATTATAAGACCGTTGCCTACCAGCAGGGCTATCCGGAGACGGAGGCACAGGTGGAGGCGCTCCTTGAGCAGCTTTCCTATTACTGGAACCGCGGAGAGACAGCGGCTGTGGACGATCTGGTGCGTCTGCCGCGTTTCCGGTATATGTCCCAGCAGCTGAAGGGGACCCGGGAGTATTTCTACTGGGGAGAGGAGGACGAGAACCGCTTTCCGCACGGAAAAGGCGTCGCCGTCTATGCCAACAATCAGTATTATTTCGGCGAGTTCGAGGGCGGCCTTCGCAGCGGACAGGGTACCTGGTTCCAGATTTTCAATAAAGAAGGAGATTTCTGTAAAAAGAACAACGGCGTGTATTACCACAGCTACTCCGGCGCCTGGGAGAACAATCTCCCCTGCGGCGAGGGACATGAACATCTGAGTCTTAATAATGCCTACCTTTCCATGCGGATTGTGACCAACGTCATGGGGACCTTCCGGAACGGCCTGTATGACGGAAAGGTCTATCTGATCAGCGAAAATGTCGGCGACGATATTCAGGAGTGGGACGGCACGGCCGAGCTCGGAAAGTTTAAAACCTTTGCCGAGGCCAAGTCTTATGATAAGAACCGTCTTGTACCGGTGGCCAGAAGCCGCAGCTCCAGGGACGATTATCTCTGGATGAAGGAGGATCAGAACATCCTTCAGGGCGTCACCGGCCTCATCTACTGAGCGTCTTACTGAAACGTTTCAGAAAAACCAAAAAAGAGATCGGTCAATTTGTCTAATTTTTTTCAAAAAATGGCTTGACTTCCCTACAATTTTGTTATATTGTTGTTTTGCGAAAACGATTAAGGCGAATGCATCGCCGTCGTATTAACAAAATCTCAAAGGAGGACAAGAAATTGAAGAAAAAGGTATTAGCTGTTGTTCTGAGCACATCCATGCTGATGGCTGTCCTGGCAGGCTGCGGAAACGCTGCTGCTCCGGCTGCTGCTCCGGCTGAGGAAGCAGTTGAAGAGGCTGCTGAGAAGGTCGAAGAGGCTACTGAGGAAGTAGTCGAAGAGGCTGCTCAGGAAGTTGAAGAGGCCGCTGAGGAAGTAGCTGAGGAAGCTTCCGCTGAGGGCAAAGTTCTGAACATCTACTGCTGGAACGAAGAGTTCAAGACCCGTCTGACTGACCACTATCCGGGTTATGAGGAAGTGGACGCAACACACGGCAAGATCGGTGATGTTGATGTCGTATGGAACATCACTCCTTCTACCGACAATGCATATCAGAACAATCTGGACGAAGCTCTGCTGAAGCAGGCTGATGCAGCTGCTGATGACAAGATCGACCTGTTCCTGGTTGAGGCTGACTACGCACTGAAGTATGTTGACACTGATTTCACAATGCCTGTTGCTGATCTCGGCATCACCGCTGATGAGCTGGCAAATCAGTACAAGTACACACAGGATATCATGACCGACTCCAACGGCAACCTGAAGGGCGTGTCATGGCAGGGCTGCCCCGGCGTTCTGATTTACAGCAGAGAGATCGCCAAGGAAGTTCTCGGTTCCGATGATCCGGCAGATGTTCAGGAAGCAGTTAAGGATTGGGATACCTTCAATGCAACTGCTGATACTCTGAAGGAAGCAGGCTACAACGTAATGTCTTCCGCAAATGATTCCTATCGTGTCTACTCCAACAACGTTTCCACTCCGTGGGTTGTTGACGGCAAGATCGTCGTTGACGAGAACCTGAAGAAGTGGGTTGACGATGCGAAGGCTCTTGTTGACAAGGGCGAGACCGGCACATGGGCTCTGTGGTCTGATGACTGGAACAAGGGCTTCTATCCGGACGGCAAGGTATTTGCTTACTTTGGACCCGCATGGCTGATCGACTTCTGCATGGCTGCAGATACAGAAGGCTCCGTTGCTCATGACGGCGGCTGGGCTGCAACTGAGGGACCTCAGGGCTTCTACTGGGGCGGCACATGGATCGCAGCAGCGACCGGAACCGACAACCCGACACTCGTAGCTGACATTATGAGACAGCTGACCACGAACGAAGAGATCATGACCGACATCGTGAAGGCCGACAATGATTTCGTTAACAACAAGCCCGCTATGGAAGCTATGGCGAAGGATGAGTCTTACGGCGATGCTGTTCTGGGCGGACAGAATGCTCTGGCTATGTTCTGCGCAGGCGCTGACAAGATTGACCTTTCCAACATCTCCGCTTACGATCAGGGCTGCAACGAAGAGTTCCAGAACGCTATGAAGAACTACTTCGAAGGCAACTACGCTACCTATGAAGAAGCACTCGATGCTTTCTACAAGGCAGTTACTGAGAAGTATCCTGAGCTCAGCTACTAATTCGAACGGCTTATAAACCTGACGAACAAGTAAATAAGCACTGATTTGACTGTGCCTGCCCGGCAGAGGCCGGGCGGGCACTTTTTCGGAAAAAGCGCCGGGCAGGAGGCAGTTTATGGAAAAAAAGCGCAGTAAGGTAGTCAGCTATAATAAGTGGGGGTATATCTTCCTTATTCCTTTCTTTGTTGTATATCTGCTGTTCCAGTTTATCCCGCTTGTCAGCACGATCTGGAACAGTTTCTTCGAAAATTACCGTTCCGGTCTGACACAGATCGGTCCGAATTTTGTAGGACTTGCAAATTACAAGACACTGTTTACCAACGGTGATCTGCTCACATATACCAGGAACACAATGATCATGTGGATCATCGGATTTGTCCCGCAGATCTTTTTCTCACTGCTGCTGGGCGCCTGGTTCACGGATCCGAGTCTTCGTCTGAAATTCCAGCAGTTTTTCAAGACGGTCATTTATCTTCCGAACCTGATCATGGCCTCCGCATTCTCCATGTTGTTCTTCACATTATTTGCGGACAGCGGCCCGGTCAACTCGATTCTGGTTCAGTCAGGAATTCTCACAGAGCCCTTCAAGTTCATGTCCAATGTTACGGCGACGCGGTCTCTGGTCGGATTCATGAACTTTATCATGTGGTTCGGCAACACGACGATTCTGCTGATGGCCGGTATGATGGGTATCGACCAGAGCCTGTTTGAGGCGGCTGAGGTTGACGGTGCGACAGCGAATCAGATCTTTTTCAAAATTACGCTGCCGCTGCTCCGCCCGATTCTGATCTACGTTCTGATCACTTCCCTGATCGGCGGTCTGCAGATGTTCGATGTACCTCAGATCCTGACCAACGGTACCGGTGATCCGGCGAGAAGCTCCATGACACTGATCATGTATCTGAACCGGCACCTGTTCAGCAAGAACTACGGTCTGGGCGGCGCACTTTCGGTCATGCTGTTTATCATCACCGGTATCTTAAGCCTGATTGTTTTCCGGTTTAACAGCTCGAGCACGAAATCGAAACACTAAAGGAAGGAGGAAAAGAGAATGAACGAGAATAAAACCAAAGGCGCAAGCGTTCATGCAAGACGCGCTGTCGCATATATCGTACTGATTCTGCTCACCTTCCTGTGCCTGATCTGGTTCTACATCCTGTTTATCAACGCGACCAGATCCCACGCGGAACTGACCAAGGGCTTCACGCCGATTCCGAGCACGCATCTTCTGGAGAACTGGAGGAGCCTGCTGGCCGGCACACTTCCCGTCTGGAACGGTATGCTGAACAGTCTGCTGATCGCAGTTCTCAGCGCGGTGCTGTGTGTGTATTTCTCCACCATGACCGCCTATGCGATCCACGCATATGACTTCAAATTCAAGAGAGCGATCTTCACTTTCATCCTGGCGATCATGATGATCCCGACACAGGTCACTGCACTGGGTTTCCTGCAGTTGATCGGCAAAATGAAGCTGGACGACTCCTTTATCCCGCTGATCGTTCCTTCGATCGCTGCGCCGGTGTCTTTCTTCTACATGAAGCAGTACATGGAATCCGTCCTTTCCCTCTCCCTGATTGAGGCGGCGAGAATCGACGGCGCCGGAGAGTTCAGGACCTTCAACAGCATCGTACTTCCGCTGATGAAGCCCGCCATCTCCGTTCAGGCAATCTTCACCTTCGTCTCGAGCTGGAACAACTACTTCATTCCTGCCCTGGTACTGCACACCGATAAGAAGAAGACCCTGCCTGTCCTGATTGCACAGCTGCGTTCCGCGGACTGGCTGAAGTTCGATATGGGCCAGGTTTACGTCATGATCGCGTTCTCCATTTTCCCGGTCATCGTCGTCTACCTGATCCTTTCCAAGAACATTGTCGGCGGCGTTACGGCCGGCGGTGTAAAAGAGTAATAAAACACCTTATATTTTTCATTATCCCTTCTGAAGAAAAGTACCGGCCGGCCCTGCCCGGCCGGTACTTTCATGGTATAATATATGCGCTGCACTTAACCAGAACATCGGACCGGGGGTAAATAGACATGAAAAAGAACATATTTACCGCAAAGACAGCATCGGCTGGCAGAATTGTGACAGAAGGCGGAAAAACAGCTCCGGAGGCACATGCGGAGGGGGTTCAGTGGATTCAGGTCGAGTTTATAAAGGGAATGCGGATTTCCCCGACCTTCTTCTCCAAGATCGGAAAAGAGCACCTGTATGATTACACCGCGCTCGAGAAGAACCAGAAGCAGCGGTTTATCCGTGTTTACACCTTTTTCAGGAATCTGGGCTATGAAGAAGATACGGACCTGATCGGCCTCGGCCTGCGGAAGAAGGAGGGCCTGGGATTCAAAGCCCTCAAGAATCATCTCTGCCACACATATATGTCCTTTATTCTCTCCGAACTGACGGATGAGGAAATCGACAATTACCTGCCTGATCCGGCGTAAGGAAAGGAGAACATATTTTGAAAAAGCAGGACATGAACGTAGTCTGTCTGGATATGGAAGGCGTGCTGGTACCGGAAATCTGGATCGCCTTTTCGGAGAACGCCGGAATTCCGGAGCTGCGGCGGACGACAAGGGACGAACCGGATTACAACAAGCTGATGAAGTGGAGACTGGGCATTCTGAAGGAGCACGGTCTGGGACTGAAGGAAATTCAGGCGACCATCGCCGGCATTGATCCGCTGCCGGGCGCAAAGGAATTTCTGGATGAACTCAGAACGCGGACGCAGGTGATCATTTTAAGTGACACCTTCGAGCAGTTCGCCGCCCCGCTGATGAAAAAGCTGGACTGGCCGACGATCTTCTGCAATACGCTGGTGGTGGGTGAGAACGGCGAGATCACGGATTACCGCATGCGCACACAGCAGTCCAAGCTGACGACCGTCCGGGCACTGCAGTCCATCGGCTATGAGACCATCGCGGCGGGCGACAGCTACAACGACCTGGCGATGATTCAGGCCAGCAAGGCGGGCTTCCTGTTCCGCAGCACGGAGCAGATCCGGGCGGATCATCCGGAGCTTCCTGCTTTTGAAGAGTTTGATGAGCTGCTGGAGGCAATCCTGGCAGCGCTGTAAAATAACAAGGAGCACGACAGCGGGGGGCTGCCGTGCTTCTCGTTTGCGCAGATAATTATAATGTTAAAACTGTAGATGCAGTTCTACGCACATAGTCAGCAATACAATGCAGTAATTATATTCCATTCTTTTTCTGTGTGCAAGCATGCAGAGTGCACAGTCAGGTTGTGCGATCTGCGCTGTTCATATCGAAAATTTATAGACCGGAGGAAAGTATGATTCAGGATATTGCTCCCGAAATATTCCATAACGAATTTACGCCGAAACCGCCTCAGGCGGAGGATATTCTGTTCTTTTTCCGGGACCGGGACAGAGCGGTTCTGCTCCGTGACCGGGACGGCAGAATCTCTTTTCCGCTGTGCCGGGAGGTTTTTCCGGAGTGGTTTTCACAGAAAGCCGGACCGGATCCCGCGGACCGGTGCAGGTATCTGTTCAGCATTACGCCGGATCCGGCAAAACCGGAAGAGGTCCGTAACTTTTTCCTGTGGAGTGCCGGGGAAGCAGAGGAAAATGCCGCTGCGCTTACAGCGGACGGCTGTGAATTCGCACCGGTCCGCACCATGCGAAGAGGCGTGCCCCGGGATCTGTGCTTTGCCGGGACGACAGCCTATCATCTCTATGTCTGGTACGACCTGAACCGATACTGCGGGCGCTGCGGTCATCCGACCGTTCTCTCGGAAAAAGAGCGGGCGCTGATCTGTCCCGACTGCGGGAACACGATCTATCCGCGGATTGTCCCGGCGGTGATTGTCGGGCTGACGGACGGGGACAGGATTCTGATGACCCGCTATGCCGGCCGGGGCTTCAAAGGCCACGCGCTGATCGCCGGATTCTGCGAAATCGGCGAGCGGGCGGAGGAGACCGTCCGGCGGGAGGTGATGGAGGAGGTCGGGCTGAACGCCGTCAACATTCGTTATTTTGACTCCCAGCCCTGGGGCTTTGAGTCGGATCTCCTGCTTGGATATTATGCGGATGTGAAGGGAGACAGCCCGATCCGGATGGATGAAAACGAGCTCTCTGAGGCCGCATGGGTCTCCCGGGAGGAGATTGAGCCGGAGGAGGCTCCGATTTCTCTGACAGCGACAATGATTGAGGCATTCCGGCGCGGCAAGGTATAGTACATCGGAAGCGAATATGATAAAATACATGCATATGGTGTGACGGCGCTGCAGCACCTACGCCGCCGGAAAATTCACAGCAGGAAACGATGGAGGGAGACAGGAAATGAAGAAATTTATGGAAGAGTTCAAGGCATTTATCAGCCGCGGAAATGTCATGGATATGGCAGTCGGTATCATCATCGGCGGAGCGTTCACGGCGATCGTGAATTCGCTGGTGGAAGATATCATCAATCCGATCCTCGGCGCCTTTGGCGGCGTTGATTTCAGCAACGTGAAGATCCCGCTCAGAGGCGATGCGGCGATCGGCATCGGCTCCTTCATCAATGCCATTATCAATTTTCTGATTATGGCCTTAGTAATCTTCTCAATTGTCAAGGCGATGAACAAGGCTGCCGAGATGGCGAAGAAGGACGAGAAGAAAGAAGAGAAGCCTACCACGAAGATGTGCCCTTACTGCAAGACAGAGATTGCGCTGGATGCAACCCGCTGCCCTCACTGCACATCTGAGCTGAAATAATCAGATCCGGAAGGAAAAGCCGGAACGGAATACAGCAGACGTCCGGCATACAGTTTAGAACAGATGCGGCAGGCTTCCAGCAAAGCCTGCCGCTTTTTTCCGACGGGCGTGCCGCCCGCACACGGTAAAGGCACCGGGAGAGCAGGACTTGGCTGAGAATCAGTCTGAACATCTTTTATATGATCAGCTTCTGGAGCTGTCCGCGCGGACCACTCCTTTTCACATGCCGGGGCACAAGCGCGTCCTTTCGCCGGCGCCGGGTCTTCCGGTTCAGATTGATCTGACCGAGATCACAGGGGCCGACAACCTGCATCACGCGGAGGGAATTCTGCGGGATGCGATGGACCGCACCGCGCGGCTTTTCGGCGCCGACAGGACCTTTTATCTGGTGAACGGCAGCACAGTCGGAAATCTTGCGGCCATCCGCGCCGCCGTTCCCGCGGGAAGCGAAGCGGCCGCGGCGGGGCCCTGTCACCGGAGCGTCCTGAACGGTCTGGCGCTTGCCGGCGCCGCCGTACACAGAATCCGGCCGGAGCGCGTTCCGGAGTGGGGCTTTTCAGGCAGCGTGAAGCCGGAGCAGATCGCGGCGTTTCTGGACGAATACCCGGATGCGGCTGCAGTCATTCTGACGAGCCCGACCTACGAAGGCGTCGTTTCGGATGTGCGTCAGATCGCGGATCTCTGCCACCGGAAAGGTGCCGCACTGATTGTGGATGAAGCCCACGGCGCGCACCTTGGTCTTCCCGGAAGCCGCTTTTTCCCGGAGGGAGCTATTGCCTGCGGAGCGGACCTGGTGGTCCAGAGCGCGCACAAAATGCTGCCGAGCCTGACACAGACGGCGCTGCTCCATGTCATGGGAGACCGTGTGCCGGCAGAGCGCGTGGAACGCGCGCTCTCCGTGTATGAGACGAGTTCCCCGTCCTATCCGCTGCTGTGCTCTCTCGACGGATGTACGGGTATTTTAAGAAACCGGGGAGAGCAGCTGTTTGCGGCGTGGGAGGAGCGGCTGACCCGCTTTTACCGCCGGGCGGCCGGACTGCGGGCACTGAGCGTTTACGGCCTGCCGGAGAAAGGGACAGACTTAAGCGGCCTTTATGCGAGGGATCCGTCCAAAATTCTGCTGCGGGCAGTGTGCGACAGCAGCATTACGGGACAGATGCTTCTCGACGTGTTCAGTAAAGAATATGGTATCGAGCCGGAGATGGCGCAGGATTCCTATGTCCTCTTTATGACCGGCCTGTGCGATACGGATGAAATGACGGACCGGCTGATGGATGCGCTGTCGGATCTCGATGAGCGGCTTCTTGCGGGCGAACGGCTGACAGACTATGCCGGCTGCGGCGGCTCCGATGTGGTCCGCAGAAATTTTGACGAAGAAACCATTTATTAAGAGAGACGGATTATGGACCGGATTGCAGTATTGATACCCTGCTACAATGAAGAGCAGACCATAGAAAAAGTGGTGCGGGATGCCCGCGCGGCCCTGCCGGAAGCAGTCATTTATGTCTATGACAATAATTCGACGGACAGGACTGCGGAGCTGGCCGAGGCTGCGGGCGCCGTCGTGAGAAAGGAGCGGCAGCAGGGGAAAGGCCACGTCATCCGCAGAATGTTCCGCGAAATCGACGCGCAGTGCTATCTGATGACCGACGGAGACGACACCTATCCGATGGAAGCGGCGCCCGAAATGGTGCGTCTGGTGCTCGAGGAGCAGTCGGATATGGTGGTGGGAGACCGTCTCTCATCGACTTATTTTACGGAGAACAAACGGCTCTTTCACAATGCAGGCAACACGCTGGTGCGCGCTACGATCAATCGTCTTTTTGACAGCAATATCCAGGATATCATGACAGGACTGCGCGCCTTCAGCTATGACTATGTCAAAACCTTCCCGGTGCTGTCGGGAGGGTTTGAGATCGAGACGGAGATGACCATTCACGCGGTCTACAACCATCTGCAGATCGACAATGTCGTCATTGAATACAGGGACCGGCCGAGCGGAAGCGCATCAAAACTGCACACCTTCACGGACGGCTTCCGCGTACTCAGTACGATCCTCGAACTGTACCGGGATTACCGGCCGTTCCGGTTTTTCGGAACGCTGGCGCTTCTGCTTGCGCTGGCGGCAATCCTCTTCTTTATCCCTGTGTGGCGCGAATACCTGCGGACCGGTCTGGTGGACCGCTTCCCCACATTGATCGTCTGCGGCTTTACGATGCTGGCCGCGACGGAATCCCTTTTCGCCGGCATGATCCTGGAGAGCCTGGAAAAAAGGAACCGCAGAGAGTTTGAACTGAGCCGGCTGGAGCTTAGCCGGAGACGGAAGGCGGACGGAGAATGAAACGGCAGTGGAAGGACAGCTGGGAATGGCTTGTCATCGCAGGCATTCTGATCTGCGCGGCGGCGCTGTTTCTGTCCGGCGGCAAAAATGTATATATTGCGGTGGCCGATAACCTGGAACTCTTTCAGGCTCAGTACCGGATGCTGAAAAATACGGGGACCTTTTTTACCCGGGGCGCCTCTTCTTCGTTCCTTGCCGGCATTTCCCGGGATGTGCTGCCCTCCGAACTGTCTCTGACTGCACTGCTTTACATGCTGCTTCCGGATCTGACGGCCTATTTTGCCCATTATTTTATCCGCATTCTGATTGCGGTCTTCTCATTCCGGCTTTTATTCAATGAACTGTATCCGGCGCTTCTGCAGGATCCGGAGAGACAGCAGGAACCGCATTTGAGGAGACGCTGCGAAAGACTTGCGCTGCTTGCGGGCTTCGCATACGGGCTGAGCAGTATGTTTCCCGCTTACGGCATCAGCTTCTGTTCGATTCCGCTGGCGGTCTTTCTGCTGATCCGTCTGTATCGGGAAGCGGATCTGAAAAAGACGGCGGGTCTGCTCCTGCTGATCTTTCTTTATCCGCTCCTTTCCTATTTCTCCTACTTCGGACTGTTTCTTCTGGCCTATCTGTGCGCGGCGATCCTGTGGCTTTTCATCCGCGGAATGGTTCTGCGGGCCCGCGGAGCCGCACAGGGCAGGGATGCGGGGCTGATCAGACTGATTCCGGGTCTGATTGCACTGGCCGCCGGCTATGTGGTCTGCGAGAACCGGCTTTTTGCCCAGATGCTGTTTTCGGATGAAGAAACCATCCGCAGCACCATGAAGATTGCCTCGCTCTCCCTCAGAGAAGCCGTTTCCTTTATGGCGGATTCCTTCGTAAACGGCATGATGCACGCCGAGCCGGGACAGAAATATCTGGTGCTGCCGGTCTGCCTTTTATGCTTCCTGGCCGTGAACGGCGGTTACCTTGTGAAGAAGAATGCGAAGGGCATCTTCAGTGATCTCTATAACCTGATCATGCTGATTCTGGTTTTCAACAGCCTGATCTACGGCCTCTATTACTTTGAGACGTTCCGCGCGCTCTTCGAGACGCTGGTCCCGCCCCTGAAGGGCTGGCAGTTCAACCGGACCATCTTTTTCTCGCCGTTCCTGTGGTACGCGGCCTTTGCCGCGGCGATGATCCGGATCACGGCTTATTTTGCCCGGAAGAGTACAGACGGGAAGCGGCTTTCCGGCGCGGCAATTCCCGTCTTTCTCACGCTCGCGGCGATTCTTGTGGTGCTCGCCGCACCGGCGCAGTACAATGACCTGAGGCAGACGGCTTTTGCCAGACTGTATGAGCTGAGGACCGGCGGCCCCGTGAATAATCTCAGCTACGGGGAGTTTTATTCGGAGGAGCTGTTTGATAAGATTAAGGAGGATCTGGATTACCGGGAGGGAAACTTCAGAAGTAAGGAAGTCACCCGGATGGATCCGCAGGACCTGGCGGGCAGGATGGAACAGACAGACGCCGACTGGAGCGTGGCTTACGGCTTCTACCCGGCCATCCTGGAATACAACGGCATCGCGACGCTGGACGGATATCTGGGCTTTTATTCCCAGGCTTACAAGGACGCCTTCCGGAAAGTGATCGCGCCGGCGCTGGAGACCAACGAGGGCTCCCGCAGCTACTATGACGACTGGGGCGCGAGATGCTATCTGTATTCAGGCAGCGGGGAGGTGCTGGTGTCGGCGCTTCGCCGGTATGAAGTCGCGGATCATGAGCTGCAGATCGACGCGGACGCGCTCAGGGACCTCGGATGCCGCTATCTCTTCTCCCGCATCGAGCTCTCCAACGCGGAGGAAAAACAACTGACGAAACGCGGTGTATACACGGACGAGTCATCGCCCTACACCGTTTATGTATATGAGTTAAAATAAAATCAGTTCCGCCGGAAAGGAGCAGGGAATGAAAAAAGCATCAGTGACACTGGACAAGGCTTATCAGATCGGCCGGATTGATCCGCGGATCTACGGCTCGTTCATCGAACATCTGGGACGCGCGGTGTA
>OCTX012263048.1_pt1 | contig 20079 bp, 7 predicted proteins | sample 1539691 | NCBI WGS metagenome assembly OCTX01 (sample SAMN02144231, study PRJEB22623) | gut metagenome | biome: sheep rumen | host: Ovis aries | place: New Zealand
AATTTTCATTATTAACTCCTTTGTAGATTAAAAAGTGGCGAAGCCACTTTTTAAATCCTATAATCTATTATACAAATAATCCATATATTTGAAAATTTTCGTGCACCACTCTTTGTCTGTGCAATATCTAGTATTAACTCCAGCTATTGTCGGTTCATTAAAATATGTACCAGTTGCTGTTAAGTCTTCTGCTATTTGTGTGCCTGCTTTGTTTAAATAGTTTATAGCCAAATATTTTGCGACTGTATCAATTCCATTTGAATAATCTTCAAACGTATTGGCAGATTCGTAAGGGCTTCTATCATAAGCACCAAATCCGAATAAATTATGCTTATCTTTTGCAATGTAAGATGTTCCCCAAGCGCTCTCGTGAATAGCAATTGACGCCAAGAAAATTCCATTTACCTTATATTTTTGCTCAGCATTGTAAAATGCCTCTGCATTGTTTTCAATGATTCCAAGAATGTCAGATGGATTTCCGCTCAATACCTTTTTAAAGTCATCTAAAGTCAATCCGCTTGGTTTTGTTAAATCCATATTTGCATCAAGTGTTTCATACAATTTTTGTTTTCTATTTAATTCGCCAATACCAGGGGTTATAGCCTCAGAAGTTAAGCATTCAGTTTTCAAATATCCTTCATAATTACCATATTTAACCTTGCACCATGTTTCATCTTCATTTAGTTCTTGTAAATCTACATCCAAAGATGCTAAAATAATACATAAGTTTTCAGCTGTATCTTCTGCTTTTTCCTTCAAGCTCACATTACTTGTAACATACATCTTATCCCCAAGGTGAACTTTGTAATATGCTAAAAATTTAGATGTTCCAACCTTTATAATTTGTGGAACTGGTTCTTCCGCAACCTCTTCATCTAAAATTGTTTCTTCTATATATGTATCATCCTCATAACTTTTAATACAGTCAACAAGTTTTTTACCTTGAACACCTTCTTGTGAAGTTACTTCCTCACCCTTTGGTAAAGTTGGATCGTCTTCTTTTTTTATCTCAAACTCAATTGGTCTTTCCTCGTCTTCTACAATTGTTTTAGATTTAGTAATTCCAACGTTTTCTATAATTATTTTTTCAAGATTAAGTGAAGAATGGTTTGTTTCAAACACATTTGTTGCAATCTTTTTCTTAATTTCTTCCTCTTTTTGGTATTCAGCAAAAATGCTATTTGTTGAAATCACTGCAATACAAACAGCAAACGCCCCTGTAGTAACTAATGCTAACTTCTTAATCTGATTTTTATCATATCTAAATTTATTAATTCTATACCTAAACCATTCCTTAAAAGAAAGCTTGTCCTGGTTTATGGCCTTATTTTTCTTAGTTTTTATAGACCCGGTATAATAAACGTCATATATTTTATTCTTGTTTTTGTGAGATTTATTTTTATTTATATTTCTATTATTTTCAAATTCGTATTCCATACGAGCTTGCTGTAATTCTGCAAATGCTTGAGTTAAAGTTTTAGCTTTATCTTCATGATTTACAAAATATTCTGAATCTCTTCTGTTTGTTACCAAGACCGCTCCTCCTTTTTTACATTTTTCTACATATCTATTATAACAAAACACAAAAAAATTGTCCATAGAAAATAATAGAAAAAATATAAAAACCTTGTTTCGGTAAGATGTCCCCAAAAACAAGGTTTTCTTTTATTCAATTGATAGTAAGCGCACTAACCATGTTGGTAGTTCTGTATCAATTATTACATTTAATTCGCCTAGCAAAAAGCCAGATTCTCTATCTTTAATAATAATTTTTGTTGTATCTCCTGTTTGTGCTCCTCCAGCTGTTGTAATTGCAGCTTGCGTATTGTCAGCATTTACTTGCACAGTTGCTACATTTGTATTCTCGCTCTCAAATGTCAATTCTCCAATGTTATTTCCAGTATATGTTACTGTAGCTCCTGATGTTCCTTCGGGCGCTATTAGTGCAATACTTGTTGTAGTTTTATTCATGTATATTGGATTTTTGCTTAAAGTAAAGTTAGTCCATAGTGCATAAATAGTATGGTCAGAATCTGTTGTAACTTGTGTAGATGTTTCAACTCTATTTACAAATGTATTTTCTTTATACCATCCTAAGAATGTATAACCATCTCTTGTTGGTGTTGGTAATGTGCCATATTGACTATCGAATGTTACGCTCTTTGTAACTGTTGCACCTGTTCCTGTCCAGCCTTCTGTTGATGGTATTGAACCACCATTTGCATCTGCTGTTACTGTGTATGGGTTTGCTTCCCATATTGCTTTTAATGTGTGATTGCTTGGCGTTGTTACTTTTGTGTCAGCTACTATGTTGTCGCCTTCACCATTTATTTTCCATCCCTTAAATGTATAACCTGTTCTTGTTGGAGTTGGTAATGTGCCATAAGTACTATCATAAGTTACAGATTTTGTTGCTGTTGCTCCAGAACCCGTCCAACCTTCCGTTGTGTTAATTGAACCACTATTTGCATCTGCTGTAACTGTGTAAGTATTCGCTGTATAGTTTGCTGTATATTTTCTGTTTCCTATACTTCCTTGTTGGATTACTACTGTTGACATCGGTGAACTTGTTAATTTTGTACCGCTTCTTTGCTCAGCTGTTGGATTAGCATGGAACATAATTCTTACATAACAATCTTTTTCAGCTGTATATGTATTTGAATTTGGTCCATTCTTATAATAACTTCCATCTGTATTATATAATCTCCATCTAATATTGCTTACTGCATAAGATCCATATCCACTTAGTGTATATTTTACACCTTGTTTCAACTTAATTGTATTTGTATAATATGAATTTGGATATTGTGAACTTATTTCATGAACTCCTGTACTTAAATTCAAGAATCCTTTTGTCCATGTTAAGTCACTTACTTCTTCAGACCAACCCGCAAATGTATATCCTATTTTTGTTGGATTATTTAATGTAATATCAGCAGTTTCAATATTATAAGTTGTTGGGTTTTCTGTTGCAACTGTTCCACCATTTAATTCATAAGAAATTGTATATGGTGTTGGTACCCAATTTACATATAATGTAACCACTTGATCACCTGCACTTAGGTCTTTGCCACATGCTGTTGCCATGTCTATTGCAGAATATGAACCACTAAACTGATCATATGCTGTTCCTGTTCCATCCGCTTTTGTATTCCATTCTAAACTTTGCTTTGCTGTATATCCTGTTTTTATAACATTAATACCATTTGGATTATTATAATCATTAAGTCCATATGTAGATAATGAATATGTATTAATATCTGTAACACCATTTACATTGCTTCCATAAAATCCTGAAATAACATTAGTAGTGTTATTAACTAGCAATAAATTATCAGAAACACCTACAATGTTTCCATGTATTTCAGACAAACTACCACCATTCATATCATATTGTACATATAAATAGTTAGGTCTGTAATACAAGTTTATTACTCTGCTTCCGTCAGCCGCAATTGTTGTAGTTGCAACTGCTCCAGAAACTGGTTTCGTTGTATCACCTGTTATAAATCCTTCTTCATAAGTATAACCTGCTATTGTCTTTTTCAAGTCAGCAAGAGTTACACTTGCATCTGAAGTTCCCTGTAAATTATCTGTTGAGTTTAAGGTATATGTTGCTGCACCTAAATTATGTGTATAATGATTTACTGTATATGCAGTATCTGTACGAGGTGTCCAATGTGCATAAATAGTATGCGCGCTATCTGTTTGCATTATTGTTGCATCTGTTACCAATATTCCATTTGTTGCGTCTGTGTACCATCCAGCAAAGTCATAACCAACTCTTGTTGGTGTTGGTAATGTACCATATTGACTATCGAATGTTACGCTCTTTGTTGATGTTGCGCCTGTATCTGTCCAACCTTCTGTTGATGGTATTGTACCACCATTTGCATCTGCTGTAACAGTGTATGGATTTGCTTCCCATATTGCCGTTAAAGTGTGATTGCTTGGTGTTGTTACTTTTGTGTCAGCTGCTATGTTGTCGCCTTCACCATTAATTTTCCATCCTTTGAATGTGTAGCCTGTTCTTGATACATCACTTGCTGTTGGTAGTGTACCATAAGCACTATCAAATGTTACTGTTTTGTCTGCTGGCGTTGGTGTACCACCATTTGAGTCGAAGTGAACTGTGTATTGTTTTGGAGTCCAGTTTGCATGGATTGTGTGGTCTGCAGCACTACTTACAGTTGTGTTTGCATTTACTACTCTGTATGGTTCAAAGTTTGTAGCTGTTGAGGCCTCTTCCAATTGTGGGTTTTTATATTGTAATCCAGTAGCACTTGAACCACGATTAATTAATCCAACTACACAGCTTGTAGTTCCTTCTGGAATAACAAATGAATATGATAGTCTATCACCTACATTACATCCCAATTCAGTATTTCTTGTATATCTTCTTCCATTTACCATCATATCGCAACCCATCCATACAGTATTTACTCCTTCAGTCTTTGATACAATTTCAACACTAAATGTATATCTTTTTCCTATTTCTATTTTTTTCATTACATCATGACCATATAAAACATCATAATAAGTTTTTGAATTCACAGTATATATTCCAGTTTCCTCATTATATACAACCATATTTGTTCTTACTATTCCATTATATGCTTTTGAATATTCTTCACTTGAATCTATCAAGTTCTTTCCTGTCCAGTTTTGGAAGTCATATCCATCTCTTGTTGGCATTGGCAATGTACCATATTGATTATCGTATGTTACACTCTTAGTTGCTGTTGTACCTGTTCCTGTCCAGTCTTCTGTTGCTAGTATTGAACCGCTATTAGCATCTGCTGTTACGGTGTAGTTGTTTGCTTCCCATATTGCTGTGATTGTGTGGTCATTAGGTGTTTTTACTATTGTGTCGGCTGCTATATTGTCGCCTTCACCATTTATTTTCCATCCCTTAAAAGTATAACCTGTTTTTGTTAGTGTAGGCAATGTGCCGTATGTGCTGTCGTAAGTTACAGATTTTGTTGCCGATGCTCCAGAGCCTGTCCAACCTTCTGTTGCTGGTATTGAACCACCATTTGCATCTGCTGTTACTATGTAATTATTTGCTTCCCATATTGCTGTAATTGTGTGATTGCTTGGCGTTGTTACTAGTGTATCTGCTACTATGTTGTCTCCTTCACCATTTATTTTCCATCCCCTGAAAGCATAACCTGTTTTTGTTGGTGTAGGTAATGTGCCGTATGTGCTGTCATAAGTTACAGATTTTGTTGCTGATGTTCCAGAACCTGTCCAGCCTTCTGTTGCTGGTATTGAACCACCATTTGCATCTGCTGTAACGGTGTAATTATTTGCTTCCCATACTGCATATAGGTTGGCTGTTCCATTGTTTTCAGTTGTTAAGTTACTAACTACTTGTTCGTCTGTGTAATCTGGGATTATATATAAACGTACATTTTTAACTCTTGGTTTGTTGCCTGTTCCATATACCCCATAGAATGATAATATTGCATTTGATGTTGCTTGATTTGTTTTAACGACTCTAAAATCAAATACATCATGTGTCCATTCTGTTGAAGATACAGTTATTGTTCTTATATTACTACTTATAACATTTCCATCTTCTGTATTGTTTTGAAATGAATATTTTGAATTACTTCCATTTGAGAAGTAAACTCTAATTTTATTATTATTTGTTGTATCATCTGATTTTATATCAAACTCAAATCTATATTTAGCATTTGTTCCATATTTGTCAAAAATATTAGTAAAATTCCCATATGATAAAAATTCCCTAGTTGAATTATTATTTGCACTATGACCTGCATACATTTCATAATCACTGCTATAAACTAATGTATTTTCAAATCCTTCATTTGCTTGTGACCAACCTGCGAATGTATAACCTGTTTTTGTAAATGTATTTTTTGTTAAAGCTTTTGCTTCATCATAAGTCATAGCTTCATCTGCCATTTCGCCTGTTCCACCATTTGCATTAAAGTGAACTGTGTAACTATTTGCTTCCCATATTGCTTTTAGTTCGTGGTCTTGGTCTTGAGTTACTAATGTATTGTCTGTAACGTAATATGGTTCGTATGCTGTGGCAGTTGTGCCTTGTTCAAGTTGAACATAGAATGATAAGTTGTCAAATACTTGGCCATTTGTTGCATGATATATATCATAATATACTTCAGTATCTTCGTTTAATGTAAATGTTGCACTTGTTTCATTTTTATGTAGTTTAATTTGGGCTATCACTGCTCCATCAGAATACCTTCTTATTTCCACATAACAAATTTTTGGTGGTGTATTCCCAGATAGTTTATTTATTGAGAAAGTATAAGTTCCAGCTGAAATCATTTTTGTTACTATATTAGGAGTCCAGCTTATATTCATATAACTCATATAATTTGCATAATTAGCTCCATTTGTCAATTTATACATATTTCGTGCAACATATCCAGATGCATGATCTGATACTTGACCATTTAAAGTATATTTTCCGTTTTCTATTGTAGTTGTATAATTTAAACTAGTTCTTGTTTGATTATCTGGAGTTTCAAACAAGTTCTTTCCATTCCATCCTTTGAATGTATAACCTGCTCTTTCTGGTGTTGGAAGGCTTGTGTTCTCTGCTGTTTCTGCTTTTTCTTTGTATTCTACATTTGTTAATACATCTCTTGAACTTTCTGCTACTGTTGCGCCTTCTCCAGGATTAAATGTTACATTTACTTGTTTTTCTAGGACTGTTTCGAATAGATTTGTTGTTGTATTTTGTCTTGTGTATGGTTTGTATCCTTCTCTGAAGTTTACTGTTGTTTCTTCGCTTTCTTCTGTTGGTGCTACTGTAGCAAATGCTACTTCTCTTCCATAGAATGTTCTCTTTCCATCTGCTGCAGTTGCTTTTGATGAACTAATTATTTTTCCATCATAGAAGTTGAATGTTGATGTTGAATTAGTTATATTTACACCATATCCATTTGTTCCTTGGATTACAGGTGATGTTCTGTCTATGGCTGTTGAGCTGTCGCCGATTGTAATATTATCATTTGCATTTGTAGTTCTGACACCATTAATACCACCTGTTACAGTTCCTCCTTTAATTGTTACTATATTATTAGGACATGTCAAAGATATTCCATATTGTCCTCCTGTGGTTGTTCCTCCTGTTATATTTATATTACCTCTATTAGTTTCATTTCCTCCTCCATAAATAGCTGCCGTACCTCCTGTAATTGTACCTCCAGAAATATTTATTGTTGGTCTATGACTCGCTCCACCAAACGCTATTCCATAAGTTCCTCCATTAATAATTGGATTTCCACTTATATTTACTGTACAATAGTTTATGCCAAGGCATGTTGGAGATGAAAAATTTCCTCCCGTTATATTCATTGTCCTATATGCTGAAAGACAATATCTAACATTTGCTAAAACATTTCCTCCATTTACAGTGATATTAATTCCATAAATTGCTTGCCATCCACTATTTCCTGTAGATTTTATTGTACCATCATTAACAGTAACATTTGCTCCGTTTATTACTGTTGTATTAGCTTCCATTGTCGCGCCATTTACTATTACATTTCCACTATTTGTTACCAAATCTCCTGTTGTTCTTTCTAATTTACCTTTTGTTTCTGCTGTGTCTACAAATGTTGCTGTTTTTCCACTTGCTACTGTTATTTTTTCTGCCATTGTCAATGTTTTACCATTTGTGTCTAATGTTACGTTTTGTCTTATCGTTGCTGCTACTTCGTCTGTAAATGTTCTTAGCACTCGTATTACTGTTGCCCCTTCTATTCCTGCAGCTTCTTCCAATGTTGCTGCATATCTTGTTCCATTTGTTGTTGTTACTTTATAGTTTGCTTGTTTTACATAGTATGGTTCTGAGGTTGTTATGTCGCTTATGTTTCCTGCATTGTCTATTGCTCTTACATGTATGTAATATACTCCGTTTTCTCGTGTATTGTTTATTGCTGGTTTTGAGCTTTCGTTATATGTTTGCCATTCTGCATCCGCTGCTGGTGTTTCACTTGAATTATTTATAATATATTGTATTTCTTTTACTCCACTTACGTTATCGCTTGCTGTTAATGTTATTACATTGCTTGCATCTTGTGCTTGGATTGTTTCTTCTTCTGTTCCTTTCCATACAGTTCCACCATTTGGTGTAATTGACGTTGTTGGTGCTGTTAAGTCTATGTTTACATAGATTACTGTATCTGGGGTATTATCTATTTGGGCTGTTATTTGGTATTTTCCTTCTCTTTCTGGTGTATTTTCTTTGCCAAATGTAATATCTTCTAAGGCTTTTTCACTATTTACTCTAATACCTGTTCCAGTATGGTCTACAATTTCTACGCTTGCCACACCTGCTGGCCAGTTTGCGTCTATTGTAAGAGGCAATCTGTCAGCATTAGCACCATTTATCCATTCGCCACTATTATAGATTTCCTTGTAGCTATCAATTACTTTTATCACAAACTTTCCTAATTGGCGTTGTTTAGCTTCCTGGTACTTTAGCTCTAAATCTGAATCGCTTGTGTTTCCATGATATTCTCTTTTAATCTTCTCCACATCTCTTTTTTGTGATGTTTCTGCATTCATGTTGATAATGAATATCATCATTCCTATGATTAAGAAAAATAGCATCGCAATAAGAACGAATAAAGTAACACTACCTTTTTCGCCTTTGTGCTTTTGATTTAATTTAATTCTACTTGGCAAATTCATAACTGGCTTCTCCTTTGTACAAAGTATAATTCTAGAATTATTTTACTTTCTTATATATATTATTTCAATACCGGTTTTTGCCAGTTTTTTTAAGTACCTTGTATCTCACTAGGGATGCTGTTTTTTGTCGTTTTTTTCAATATAATTATTTTTATTTTACATTTGTGTAACAGTTCTTTGGTAATAACCTCAAAGACCAGATTTTAGGTAACAAAAAAGCCACGCAAGTCAACCTTGCGTAGCTTTTTTAGTTTATTCTTCAACTGTTTCTGCAGTTTCTGTTTCTTCTGCTTGTTCTACTGGTTCAGTTGTTTCAACTGTCTCAGCACTTTCTTCTTGTTCTTGTTCTAATTCTGTGTCTATTTTTGTTGCTTGGTATACTTGCATTCCTGTTCCTGCTGGGATTAATTTACCAATGATAACATTTTCTTTTAATCCTAGTAAGTCGTCTTCTTTTCCTTTTATTGCTGCATCAGTTAAAACTCTTGTTGTTTCTTGGAATGATGCTGCTGATAGGAAGCTGTCTGTTGCAAGTGATGCTTTTGTTATTCCTAGTAGTACACGTTTTCCTTCTGCTTTTCTTACACCTAATTCTTCTGCTTTTTTGTTTTCTTCTTCGAAATCATACATGTCTACTAATGAACCAGCTGGTAAGTTTGTATCTCCGTTGTCTCCAACTTTTACTTTCTTAAGCATTTGTCTACCAATTACTTCGATGTGTTTATCATTTATATCAACACCTTGGTTTCTATAAACTTTTTGTACTTCTGAGATCAGGTATTCATAAACTCCTTCGGCTCCTTTGATCTCAAGGATGTCGTTTGGATTTATAGATCCTTCGATTAATGGATCTCCCGCTTCTACCATATCTCCATTTTTTACTTTCATTTTTGAACCAAATGGTATTGTATATGTTCTTGAGTCATCGTTTGATGTTACAACAACTTCTTTTTTCTTCTTAGTTTCTTTAATTTTAACTTTACCATCTATTTCAGAAATTATTGCTAATCCCTTTGGTTTTCTAGCTTCGAATAATTCTTCAACTCTAGGAAGACCTTGTGTGATATCTGCTACACCTGCAACACCACCAGAGTGGATAGTTCTCATTGTAAGCTGTGTACCTGGCTCTCCAATTGATTGAGCTGCAATTATTCCGACTGCTTCTCCTATTGAAACTAGGCTTCTTCTAGCTAAGCCCATACCATAGCATTTTTGACAAACACCATGTTTTGTTCTACATCCTAATGCTGAACGAACTTTTAATTTTTCAATTCCAGATTCAATTATTTTATCTGCAATTTCATCATTAATCATTGTGTTATTATCCACAATTAATTCACCAGTTGTTGGATTAATTACATCTTCAACTGCGAATCTTCCGATTAATCTTTCATGCATTTTTTCAATTACTTGATTTCCATCTTTTATATCGTAGATTACAATTCCATCATCTGTTCCACAGTCATATTCTCTTACAATTATGTCTTGTGAAACGTCTACAAGTCTTCTTGTTAGGTATCCTGAATCGGCTGTTCTTAAGGCTGTATCTGAAAGTCCTTTTCTAGCACCGTGTGTAGAAATGAAGTATTCTAGAGCATCTAGACCTTCAGCAAATGATGATTTGATTGGTATTTCTACTGCTTTACCTGTTGTACTAGCCATAAGTCCACGCATACCTGCGATTTGACGTAATTGGTTCATGTTACCACGGGCACCAGATTTAACCATCATATAAACTGGGTTTAAGTCTTCGAAGTTATCTTCCATGGCTTTAGAAACTTCTTTTGTTGTTTGTTCCCAAACATTGATTGTTGCAATATATCTTTCATTGTCTGTAATAAGACCTCTTGCATATTGCTTACGGATTGTTTCGATTTTCTTATCTGCTTCTGCTAATAATTCTTTCTTTTTAGCTGGCACTTTTACGTCGTCCATTGAGTATGTAATACCTGCAACTGTAGAATATTTATAACCTAAAGCTTTGATGTAATCGATTACTTCTGCTGATTCTGTTAATCCATGTGTTCTAATTACTCTTTCAATAATGTCTCCCATTGATTTTTTCATAACTGGGAAGTTGATTTCGTATTGGAATGGATCTTCTTCTCTATTGATGTACCCTAAGTCTTGTGGAATTCCTTGGTTGAAAATGATTCTTCCTACACTTGTTTCAATTTTTCCGTGTTTTATTTCACCATTTATTTCTTTTTCTATTCTTACAAAGATTTTAGCATGTGTTGATACTTCATGGTTTTCGTGTGCCATTATTGCTTCGTCTGGATCTTTGAAGTACATTCCTTCACCTTTTTCACCATCTAGTACCATTGTTAAATAATAACTTCCTAAAATCATGTCAAGTCTTGGTGTTGCAACTGGTTTACCATCTTGTGGTTTTAGCAAGTTGTTTGTTGCAAGCATTAAGTATCTTGCTTCCGCTTGTGCTTCTGGAGATAGTGGTAAATGAACCGCCATTTGGTCTCCGTCGAAGTCGGCATTGAAGGCTTCACAAACTAATGGGTGAAGTTTTATTGCTCTACCTTCTACTAATACTGGTTCAAAAGCTTGAATACCTAGTCTATGTAGTGTTGGAGCACGGTTTAACATTACAGGGTGGTCTTTTATAACTTCCTCTAATATTCCCCATACTTCTGGTCTTAGTCTTTCTACCATTCTTTTTGCGTTTTTAATGTTTTGTGCAATTCCTCTTCCTACTAATTCTCTCATTACAAATGGTTTAAATAATTCAACTGCCATTTCTTTTGGAAGTCCGCATTGATATAATTTTAGTTCTGGTCCAACTACGATAACAGAACGTCCAGAGTAGTCAACACGTTTTCCTAGTAAGTTTTGACGGAATCTACCTTGTTTTCCTTTTAACATGTCTGATAATGATTTTAAAGGTCTGTTTCCAGCTCCTGTTACTGGTTTTCCTCTTCTTCCATTATCTATTAGGGCATCTACAGATTCTTGTAACATTCTTTTTTCGTTTCTTACAATTATTTCTGGTGCTCCTAGTTCTAGTAATCTTTTTAATCTGTTATTTCTGTTTATAACTCTTCTGTATAAATCATTTAGGTCTGATGTTGCAAATCTACCACCATCTAATTGTACCATTGGTCTTAAATCTGGTGGGATTACTGGAATAACATTCATTACCATCCATTCTGGTCTGTTTCCAGATGCTCTAAATGCTTCTACAGTGTCTAATCTTTTTACTAGTTTTAATCTTTTTTGTTCTGATGATTTTTCTATTTCTTTTCTTAATTCTTGATATAGTTTTTCTATATCAATTTTTTCTAGCATTTCTCTTAAAGCTTCTGCACCCATTCTTGCTTTAAATGAACCTCTACCATATTTTTCAACTGCTTCATGATATTCTTTTTCTGTTAAGATTTGGCAGTTTTCTAATCCTGATGTTCCTTTGTCTGTTACTATATAAGATGCAAAGTAAATTACTTTTTCCAAATCTCTTGGTGAGATGTCTAGCATAAGTGCTATTCTGCTTGGTATTCCTTTAAAATACCAGATGTGAGCTACTGGAGCAGCTAATTCGATGTGCCCCATTCTTTCTCTTCTTACTTTTGATTTTGTAACTTCTACACCACATCTATCGCAAACTATTCCTTTATATCTTACTCTTTTATATTTACCACAATGGCATTCCCAGTCTTTTGTTGGTCCAAATATTTTTTCACAAAATAGACCGTCTTTTTCTGGTTTAAGAGTTCTATAATTGATTGTCTCTGGCTTTTTAACTTCACCTTTTGACCATTCTCTTATTTGCTCATCTGATGCAATTCCTATTTTTAATTTATCAAATAATTCGTTTTCGTCCAATTTTCTTCCCCCTATAATATTTTTTTGGGTTATTCCATTTTCATAAATGATTTAGCCCCCGCTCCTGCAAACTTTTCCGTCAATCATTTATAAAAATGGAATATATTTAATTATTAATCTTCAATATTATCTTCAGCTAAATCATTATCAAAGATTTCTTCTTCGCCTTCGTCGTCTAGGTCTTCAAATAGTTCATCACTATCATCGTCGTCATCGTCATTTAAAAGCATTTCGCCTTCTTCGCTATATCCATCTGGTAATTCTTCTCCTCCAATTGTCTCTTCTTCTAAAAGTTTTTTATCTCTTTCTGGATCGTATTCGATTCCATCTTCGATGTTTTCTTTTATTTCAAGCTCTTTGTTATCATTTGAATATAGTCTGATATCTAATCCTAATGATTGAAGTTCTTTTACTAATACCTTGAATCCTTCTGGAATTCCTGGTTCTGGGATGTTTTCGCCTTTTACTATTGCTTCATAAGTTTTTACTCTTCCTACTACATCGTCTGATTTAACTGTTAACATTTCTTGTAGTGTATATGCTGCACCATATGCCTCTAATGCCCAAACTTCCATCTCTCCAAAACGTTGTCCACCGAATTGTGCTTTACCTCCAAGTGGTTGTTGAGTAACTAATGAGTATGGTCCAGTTGAACGAGCGTGGATTTTGTCGTCTACTAAGTGGTGAAGTTTTAACATGTACATTATACCAACTGTGATTGGCTTATCGAATGGTTCTCCTGTTCTACCATCATATAGAATTGTTTTACCATCTTCGCTCATTCCTGCTTGTTTTAATACTTCTCTTACGTCTTCCTCTGTTGCACCATCGAAAACTGGTGTTGAAATTTTCCAGCCTAGTGCTTTTGCAGCTCCACCTAAGTGAACTTCCAAAATTTGTCCAAGGTTCATACGAGAAGGTACTCCAAGTGGGTTTAATAGGATGTCTACTGGTGTTCCATCTGGCATGAATGGCATATCTTCTTCTGGTAAAACTCTTGAAATAACACCTTTGTTACCATGACGTCCTGCCATTTTATCTCCAACTGAGATTTTTCTTTTTGTTGCTATATAGCATCTAATTACTTGGTTTACTCCTGGTGCTAGTTCATCTGAATTGTCTCTTGTAAAGATTTTTACATCTACTATTGTTCCTGCTTCTCCGTGTGGTACTCTAAGTGATGTGTCTCTTACTTCTCTAGCTTTTTCACCAAAGATAGCTCTTAATAATCTTTCTTCAGCTGTTAGTTCTGTTTCTCCTTTTGGAGTAACTTTTCCAACTAAGATATCTCCAGGTCTTACTTCTGCACCTATTCTGATTATTCCGTTTTCGTCTAAGTCTTTTAATTGGTCATCTCCAACATTTGGGATGTCTCTTGTTATTTCTTCTGGTCCAAGTTTTGTATCACGGCATTCGCAATCGTATTCTTCAATGTGAATTGATGTAAACACATCTTCTTTAACCAATTTTTCGTTGATTAAGATAGCGTCCTCGTAGTTGTAACCTTCCCATGTTGAGAATGCTACTAATACGTTTTTACCTAAAGCCATTTCTCCGTTTTTTGTTGCTGGTCCGTCAGCTATTGTTTGACCTTTTTTAACTTTTTCACCTTTAGCCACTATTGGTCTTTGGTTGATACATGTTCCACCATTTGTTCTCTTGAATTTACGTAGTTTGTGTGTAATTGTTTTTCCGTTTTTATATTTTACTTTTATTTCGTCTGCTGATACTTTTACGATTTCTCCATCATCTTCAGCTAGAACTAAGATTCCAGAGTCTTTTGCAGCTCTGTATTCGATTCCTGTTCCAACTATTGGGCTTTCAGACATCATTAGTGGAACTGCTTGACGTTGCATGTTTGATCCCATTAGGGCTCTCTTTGCGTCATCGTGTTCTAAGAATGGTATCATGGCTGCGGCTACTGATACAAGTTGTTTTGGAGATACGTCTATATATTGAACTTTTTCTTTGTCAACTTCTATTACTTCGTTTTTGTATCTAACTCTTATTCTTGGATTAATGAATTCTCCGTTTTTATCCATTGGCTCTGATGCTTGAGCTATTATGTAATTGTCTTCTACATCTGCACTCATGTATTCTACAATATCTGTTGCTCTATGTGTTTCTGGATCTATTTTTCTATATGGTGTTTCAATAAATCCATATTCATTTATGTTTGCAAATGATGAAAGTGCTGATATTAACCCAATGTTAGGTCCTTCTGGTGATTCTATTGGGCATAATCTACCATAGTGTGTATAGTGAACGTCACGAACCTCGAAACCAGCTCTTTCTCTTGTTAATCCTCCAGGTCCTAATGCAGAAATTCTTCTTTTATGTGTTAATTCTGAAAGTGGGTTTGTTTGATCCATGAATTGTGAAAGTTGTGAACTTCCAAAGAATTCTCTTATTGCTGATGTTATAGGTTTTGTATTGATTAATGTTTGTGGTGTTATAACATCTAAGTCTTGGATTGTCATTCTTTCTCTTACAACTCTTTCAAGTCTAGCTAAACCAATTCTGAATTGATTTTGTAAAAGTTCTCCAACACAACGAATTCTACGGTTTGATAAGTGGTCGATATCATCTGGTTTTCCTAATCCATGTGATAAGTTTAGTAGGAAGTTTACAGATGCTATGATGTCTTCTGTTGTTATTGTTTTTGGCACTAATTCGTCATATCTTTCTTGTAATGTTTTTACTAAATCTTTTTCAGATGTGTTGTCTATTATATTTTTTAATGCTGAATAGTTAACTAATTCTTTGAAATGAAGTTTGCTTAAATCCACATTTGGTAATACTTTGTGGATGTTTACTGTTCCATTTCCTATTACTCTTACTGTTCTGTCATTTAATGTAATGTCAACAATGTTAATACCAGCATTTTGTATATTTTCTGCAACTTCTTCTGAAATTGTTTCTCCAGCTGTTACGAATACTTCACCTGTTTCTGGATCTACAATGTCTTTTGCAGCAACTCTATCTTTTATTCTTTCAGCTAATGCTAATTTTTGGTTGAATTTGAATCTTCCAACTTTTGCTAGGTCGTATCTTCTATTATCGAAGAATAGTCCATTGAATAATGTTCTTGCAGCTTCAGCTGTTGGTAATTCTCCTGGTCTTAATTTTTTGTAGATTTCTATTAGGGCTTCATCTTGATCTTTTATTGTGTCTTTTGCTATTGTAGCATTTAATAACTCTTCATCTCCAAATAGGTCTCTTATTTGGTCATCTGAGATTATTCCAATTGCTCTTAATAGTAATGTCACAGGAATTTTTCTTGTTCTGTCTACACGAACGTAGAAGATGTCATTTCCATCTGTTTCATATTCTAGCCATGCTCCTCTAAGTGGCATTACTGTTGATGTGTATGTTCTTTTTCCTGTTTTTGTATCAAATTCTTCTGAATAATAGCAACTTGGTGAACGAACTAATTGGCTTACTACAACTCTTTCAGCTCCATTGATTACGAATGTTCCACTATCTGTCATTAGTGGGAAATCTCCTAAATAGATTTCTTGTTCTTTGATTTCGCCTGTTTCACGATTAATTAACCTTACTTTTACATGTAGTCTTGTTGCGTAAGTAGCATCTCTTTCTTTTGATTCTTCTAGAGTGTACTTAGTCTTGTCCTCCATGTAGTAGTCAAAAAACTCTAAAACAAGGTTTCCAGAATAGTCTTCTATTGGTGAAATATCTCTTAATACTTCTCCTAAGCCTTCTTCTACAAACCAGTCATATGAATCTTTTTGTACTTTGATGAGGTTTGGCATTTCGATGTAATCGCCAACTTTTGCAAAATTCTTTCTTGTTGTCTTTTCAAAATTGATGTCTTTTAGTTTCAAAAAAATCACTCCTTAAAAATAATTTAAGCAGATTTTGATGGTGCCCTTTCGAGCAATGATACTTTAAAAAGTCCTTCTTATTTTGCAGTTCTTTTAGTTACTTTTAAATGACTGCTCTGACATTTAATTTCTGCTATAGTTTCCCACAAATAATTCCTCTTTTTAAAATATAAAAATTGAATTTAATAAACTGAAATGGTTGTTCCAAAATTTTACAACCGCAAATCTTATAAATTATATCATTTTTTCTTACGGAAGTCAATGGTTTAGAGCAAAAAAAATAATAAAAATAGCATATCTATTTTTATTATTTTAATTTTTTATTCTTCTCTAAAATCAGCAAATGTTTTTACTATTTCTATTTTTGATTTTCCTTGTTTAATTTCATCATTTGCCTTTACAATTAAGTCTACATCGTAAATTTCTTTTAATTTTTTTACATTTTCCTTTTTATGTCCTATTACATTGTTCACATCTATTGAATTCACTTCAACTAGAACTTCTTTGACTTTCACATTTAATTTTTTTATTTTATTTACAACTGCGTCATACCACAAGCTAGATTCTACAAGTTGCCTAAATGCTGGATGATAAGGTCCCGCAAGTACTTCACTATTTTCTTGTTCTGGACTTGTTATTTCATCTGTGTTTTGCAATCCAATTCTTATTATATCTATATTTTTACTATTGAACATTGAAACTAATTCCTTGCAAACCTCAACAGCTTGTACAACTGTGAGTGGCTTATATGTTCCATCTTCATATTCTTTTGCAAGTTTTGTTCCTTTAATTACCAAAACAGGATAAATTCTTACCATCTTTGGTTTTAATTTTATCAATGCTTTTGCAGTGTTTATTTCATCTATTTTTGTTGAATCTGGTAAACCAACCATCATTTGATGTCCAAGTGTGAAACCATACCTTCTAATTAGTTTTGAAGCTTGCTTTACATCAGCAAATGTATGACCTCTTTCAGCTTTTTTTAGTATATAGTCATTTGCTGATTGAACGCCTAATTCTATTGTTTTTACTTTGTATTTTTTTAATCTTTTTAAAATATTTTTATTTATATAATCTGGTCTTGTAGAAATTCGAATACTGCTAATTTTCCCTGCTTTAATATAGTTGTATGCAGCTTCCAACAATTCATTTTGTTTATCTTCGTCTATCCCTGTAAAACTCCCGCCAAAAAACGCCACCTCAACATTTCCATCATGTTTTTGGATATGATCTAAATAATAATCTATTGTTTTTTTAACATCTTCTTTTGTAACTTGATTTTTCTCGCCACTTATTTTGTTTTGATTGCAAAATGAGCAATCATGCGGACAACCCAAGTGCGGTACAAATATAGGGATAACGTATTTCTTAGTCATTCTACTTCATTCCTTTCTCAAGTTTTCACTTCGACATTTTCATTATTCTTATTATACACTATTTGTTAAAATTTTCAATAAAATTACAAAACTTCTATTGCTTTTTTTGCCGCGTCCATTTCTGCAAGTTTTTTACTTTTTCCTGTTCCATTTGCCAATAATTTGTTATTGCATCTAACTTCAACTTCAAATTGTTTTGCATGGTCTGGACCAAATTCTCTTAAAACATTGTATTCTATTTTTACATTTCCATGCACTTGTAACATTTCTTGTAGCACAGTTTTATAATCTTTTTCTCCAACATGATGAACTGCAATTTCTATATCGTCTTTTAAATTTTCTATTATGAACTTTTCTGCATATTGTAAGCCACCATCTATGTACATTGCAGCTATTACAGCTTCCACGCTATCTGCTAATATAGCTGGTCTTCCTCCTTTGCAGGTTGTTCTTTCAGATTTTCCCAAGTTTAAGAAATCACTAAAATTATGCTTTTTTGCTACTTTATGTAGGCTTGTTTCGCACACTACGCTAGCTCTAACTTTAGTCATTTCTCCTTCTTTAAGGTTTGGGTATGTTGTATAAATGTAGTTGCTTGATATAAATTCTAATATGCTATCTCCTAAGAATTCCAGTTTTTCATTGCTTTCTATTCCATTTTCATATGCATATGATGTATGTGTTAATGCCTGGTTTAGAAGTTCCTTGTTTTTAAATGAATATCCTATGTTTTTTTCTAGTTCTTCTTTGTTCATTTTCTCACCCCTTTCCTTTTCTATTATACACTATTTTCCAGTTTTTTCAAGTATTTTTAATGCAAGTGTTTTTTGGGTTAATTTTAAGTATTCAATTCATACATAATTAAAAAAGAGTAGATGTACAGATCTACTCTTTCTTTATCTTAGTTTCATTCTTATACTTAATAAAGTCTTCCACCAAAATCTTTAATACTGCTGAGATTGGAACTGATAAGAAAATTCCCCACATTCCAAAATATGCTCCACCAATTGTTATTGCTAAAATCACAACTAATGGGCTAATTTTTAAGTTATCGCCAACAATTTTAGGATTAATCACATTTGCATCTATTTGTTGTAAAATTATTATTACAACAAGCATCCAAATTGCTTGAGAAATTCCTCCTGTTATTAGTGTGATTATTCCAGCAATTATTACTGCGATAATCGCTCCAACGTAAGGAATTATATTGAATAATCCAATTATAAATCCTAGCAATGGTGCATATTTTATACCCATTATGCTCATTGCAATTGTTGTTAAAACACCAACAACTACTGCATCTATTAGCTGACTGCTTAAAAATCTAAAAAAGATTTCGTTTGTATCATTAAAGTATTTTGAAAGATTCTGATATGTTTTTTCTTTAAACACAGCTTTAAAGAATCTCTCCATAAACGCCATTATTCTTGTTCTTCCTGACAATAGGTATACAGATACTATGAATGCTACAAAAATGTCTATAATGCTATTTACAAAGCTCATAGCGCCTTTTGCATACTGACCTATTGTATCCATATTAATATATTGTTTAAAGTCAATATTTTTAGCGTTTTGCAATACATCATTTATTGTATTTGTTACTGCATCACTTTTTAATATTGAATCTTGTGGCAATTCATTATATTTTTGAATTGTGCCTTCAATGTACCCTTGTAAGTTTGTTACAAGTTCTGTTACACTTTGAACTAGTACCGGGAATATCCAGTTAAAAATAATTATCAGAATAAGAGCAAATATTATGTAGCTAATTAGTATACTTATCCCTCTCGCTCTGTTTTTTACTAATTTTATTTTTGATTTTTTTAGCATTTTTTCAATGCTTTTACTTGGCATATAAAGGATATATGCTATTAAAATACCTATAAAAAATGGTTTTAGTATTTTCAAAAAATCTCCTATGCCTTGCATTATTTGTGGAAAATTATCTAACAATTTGTAGAATGCAATTATTGCCACACCTAGCATAAACCAATAAATCCACTTTTTGCCATTTTTCTTAATCTCGTTCATTGTTTTTACCTCCTTCGAATTTCGGGATACTACCTGGTTTTTGGGGACACTCCCTAAAAGCAAGGTGGTGTTCCCAAAATTTAAATTTTAATTTCTAATCCAACAGGGCAGTGATCACTACCATATATTTCCGGAAATATGTATGCATCATTTATATTGCTTTGTATGTCGTTTGAAACTATGAAATAATCTATTCTCCAGCCCACGTTTTTTTCACGAGCATGCCCCATGTATGACCACCATGTGTATTGATTTTCTTTTTCAGGATATAAATATCTAAAACTATCTGTAAATCC
>OCTX011954526.1_pt1 | contig 20072 bp, 19 predicted proteins | sample 1539691 | NCBI WGS metagenome assembly OCTX01 (sample SAMN02144231, study PRJEB22623) | gut metagenome | biome: sheep rumen | host: Ovis aries | place: New Zealand
AGGGCTTCTCCTTTCTTTCGTATTCTTTAGGTTAAATCTATTATACTACGAAAGTTAGCAGTTGTCTGCCTTCAATTGCTTACGCAAATTTGGCAGACCCGCCTTATATCCCCATAGCTAAAGCTAGGGGGGTTACGGCGGTTTGGATAATCACATTGACAGCCGTGATTTCAGTTATGTGCCCATCGTTACCTTAGACTTCTTCCTCAATCCCACTGGGATAATGGCGCCGCAAGAATCGATCAAAGTGAGGTACGGTAAAATCAATCACCCCGCGATCTACAGGATAGATAAGTCCTTTGCTTACCAGCTGGGCTCTTAAGGGCGATATCGACTTGAGTTCCATATGTAGCCTTTCAGCGACCTCACTTATCTTGCAAGGCCTTTCCTGACATTCTGCCATAGCTACAAGAAAGCAAAGTTCTTTATGAGTCGCCCGGTCGTGCCTAACCTTAAAGAAGGACTCATCGAGATTTCTTTCAAAATCCGGCTTTGCTTCATCGGTAGTCTGAGCAGTTATTGTAAGTGCTCCGCCATTCAAGTCCCATGCTACCTTTCCGTACTCCTGCACAAAATATGGATAACCTTCCGTTTCCGTGATGATCTTTTTCACAGCATTATCCTCATAGCTGACCTTAAATCGTCTTGCCGGCTCAGTCAATGCCTTGGCTGCTTCCTCATCTGAAAGATGACCAATTTCCTTAAACTGGAACAGTCGTTCTGCATAAGACTTGGTATCCCCAGCCAGCTTTGCTACCTTGGGCAAGCCGGCTGCAAATATAATAAGCGGATAGCCCTTCTGATTTACTCTGTGCATGGCCGCCATCAATGCAGAGAACTCCGAGGGATCAATATTCTGTATTTCATCAATGAATAAAGCTGCGCCTCGCTCATTTTTTTCTGCTATTTTGCCCAGCGCCAGGAACAACTCGGTCATGTCATTTTGAAGATCCCCTGTATCAGAGATGCCATTGGCCGGCTGTACCTCTATACTGATATCCTGCGCACTGTATTTTATGGAAAATGCTTTAAGTATAGACAAGGCCTGCCGTACATACCCTGACAACTTTTCCTTTACGCTCATCCTTTGTATAAGTTTATGAACATAAAAAGCAACAGAACGATGAAATGCTCCATCCTTTTCTTCTATTTCCATAAACTCTGCCGGAATATCAAGGTCCTTTGCCTCTTCCTCTATTTTGTTCAGTAAAACAGTCTTGCCTACTCCCCGAAGGCCATAGTATATAACCGACCTCATGGGCAAGCCGGCAGCTATTGAGGCCAATATAACTTTTGCATCATCCATGTCGCTTCTCCTGCCTGCAAGATACAACGGCGGCGTTCCTGCTCCAGGTTTATATGGATTGGGGCTAATTTGCATGATTTTCCCTCCGCACGGTAAAGTTTTATCACGTGTATTATATCATAGACTGACTATTAAAAGCATGGCAACGCGAAAATAATCCTATACTTCAATAGATTTAGTTATTCTTTTAGGAACCTTCCTACAGTATTCGTAGAAATATTGAAATGTCCGGCTGTCTCCCTATATGTATGGCCATCATTGTAATATGCCTTGACTCTTACACGAAAATCTTTATCATATCGCTCCGGCCGCCCTGCCTTCGGCATGTCTGCTAAATCCTGCTCTAATTCATCAACATGCTCCTGAAGGCACTGCAACTTCTCTTCAAGCTCTTCATTTTCTGCCTGAAGCTTGTCTCGTTCTGCTTCTGTATCAGTAAGTTGTCGCTCCATCTCGCGCATCCGGATGTTAAAACAACCAATATCTGCCTTATTCATTAAGTCCAGCTGCAATTTCTTTACAACTTCCAGTTGCTGATTAAGTGGACTGTTAACCTTTTCCAAAGTAAAACGTTTATTGATCATGATAACAGCCTCAACCAAAGAATCCTTTGACAAAGCTGCCAGCCCTTCTCTATTTTCTGCTTTCGCCAGCTGCATGATTTCCTTCAAATCCATTATCTGCTCCTTGTATCAATAATTTATCGATTCAATTATACTACATGTCTCTTCCTTTGTAAATCGATAATTTATCGATTTGCCTTTTCCTTTTGAACAGCAAAAAAATCGGCGATGCCCATTACACCGCCGAGACTTTTACAATTTATGATTTGAGAATCGTTTGTTTATTTTTCTTTACTATATGATATAATACAAGATAGAAAAACAATATTTCTATCTTGTTAGAAGGTGGTGGAAATTTATGTTGTATGATTTCTTAATACGAACATATGGGCAAGGAGAGCCCATTTTTCTAGCCGATGTATCATATAAAGATATGAAACCAGCCATGCTGCGACAGGCCATGTCAAGGCTTGTCGAAAAGGGGCAGCTACGCCGTTTTGCTAAAGGTATATACTATATTCCGGACACAAGCATCTTTCCCACTGGTGCGCTTCTTTCCAGCGATAAAGTCATAGAGAGCAGATACCTTTCCGACAAAGGCCAAAGATGCGGCTACATCAGTGGACCGAACTTTGCCAATCAGTTTGGTCTGACTACCCAGGTGCCAATGTCTTGCACGGTAGTCTCCAATAAGGCAACTACCAAGGAACGCCGGATTAGGTTAGGGCAGCAGGAAATTATCTTGCGTCAGCCTCGTTGCACTATCACCAAACAGAACTTTCTTGTGCTGCAAATACTTGACCTGCTGGCGGATGTAGACAGATATTCAGAGATTGAGCAAGTGGAAGCCCGCCAAAGATTCAAGGACTATTTAGGCCGGGCAGCGATGAGTTTTTCCAGCATGGAACAATACCTCGGTTACTATCCAGTAAAGATATTCAAGAATATGTATGAAATGGGGTTACTATATGGCGTACCTGCATGAAGATGCCAATGTTTTTACGGCTGTTATAACGCAAGCGGCGCAAAAACTAGGCGTGCCAGAGGCTATTGTTGAAAAGGACTACTATGTAACGATACTTTTGAGAGAACTTGCTATGCAACTTCCTTACATAGTTTTCAAGGGAGGAACCTCGCTTTCTAAGGCCCATAAAATCATCAAGCGTTTCTCAGAAGATATAGATTTGGCTTCAGACAAGAATCTTACCCAAGGAGAAAAGAAAAAGCTGAAAAACAGTGTTGTTGAAGCAGCTGACAAGCTGGGACTGAACATCCAAAATCTTGAAGAGACACGAAGCCGCAGACAGTTCAACCGCTACATTATAGCCTATCCAGACAGGGGCTATCCATTAGCTATTATGCCATCCGTTATCATAGAAACGCCGCTCATGGCTCTGGCCGAGCCGGTGCAGAAAATGCCCATAGAAAGCCTCATAGCGGAGGCCATCAGGGACGAAGCTCCGGATCTAATCCGTATATATGAGCTGTATCCCTTTGAAATGAAAGTGCAGAGCATTGTCAGGACTTTCGTGGACAAGATTTTTGCCATTTGCGACTATTATCTCGAAGGACAGACAGAAAGACACTCCCGCCATCTGTACGATATTGCTAAACTCCTGCCCTTAGTTCCACAGGATGATATTTTCAATCGTCTTATGGCAGACGTGCGTAAAGTCAGGCAGACCATGAGTCATTGCCCTTCTGCAGATACGGCGATAAACATTCCTGAGTTGTTGAATGAGATTATAGACAATGAGGCTTATCGCCATGACTATGAAACGCTCACACGCAATTTGTTAGGCGAGCCAATGCCTTATGATGAAGCAATCATAGCATTGAAGAAAATTGCCAGCAGTTGCATGTTTTAGCAGGGAAATAGCGCCCTGCCTTTTGCTCAATTAGAGAAATATGGCACCAAAAGTGATAATGTTTCTCCGCCCCTGCGGGGACATTCACGACATTAGAATCCATTCGGCTGTATTGATTGAAATACCGAAATTATCCGCCGAAGTTTCTTCTCACATATAATAATCTTCCAGCTCGCCTTGCTCATAACAATATTGCAGGTATGAAGGTGAGCGATAGTACACGCCTGAATCAAAGTCCGTTATATTGTCAATGATGGGAGACGCGAAGACAGCCTCTATGGCCTTTACCGTATCCTCTTGGCTGTTAGCTGCGCCAAGTACCAGATTCTGATACACCCGACCAATAGCTGATGACGACGGTATATCATATTCATTGCCGGAAATTGTATCATAGGCGCCATCAGGGATATGATAAATCTCTATCCATTCTTCAGCCGTCTGTTCCATCGGAAGGCAGTGGGTTACGTCAGCGTACTCCAGCTCATGCGCAAGACCATCGCGCAGGTACTCAATGACATCATGCCGGCGGTTCTTTGTCTTGCGCCCAATAACTTCCACCATGCAGCAGACAAAATAAATGTTGTCCTTATCTTTTTCTGTCATACCACATCACTCCTCATAAACCTGAGACAATCAATGGCCCGCAACGTATGGAAACTTATCTGGTGCGTCGGATGTTTGAACTTAGCTAACTCCCAGAATGCCTGCCTGCTTATTATACCGGCAACGAAATCATTGACGTAGTTCCAAATTGTATCATCTGTCATAGGCCCTTCTACTATGTCATAGCCATGAATTTTCCCTGCCCGACACGCAGCGATGAAATCCAGCCACTCATCAGACAGTTCAGGGAATCTTTTTATGTTGAGTCCCGGATTCACCTCGTACTCATAGACGGTTACAAGCCCCTGCTTGCTGCGTCCTTTCTGCTTTGCCCAACGCATTGCCTGATTGTATCTGTTCGTGCAGTAGAATCCCCAGGAGAAGTCCTTGGTGAACTTTGCCTTACGAATCTCAGGATATTGCACTTCCACATTACTTCCATGATAGAGCTCCACTATAATACGCCTCTCATTCTTTCCTGCATCTTCCTTTGCCATCAGGCTCCGTGAATCATTTCTTGCTCTTATTATAGCATACTAAACAGATGTCCAATACTACGCCATCATCATCCTATACTCAGGCTTTACTTTAAGTGATGACATGCCAGCTTACAATATTGCCTGTTCAAAAATGCTAAAATATGTTACCATACCAATCTGCGTATATCCAACGAGCTTTTCCTATCGTAACTGAATGTTGCTGCACTGTATGCAATGACAAGCATATAAAGATTGCCAGGAGGCTAATTTATCGCTAAATTTCTCCTGGCATTTCGTTTTTCGTTTATTATCCGTTGATTTTTCGTTTTAGCCAAACGGTACTATTTTTGATGATTTTCTGTTGCTGAACCTAGTTTTCTTGCATTTTTCAATGGATTTTCCAAGCATGTCGTCGGTAAATTCATATTCCTTCTATCACGCCAGTTATCAGGAAGTAACACTGGAGATATTTGTGCCCGCTCACGAATCCTCTTGCTCCAATTAACAAATTTACGTTTAATCGAGACAGGATTGTCGGCGGGATTCTCTGCTAACAATCGATTCAAAGCATTTTGTCGGCCCTTATGGTTGGCTATATTTATCATATATTGACGATAAGCTTCTGCTTTATGCCCGAGCTGTATATTTTCTTTCCCGTCTACTTTAGCGGCTGCCTTCTTTTCGTCTCCAGTCATCGGAAATCCTGCAGCTAATCGCTTTCTAGCATGATATTCCAGGTAGAAATCCTCAAACCCTACCGTACTTCCATAACAATCCATAAGCCACTCCTGCGCCAAACTTTCATCTAAAAAGCGCACGATACTTCGTGATTCAAATTTTGTTGAGCTCTTTTTGGTTCCACTGGTAAGCCTGCGATATTCAATACGGGCAATACTATCACTTTCATCCAACAATTGTTTGTATATCGAATCTGGATAAACATGCTCCGTATCCTGTTTCTTCCGTAATTGGTACTGCTTGTCATAAATTTGAAGCTCTTTCGTATCATCTCCATAACAGAATGAATCATCATAGAAATGCTCTCCATAAATAGATGTGTATTCTGCTGATGTGATTTTGTTAGATAACACTGACATCTTCGCTAAATTTATAAAAGCAACTACTTCATCATGGTTACGCATCCTTACATCAATTGTATAATCAATACGAGCCACATTCCATGTCCTTAACTCGGCTAACGCGTTAATACTACAATCGGTGCCATCAAGATCCAAGAACATCGACATTCTTTCTCTGTATACTGTTATAAGTCTTTCAACATTTGCCAACGTACATTCAAATAACGCTATATGCATTTCACCGGTTATTAAAGTTAGTGGTTCCATCCTAATGAACATCCAGTACTGTGAGAAAGACGTATGCGAGCTTCTGTCATAACAACGCTGATTTAGCAATACTATCTCTTCTATGCCCGGGATATTCGGAATAGCCTTCAACTCACAATCATCCCTAGTCGTTTCATCCCCATCCCAATAATAAAACGCATGTATCTTATCTTCCGTAATACTTTCTTCATAGTAGCTCATTGCGCCTGCTACACGATAGACATCACGATCTTGTATTTGATGTTGAATAGTAAATGTATGTATCATGGTTCTCTCCTAAATATATTTCTCTCTATATTCTAGCACAGGTCGTAAGAATGTCAATAAAAATAAATCCCCGTGACCCCTGTTATATACTGGGCTCACGAGGATTTAAAAGTGAATTTTTTATCACATTCTTACGCTACCTTAACCAAATACCTCATTTTTCTTCTATTTTCACCATATCATCAAATATTTTTTAGATTAATCCGGCAGCCTCTCGACGCTTATACTGGATAAGTTCTATAGCCATCTTGTAGCTTTGCTCAATTACTGGCCTGCGTTGAATAGCTCCTCCTGTCTCCAAACGCATCAAAACACTGTCTGCTGCACCAATGGTCTGCGCAATCTCACGCCGGCTAATGCGCAGCCCTTCACGAATCTTGCGCAATTTCTCCCCTTTAGCCCGCCAAATACGGCTCATACGCTTAATATACTGATCCCGCTCACGCTTTGCCTGAGCCAATTTCATCTTCTGGTATTCTTTATATTCTAATTCGTTAATCATTTAATTTCTCCTTATAAAACGAATCTACTTTAACGCCATAGATATACGCGTATGCCGCCAAATCTTCGGCAGACACTCGCATCTCGCCGTTCTCCTGTTTACTTACACAGCCTGCGGACTTACAAATCTTAGCCGCTACATCCGACTGTTTAAGCTTGAGCTTTTTCCGGCACTGCCGAAGCATGCCCGGATCAAATACAATCAATGGGCATCACCGCCTTCCGTCACCACAACATCCATTATGGACAGCTTATATATGTTAAGGAGCTGGAATAACATCTCAATGGTCATGGGGGTGATGCCATTCTCATATCTCCATATTGTCGTCCTGTCTTTGCCCACCAGTTCTGCCACATGGTCAACGGTCAAATTCCTTTGCCGCCGCGCCTGGCGTAACCAGTTTAAGTTTATGCTTTCCATAGAGGAACCTCTCTTTCCAAACTTCTCGTATCGAAGTCACTCATAGTTCATATTACGTCATCAGATGCACCATACCCACTCTGCTAATATATATTTCACTCCATGCAACCATATAGCAGTTCAAATTTGCAAATCAGCTCCGAGGCCACCAGGTTCTTCATGGAATTTGCTAATGCTGGAATTTTAGCCCCCGGGGGTGGTTGATTTTATTTCTGTCAACAGGTATTTCTCAGCTTCTCGTAATACTTGATTCAATATTTTTGATTTGCTATAATGTCAATAAACAAGAGAGCCTTTCGATGTCGCCCATCGGAGGCTTAAATTTTTATAAATCATCAACCGAATCAATCATTATTCATCAGCTATTACGAGGTTCCAATATGACTCTTGAAAATAAGTTAAACATAACCGATGACAGGGAACTGGCACATGAGGAAGAACGTTTGACAAAGAAGCGTGCTCTTGAATTATACGATAAAAAGCTATTGGATAAGTTTGAAGTAGGCACCTATGCTGGTCTCCAATCTATTCATGGCTATTTATTCCAAGATGTTTATGATTTCGCCGGCAAAACGCGCAGCGTTAACATAGCTAAAGGTAACTTTCGCTTTGCGCCAGTGCTGTATCTGGATAGTGCCCTCGAAAGCATTAACTCTATGCCACAGGATACCTTTGACCATATCATTGAGAAATATGTCGAAATGAATGTTGCTCATCCATTTCGTGAAGGAAATGGACGTAGCACGCGTATATGGCTTGATGCCATACTTAGGAAAGAAATAGGTATGGTCATTGATTGGAGTCAGGTTGATAAAGAGGATTATCTCTTTGCCATGGAGCGCAGCGTGGTTCGCGACAAAGAAATCAAATCGCTCTTAAAAGCTGCGCTGACACCGAAAACGAACGATCGTCAAGTATATATGAAGGGCATTGATGCCTCCTATCGCTATGAAGGATATAATACATATAAAACGGAAGAATGCTAAATGATGAAATATATAATTTGTTATGATATCAAAGAAGATAAAATTCGCAGCCGTGTAGTTAAATATCTGGAAGAACGTGCGTTCCGCATTCAATTCAGTGTATTCTCCTGCAAATGCGATAGCAAAGAAATCAAGCATATATGGCAGGAACTGCAGCGAATAACAGATGGTGCGGACAATCCGTTGCTGATGATTATCCCTGTCTGCAAAAGCTGTGAGAAAGAAATTCTGATGTACGGCCGGCCGCTGGAAGAAGACCGCCCCGTTATTGTCGTGTAAACACTATGGAATCCTAAAAGCTTTCGTGGGATAATGCCAAAAGAGAGTATTTTTCAAACAACTAAAACGGAAAACCTCCGGCACATGCCCGCAAGCCGCATTCTACCGTCGAGGTTTTCAATTTTTTCCGTGGACATGCTGAAGTCTTGATTTTCAAGGGCTGGAGGTCAAAAATCATGCATTTTCAAAACAAAAAATTTTCCAGTCAGCAGGATTTTGGCCAAAAATGGCGAAGGTTTTCAAAAACAGGGTTTAGAGGCCAGGAACCACGCGGCTCCTGAGCGTCACTGTCGGCAGTCCCTTACTACCGCTTGCGGTATCGTAACCATAAATATCGTAAGTAAGTATATAGATACCAATACAGAAGTCGGCAGTCCCTTACTACCGCTTGCGGTATCGTAACCTTACAAAGGTAAAGAGGTCGCTCTTCGTAAAGACGTCGGCAGTCCCTTACTACCGCTTGCGGTATCGTAACATAGCTTCTCTAGGGATTAACTGTTTTAGAGTCTGTACGTCGGCAGTCCCTTACTACCGCTTGCGGTATCGTAACAGCAACCCTCTTTGCCACCTTGGTTATATCAATGTCGGCAGTCCCTTACTACCGCTTGCGGTATCGTAACTTGGATTAGATAACGTACGTACGTTATCCTTACCAGGTCGGCAGTCCCTTACTACCGCTTGCGGTATCGTAACTGGTGGAGCTAAGTTTAAAGGTGCTGTAGAAGCAGGGTCGGCAGTCCCTTACTACCGCTTGCGGTATCGTAACCCTGTTGGTGTAAACGGTGAACGCGCATTTGATATTGAACGTCGGCAGTCCCTTACTACCGCTTGCGGTATCGTAACTTAATATGCAAGGATAATGTAACTCAATTTATGATCAGTCGGCAGTCCCTTACTACCGCTTGCGGTATCGTAACATCGGCTCCCATTTGTTTACCATTTTCATCACGTATAGTCGGCAGTCCCTTACTACCGCTTGCGGTATCGTAACGCTGAGAATAGGACGGCGGAGTCTGAGGCTGATTCGTCGGCAGTCCCTTACTACCGCTTGCGGTATCGTAACGAACGAGTCAGTATCAACCACGTACTTCTCGTACTTGTCGGCAGTCCCTTACTACCGCTTGCGGTATCGTAACTGCCCCATAAGGGTACACCTTTTATCTTGTTAAAGCGAGTCGGCAGTCCCTTACTACCGCTTGCGGTATCGTAACGAGTGATGAACTTATCTTTCATGATACGACGATTATCGTCGGCAGTCCCTTACTACCGCTTGCGGTATCGTAACCAACTCCTTTTGGGTTGCATGGGATTTTGTCGATGTCGTCGGCAGTCCCTTACTACCGCTTGCGGTATCGTAACTTTCCATGCTAGAAAGCATAACCTCGGCCTGTTCTTCAGTCGGCAGTCCCTTACTACCGCTTGCGGTATCGTAACGAATAAACCGATTTGTGAATGTTGTAATACTGATAAGTCGGCAGTCCCTTACTACCGCTTGCGGTATCGTAACCTGGTCAAGATGTGAAGAACGTTGTTATGATTGTTCTCGTCGGCAGTCCCTTACTACCGCTTGCGGTATCGTAACGTGACAGTAGTAAACTTATCGCCTTTGAGTTGTACGTCGGCAGTCCCTTACTACCGCTTGCGGTATCGTAACTCATACTTGGCGCAAGTTTCCACAAGACGCTTTAGTCGGCAGTCCCTTACTACCGCTTGTGGTATAATATTTGCATATTTTAGGATGATATATCATGAGTGTGCTTTATTTGTTATCTAAAGGCGGACATGTTCGCAAGGAGAGTGGCAGAATAGTAATCGAAAAAGACAATCAACTGGTGGGGCGCGTGCCTATTCGCTCGCTTACTTCAGTTGTTGTTGGACCGGCGGCCAATATTTCTACGCCGGTCATTTTTGCATGCTTGGAGAACAACATTCCCATTTTTTTCTTAAACCAAAAGTGGCAGCTGATCGGCCAACTAGCCAACGAACAAGCTTCTGTTGCAATTATCCGTCAACAGTTTGCCTGCCTTGAAGATGCTCATATTGCTATGCAACTCTCAAAAAAAATAGTATTGGAGAAGATTCGTAATCAATACCGACTGCTAAAAGGATATTCTCGTACCGTCCAAAATCCTGCTTTAACTAAGGCATTAAAGGCTATTAAAGTGGAAATGGATAAGATTGCCACAGCAGATACTGCCGACAGTCTGCGCGGCATTGAGGGGATCTGTGCCCGAAGTTACTTTAGTGGATTCGGCACTCTGCTGGATAACAGGATATGGCATTTCAAGGGACGTACTCGCCCTGCTGCTGACCCCGTCAATGCACTGCTGAACTTTGGCTATGCCTTTTTGGAACGCGAAGTGCGTATAGCCGTTATTGGCCAGCGGCTCGATACGCGCATAGGTTTCTTGCACAGCAATAATGACCGCAAAGACAGCCTGGTATTCGACTTGATGGAGCTATTTCGTCAGCCAATAATCGACCGCTTTGTGTTAAATCTGATACGTCTGCAAGTATATAAACCAAAAGACTTCTTCAAGGGGAAGGAGGGGGAATGTCTACTGAATGACGAAGCCCGCAATCTTTGGTATCAAAAGTACGAAGACTATATGGAAAAATCATATCAGGAGTACGATGGCATGACATCGCGCCGACTGATACAAAGCCGGATAGAAAATTTCCGTCAGGAATTGCTGTCTCTCTCCTTAACAAACAACAGTAAATAATAACGGATTCTCATACAGGTTATGTTGACCTGTATTTTTTTTGCTGCAAATGCCAAATCATTGCCTGGAGAATAGTTATATAGAGTGAACAAAGAAATTTACGCTATATATAAGGATGGTGTTCAACATGATTCGTTACGAAAATTTCAATGCTTTTCCGCCGATTCCTGGTCCTCTGCCCAGCCCCCTTCCGTTCCCTATCCCTTTTCCCATTGAGTGGTAAACCGTTTCTGCGAAAGATATTTAGCTAGGGGGAGGATATTTTGATAAAAAGGGGGAATTTAGAAACTATAATTTGTAAATGACAGCTGAGTAAAAACAAAGACAAGGGAGTGAACATTGTGGATTTTAAGGCAATACTATTGGATACACGCTCAATTCAGCAGTATATTTTTTCCGGAAACCAACTCAAGACCAATATTGGCGCCTCATATTTAGTCGACAAACTTTTTTCGGATGCCCTGATTCGTGCCGTAAAAACGGTATGCGGTGAACAGTCTGTGGACAGTACTACATGGGAGGAACTGCCCCATCCGAACTGGGAGCAGATGGATACCATCTGCCGTGTTGGCTATATTGGCGGTGGCAATGCCCTCCTGCTGTTCCGTCCGGAAACCGCTGAGCAGATACTGCGTGATGTGGTCAGCACATTTACCAAGACTGCGTTGATTGAATATCCTGGTCTGCATACCGGGGCAGCTATAGGAACCATTTCTATGGACAACGACGGCAATTTTACTGCAGATGACCAAGGCATGACCGGCCTGGACAAGCTGCACAGTATTTTGAAAAATACACAAAACACTGTATTCCCGGAGGTATCCCTGCCTTATACAGGGCTAACACTTTCCTGTGTAAACAACGGCGAAACCGCCAACGCTTACGATGAAGAAGACAATCGTTTCTATTCCTGGGAGGTTGAGAAAAAAATTCAAGCCGCCAGCAAGCGGGACGGAAAAGATGCTCCGGCTGAAACAGAGTTGATTCGCAAATTGCAAAGTGCCCTGTTGCCAGAGGACAGGGAATACTTCTTGAACGGCTGGGCTTTTCCAACGAAGTTCGATGAACTGGGCCAAAAAGAAGCTGAAGATTATTTTGCTATCATCCATATCGATGGCAACAATTTGGGCAAAAAGTTTCGTGGCTGCAAAACCTTGACCGAACGAAAGAATATGTCTATTTCTATCCGTCAAAAGACCATAAAAGCCTTTTGTGAGCTGATTGATCATATCGTTCATGAATACGATGATTACAGCTTCTTAAAACTAAAGGTACGCAGTAATGGTGAACGCCTGCTGCCCATAAGGCCATTGATTCTTGGCGGTGATGACATAACCTTTGTCTGCCATGCCAAGCTTGCGGTTCGCTATGCCTCCTTCCTGATGAATGAACTGCAGAATAACGACATCGACAGCTGTGGCGGCATTGCTATTCTTCCTACGTCCTATCCCTTCTTCCGGGGCTATGAAATGACTGAACAACTCTGCGGAGCAGCCAAGAAACGCATGCGTCAGGAAATGGATCAGAATACGAATGGCTCATGCTGGTTGGATTTTGCTATCCTGCACGGCGAACAAGCGCCAAAACTTTCGCAGATTCGTGAACAGGAATATCATGGTGTCCTCGGCAATATGCACTTTGGACCATATCGTGTTGATGCAGATGATTCTCTGCCGGAATCCTTGCATAATTTATTGCAGGCTATTGAGCAGGTTCATTATTCTGCACAAAAATTGCCTATGAACAAAATCAAGGAAATGCGCCATGTTTTGGCAGAGAGCAAGCATAAGCACATTCAATTCAAGCAGCAGCTCGACTATTTGATTCGTAATAATCAAAACACGGGAATGCGTTTCCCCAGTATTCCTGCCTGGAAAGAATATGAAGCGGAACTCTGGGCCAATGGACGGACGCCTTATATCGACATGATTGAGCTCATTGATTTCTACGTTCCGCAGGAGGTGTAAAGCTATGGCAGGCAAAGATAAAAAGAAACTAAGCAAAAAGGAACAGCGTGAACTAGAAAAGCAAAATCGCATTGCTAAAGGCGTTGAAGCATCCAAAATCAATCAGGACAAGCAAAAAGCAAAACTGAATGCCAATAAATCCGCCGAACCTATTTCTGCACAGGACAAAACAGTAAGAATCCCTCAGCTGACTCCCAGAGCAAAGACGGCCGATATTCCTTTGCGCACTGCTGATGGCAAGAATAAAGAAGCTAAAATCAAAAATATTGATTTCAACGAATTTACCCTGAAAATTACTGCTCTGTCACCACTGCATCTGGGTTCTGGTCAGGCGGACGTCAATGTTGATGCCGAAATCATTCATGACGAAATCGGTCTGCCATACTTTCCCGCCAAACGACTGAAGGGGCTGATCTATGAAAGCGCTTTGGAAGTCACTGAGATGAATATTCCCCAATGGACCGGCGATAATCTGCGGAGTGAACTGAATCGTCTGTTCCACCATGGCCAGCAAGGAGAATCACAACTGATTATTCCCAATCTGTATCTGGACAACTACGAAAGCCTGAAAGCAGATTGGAACTATCTGCAGCAGGCATATCCGGAATTATTTACCCCCACGGATGTTTTGGAACAATATACCAGTCTGCGCTATCAGACCAAGATTGACCGGGAAACCGGCACTGCCGCTGACACTTCGCTGCATAATATGCGAGTCGTTGATGAAGGACAGGTTTTCACGGGAAAAATCGAACTGCTCAATGGCAGTAAGCGGCAATTTGAACTGCTGGCATTAGCGCTGAAGAATCTGACTTTTGCAGGCATGAAACGTACACGGGGATTCGGACGCATTGACTGTGCTATGGAGCAAAAGGGAAACGATATCCGCACACCGCTGATTCGAGAAGTCTTCAAAGGAGGAAAGAACTGAGATGAAGCAAATCACGATAAAAATCAAAACACTTTCGTCCGTTGTTCTATCCACCAGAGGAAATACCAATGTAATGACCGCGACACGCGACTATTTCACCGGAACCATGGTTCGCGGCATATTGGCCAATCGTTATATCCAGCTGACCAGACTAGGTACAAACGCGCATGAAGATGAAGACTTCCTAAGCTTGTTCTTTGATGACCTCCGCTTTGTCGATGCCTATCCTATAAATAAAATTACGGGCACGCGCAGTATGGTTCTGCCCCTGTCTTTGCAGAAGATTAAAGATGGTACAAGCATCATCGACCTGTTGAAACAAAATTCAGAGCCTAACTACAAGTCGCTGCGCGGTTTTGGTTCCTTGTCGGACGAAAAAATCTATACCACGGAGATAAGCAAAAACATATCGCTGCACATGAGCCGCAGTGACATGAAAAACAACGATGGCGAAGAACGTCTTGCCGGACGCTCCACCCAACACGGCATATATAATTATGAATCCATTGATGCCGGACAGTCCTTCGAAGGTTCTATATTTGGCTCTCAGGCGGCACTGGAAAAACTGTCCGCAGCTCTGCAGGACAAGACCTGGTTAGCACATATCGGTAAATCACACTACACGCAGTATGGAAGCTGCCAGATTCAACTTTCGGAGATTCAGGACATTCCACAGAGTAATCCGTGTACTGGGGATACGATTTGTCTGCGTTTGGAAACTCCTTTACTGATGGAGAACTTAGGCGCAGATGCAGCTGCAACCTTACATCGATTTGCCCAACAGATGAATGCCCGCTGCCATACCGACCAGTTCCATATTGTCCTGGGTGAACGAAAGATATTCTCCAAAGCCGAAAATATAGACAACTTTGTCGGTGTCTGGGGAATGAAACGCCCAAGAGTAACGGCACTAGCAGCCGGAACCATTTTCCTGCTGCAAAAAGATGAAGCATTCACTGCCGAAGATTACAGCACATTGACCCATCTCTGTTACGAAGGGATTGGACAACGTACGGCCGAAGGCTTTGGACAGGTACGCGTCTGGAATCCGGCAAAACTAACCCTGGCCGAAGCTGAGCCACCAAAAGCTGTTGAACGACAAGCCGTAAAATCCCAGCTTATAAAGCAGCAAGCCTTAAACATCATCGAGAAGAAAATGTTCGAAGCAACAAGGATATTTGCCGCCGAAGACGTCGAACAGGCCAAAAACTACTTCCCAAAAGACTATAAGCATCTGTTCAATCGTCTGGATGGAATGCTTGGCCGTAATCCTGCACACAGTCGCAGTCATCTGCAGGAAAGCCTGCTCACTGAATTACGCGGGAATACTACGCCCATCGTCAAGTTATTGCACAAAGTCGAAATCCAAAAAAGTAGTTTATTTGAACTTTTGCAGAATGCTCCGCTGGCCGATATGCCTTACAATCAGCGCAACTGGAAAGATGTTTTATCGGCCAATATCGTGGAAGCATTGCATGACATCAATGAAAAAACAACACTGGAAAAGTTAAAAACAGACGAAACACTGTTTTATGAATACTGGCACTGGTTCTTCCGGCATGGACGGAAAACCCAGCAAGCAGAAAGGTGGTTGAACGAATGAGCAAGGAAAGCCTCCTGGGGCGTTTAATCATACGCGGAAAATTGACGATGAAATCCCCACTGCTGATTGGTTCTGGCACAAACGATGATAAAAACCAAACCGACATTCAAATTGTAAAGGATAAAGATGGCATACCATTTATTCCCGGAACATCCCTTACCGGTGCCCTTCGGCAGTATGTTGAAGAAGACAACCCTCGCGCTGCCGCTCTGCTGTTTGGCAGCAGCAGGGACTACCCGTCCGCATATGAGCAGGAATTACAAAGTTCCGTCACCATTTACGATGTGAAATTGAGCAATGCCGATATTGTCCATCGTGACAGCGTAAATCTGGACAGTATTACGGGAACTACGATCAATGCAGGAAAATTCGATTACGAAGTTATCGAACAGGGGGCACATGGTATTTTTGCCGCCGATATCCTGTTTCGCGGAATTCATGAGCCGGAAAGCGAGCTGCTGCGCAGCTGCTTAACCCGTCTGGGGACGTATCTTTCTCATGGGTTCCCCCTTGGTGCCCATACAGCTATAGGTTTTGGTCAGGCGGTTATTTCTGATATCGAAGTAATGCCTTACGACTTCCGGACACCGGAAGATACTGAAGCCTGGTTCTTGGGGCAGCCTGCTCCAAACCAGTTCCTGTTCAAGCCGCAAGCGGCAGAACATTCCTACCCACAGGATGATTTGATTATTAAAGCGTCCTTCTCCCTGCACAATTCCCTGCTTGTACGCGATACCAGAAAAGAAATTTTAGACCTCGCTGTGAATACGGACAATGATGAAAACGCCAAATTGGATGCGGTTATGATGCAGGACAATGACGGTAATTGGCTGCTGCCCGGCTCAAGCATAAAAGGCGTACTGCGCCACCGCGCAGAATATATACTCCATGCGCTGAACAAAGATGCTTCACTCTTGGAAAAACTTATGGGGCCAGACCCCCAAAAACTCCGTGAGCATCTCTCACCCAAACAGCGCAGCCGCTTCCGCGTAAAGGAAGCCAAAGTAACCAACGTAAAATACTATCCGCAATCACGCGTGCGGATCGACCGCTTTACCGGCGGCAATATTGATGGCAGCCTGCTGACCACAGGCCCCGTCTGGAAAACAGGCAAGAAAGATACATCCTTGTCCATGCAATGGGAAATCCACAATGCCAATGAATGGGAAATCGGTCTGACCTTACTGCTGCTAAAAGATGTCTGGCTCGGCAAAGTTGCCTTTGGCGGCGAAAAATCCATTGGCAGAGGAACACTCAACGGGCTGAAAGCGGATTTATATTACCACAACAGCCATATCACGTTCGGTGAAGATGGCTCCGTAAGTGCCGAGGATGCCCAAACCATGCAGAAATTTGTCGATGCATTCGTGAAACAGAAGGAGACAACGGCATGAGTATGAATTTGACCATAACCTCAGGACAAAGCGAGATAAAGCCTGTATCCATGCCTGCTGATTTTGCAGCCCTGCCGGATAAGCTCAGTGAATTAGGATTACAGGACGGCTATATGATTATTTGGCAGATACAGCGTATTTCCTGGGGCAAGCTGAATGAAGGCAGGATTTCACTGGCCACCGATACGCCCAAGAATTCGCTAATCCTGGAACTGCGTATCTTTAATGAAGATGCCGAACTGCATCTGCAAAAACAGGGTGACCAGTTCGTTGGGCGCTACCGTAATGACCAGGCTGGCGACAAGGCGGAATATGTAGATTCGGCCTCCCGTTTTTGGGGGCAATATACGAAAGATCCGGCAACAGCAGATGATGGCTTTATGACACTCGTCGATGCAGAACGAAAGCTATCCATGAAACTTCCGGCGATAGACCAGCCAGCCAAACATTACGCATTGGAAACACGCAGCTACATTGGCATAAACGAACGAACCGCACAGGCAGGCTACACGGACTATCGGTTCAAAGCCATCCTGCCTGCCGACATGAAGGGAGATGAGGAATAATGTCCGATAAAGCCACCGCACCATATAACTTTGTCTCACTTCCCCAGCAGGTATTGAAATCTCCTATTGAAGGCAAAGCAGAGTCCGACCCGGAACGCTGCGAAAATTACCGCCAGCACGTTTTGCAAAAGGGGAACCTTAACGGCAGTATCGAATTTTCCATCAAAACCATGACCCCTGTATTTGTGGGCAATGGTGGCAGTGAATTCTTCAGTCCTAACGGAACACCGGTTATATCCGGCAGTACAATCCGTGGCATGGTAAAGAATATCTTCAAGATTGTCACCTGCAGCGCTATGCGCGGTGATAATAACGATGCCGATTTTAATGACAAACATCTTTATTTTCGCAGCATGGCCGGTATAAAGACCATTCGTCAGGCATACACCAAACGGATGACCAGTTTCGATCCCGTAGCCAAAAAGAACAAAAGTAAAGCCCAGGCAGGCTTTCTGATTCATAATCAGACTGATTTGCAATATTATATGGTTCCCACCAACTTTCAGGAAGTGGATGGAAACAAATATGAAGTAAACGACAAATCTCCTGGCATAGAGTGGAATAGTCCAGGCAAAGGCCAGGTTACAACCTATACCGGAAAAATGAACGGGAAACACTATTATACCGAACATCTGAAACCCGATTGGCATAGCCGGGATTTGGTTGACGCTGCTGTGATTCAATCCTATAAAGACGATACGACCCGTAAAGGCATTAGTATCTTTGAGTCCCCTTATTGCAAAAGAGATGCTGCAGCAGCTGAATTTGTGGATGATGACGAAATCGACTTTGTTGCTCCCTGCTTCTTCGTTCGGGAACATCGTGGTATTGAACATTTTGGCTTTGGCCGTTATTATCGCATCCCTTATCAGCTGTCCATTGGCGACCATGTACCTGAATCATTAAAAACGAATGTGGTCGATTATACAGATGCCATATTCGGACGCAAGGAATTATGGGGCAGCAGAGTTTTCTTCGAAGATGCATGCTGTGACAGCAATTCCGACGCACAGGAAAAACCCGCATATTCTCGTGTGCTTAGCGGGCCGAAGCCAACCTCATACCAGCTTTATTTAGAGCAGCAGGATTTCACCCCCTATAACCACTGGGATACCAAAGGTACTTCCATCCGGGGATATAAATTCTATTGGCACAAAAAAGAGGATTGGCGAAAGGACGCTCAGGAAGCAGACAAGCAAACGCCGCATAAAATTCATCCGGTAAAAGCTGGTCAGGTATTCCATGGCCGGATTCGCTTCGAACGTCTTAGTGAAGATGAACTAGGAGCACTGCTAAAAGTATTTGAACTTTCAGCAAAAGATGCCAACCTTTGTTTCAAGCTTGGACAGGGAAAATCCATTGGTATGGGCAGTGTGCGTATCGATGTAAACAGCCTGAAAATCATCAACGACACCTGCTATAAGCAGCTGTTTACTAATGAACTGCGTTGGAATCCTGCCGAAAGCGAGGAAGATATTGAGCAATACATCCGGAAGTTTGACGAAGTGCTAAAGACGCATCTTCCGGATAAAGCATATCGCCAATATCAGATTTCACAGCGTGAACTTGCTCATTTGTTGGACTGGAAAAATATAAACCAGCCAGACTGGAACAAAAAAACACAAATGATGAGTATTGAAGATAAGAACAAACCTTTCCAACACCGTTGGGTACTTCCAACAGCCAGCGAAGTCGAATAATATGAATTCCGTCTTTGCTATACTAAATCCACATGATTGGTAGCAGAGACGGATATTCACATCTATTAGGAAGGAGGGGCTGACGCATGACGGAAAAGTCCACAATCAACATCATGCTGGCCTTCGTAAGTCTTGTGCAGGAAAGAAATGTCGCTGAACCAATTCATTATCCCGATATCAGCGGCCAGCCATATACTGCCATTCAGACCAACGAATCTGCCATCATCGCTGTACAACGGCAACTGGAGAACAATCCCCTGTCCGGTGTGTTTCTGGTTTGCAGTGAAAAGGTAAAGACCTTTGACGCGCCCAAGACCGATGAATACGGTATAGTTACCCATATTAACTTTCTGAAGAAACGCCTGATTCAGGCAGACAGCCGCTTATCCGACAAACTCATTGAGCTGAACTACTATGATGACCTCGACAATATCGAAGAATCCATGCGCAATGTAACGGAAATTGCCGGAAAAATCATGACCTACGCACAGGAACACCCTGCCGCCAAAATCCGCCTGTATGCCGATATGACCGGCGGCTTCCGCTATAACTCCACCATGATGCTG
>OCTX012215749.1_pt1 | contig 20062 bp, 15 predicted proteins | sample 1539691 | NCBI WGS metagenome assembly OCTX01 (sample SAMN02144231, study PRJEB22623) | gut metagenome | biome: sheep rumen | host: Ovis aries | place: New Zealand
GTGATATCCTTGATCACGGGGCCGATGGACGGGCTCCACCCGGCAAACGTATAAGTATACGCAGGAGTGTCTTCTTTGGTCGGTTCCTCGCCCTTGAATACAGGAACCGCCTCGTATTCCAGCTGTTCGCTCTGAAGAACGGTCTCGCCGTCCTCGGCGACGAATTTGACCGTGTACAGACGGGTCTCTTCCGTGTAGGTCGCGGTGTAATCCGCGTCCTTCCTTACCGGCACCAGTTCGGGGTCCCATTCCTTAAAGGTATAGACCGTCGTATTGCTCATCGGTCTTTTTGGGGTTTCCCCGGAATATTCCGGCATCGTATTGTAGTCGACCGTTCCTTCCTGCAGGACCGTACCGTCGTAGTCCAGGAACCGAACAGTGAATTCTCCGGGGCCGATGAGGGCTTTCAGCGCGGGCTCGGAAGTACCTGCCGCGGTGCTTCCTTCTTCAGAAACCGTATAGCGGGAATCGTCGTTGGTGATCTCACCGGCTTCGGGTTCCAGTACGACCACGCCGTTCAGTGTGATTTTGTTCTTGGAGTAAATTGCGTATTTCCCGGTCGTATCCGCGTCCACGGTGCTGTTCGAAATCGAGAGCTCATCGGAAGAGAAAACGTCGTAATTGACGGCGCCTTTGACGGTCACGGTGGAATCGTCCTTGATAGTGATGCTGCCGGTGGAGTAGGTGTAAATACCTACGCTGCCGCCGGTAGATGTCACATCGGATCCGGAGATCTCGATGTTGCCATACCAGCTTTCGATTCCGTAGGCGGAACTCTGCGTCCCGACCGTTACTTCCACGGTGCTGTCCGTGATCTTGATATCATGATTGGCAATGAGTCCGCCTTTAGGCGCATTTACGGTGACGGTCGAGCCATTGCTGATGATCAGATCGCCGGTGCCTTCCCCATTCGGGGAAATGAAGATGCCGTAACCGCTGACCCCCGTCATGGAAACGCTAACGGTGCTGTCAGAGATCTCAAGAGTATCGTAATTGCTCCGGATTGCATCGGTCGTTCCTGTGACGCTCAGCGTCGTACCGGAGATCAGGAGTTCATTGTCGGCATAGATGCCAAAGTCGCTTCCGTTGAGATCCGCGCTTCCTTCACCGGTGATGGTGAGAGGATGATAGTACCGGATAGCATCTACCCCCCCGCTGAGCTTGTTCTCTCCAACCAGATTGATGGTCAGATCGATCGCTTCACCATTGATATAGCAGTAGATATTCGCACCGTTTTTGAGCCCGGTGATATCCGCGTCCGTCAATGTCAGAGTGGAACTGGCAGGATCGAAACTCGCCGTACCGTCGCCCAGGATATTGGAAGCATTTTCTTCATTCACCTGAATGCCGCCGACCCACAGATTGTACTTGACGATGTTCTTCACCACGGTGAGATTCACCGAAACAGGCTCACTGGCAAAGTCAGTCAATTTGTCACCGAAGGCCAGCTCATTGAATACTTTCAGTGTATATGTGCCTTCTTCCAGATCACTGGGGATCTCAAAGGACACGGTCCCTTCCGCCGAGTTGGGATGAGCAAGTTTGCCGTACCAGGCGGGTTCGTGATTTTCATCTTCCAGAATCGCGGAAACGTAACTCGAATCCAGGTCACTAGCTCCTGAATAGTGCAGCGTGACGGTATCACCCTGCTCACCGGAAACGGATGTCTCCGTTACGGACAGACTCAGGGAAGAATCCTTCACCGTCAGCTTCCATTGCCCGTCGTCGTAATCAGGGATCTCCTCAAGTTCACCGTCTCCGGACTTTCCGCCTTCGGCAGCGGAAGTAAAGAAAACATTGCCAATATTCAGGTACATCGCCGGACGTACTGTTACGATGAGAGACTCATTGGCGGCGCCATCCATGAAGACATTCCCATTACCGGCAACGAATACTTTCTCCGAGGCAGTCTTTCCCGGTGTACGCAGCCACCAGTTATCGGGGTTTCCTGCGGGAGAATGAGAATTGCTCTGTGCGGTCCCGCCTGTAGCCGCATAAGCAGAGTTCAGGCCGATACGATCGGAATTGCTCGAAAAGCCAAAATAAGCATTCTGCACTTCTTCAGCGGAGAGCAGGAACACACGGTCGACAGTAGGCGCTTTCGGCGTCGGATCATATTGAGTATTTCCCGGGTTCGGAATCTCTGTCTGGGGGATCATGAGCATTTCTTTACTGCTGAACGCATATTCCATGAACCCGGAACTCCCATTGCTGCCAGTTCCGTTGAGCCAGGTGCGGATCATGCTTCCTTCCCAATATACAGGACCAGATGCCATATGGAACGGATACACATCGAGGTTCCGGTCCGAAAACAGGAACAGTTCTCCGTTTCCGTTATGCAGGACACGCCACATGATCGGCTCGCCATGATACTCGCCGAAATAGACAGAACTGTTCATCGAACCGGGCAGGTTCAGTGCTCCGCCCGAGGCATACTGAAGCGCTCTGCCGTTTCCCTGATCTTCCTGTTCCTCCACCTCTTCCTCATCCGTATCCCCGTTGATATCGGCTACAGGAGAAATGATCTTCCAGGTCCTGATCTTCGGTTTGGCGATCGACCATCCGCCGTTGGGTGCGGTCTGCGGGACTGTTGCTTCCTGGACGAATCTGGGCGTACGCTTCGAAACGGTCATACGATTCAGTCTGTTGTTCCTCCTGCCGGAATTACCCGAAGTCTGCGTATCCTCCGCAGATCCCTCAGGCTCATCCGCTGCCGGTTCGGCTTCCGTTTCTTCCTCTCCGGGATCATCCGTGCCGGTCACGCCCGGTTCGGTCGTTTCCACACCGGGTTCTTCGGTCATCTCTGTCTCTGTACCGGGATCTGCCGGGACAGACACTTCCGTGTCCGTTTCTCCGGCTTCAGCCGTCTCCGCCAGCGCCGAGAACGGCAGCAGCGTAAGGAGCATCATCACCATAAGCAGCAAGGTAGTAATTCTTTTCATCATAACGGATTGTCTCCTGTTCCAGATAGGTCGGAAAGAAAGAGGCGGAATCCCGCCGGATCATTCTTCCGGGCAGGTCTCACGGGATCAGACCCGCGTCCCAACACATATTCTTACATATATTTAACCTTTATAATTTTCTCACAGATACACATCAAAAACAAGAATAACCGAACTGTTTCCGCCGAAATATCCGGCACGCATTCCATCGCCTGTGTTCCGGATTATTCCCGCCCGGGAACTGACATGCTATGATGGTTTCAGAGACAACTATCATTAAGGGGGAAAAGCCCAATGGAAGACGGAAACAAGAGAAAGAAGATCGACGGCGAGGAACTGGACCAGGAACTCGGGGGCAAATATCCGGAGCGCGCCAGACGTGGGCTGGACAAGTTCCGCGGACTTGTCCAGAAGAGAAAGCCGGAAATGCTGGAAGTGTACGGAGGTCCCCGCTTCCATGCGCAAACGCCAGCTCCGGAAAGCGAAGCCGAAATTCTGGACGTCTACTCAGGCCCGGAATATTTCGGCCTACCGGATCAGGAAGATCCCGATGGCCCTTCGGACCGGCCGTCCCGTGCTGAACCGGATCCCAGCGAGATGTTGATGGTCTACGCGGGGCCACCCGCGGAATGGACGAACATGATGGCAGTCTATGCCGGACCGGATTACTTCGCAAACCGGAAAGACAACGGGATCGGTTTCATCCAGACCAGCACGGACAGCAGTCCGGAAAAACCTGCGGAAATACCTGAGCTGAAAGAAGGCCAATGGTTCTGTCCGATGTGCGGCGCCATGAATTCCGGAAAATTCTGTATCGAGTGCGGCAGCGTTCGTCCTGCGGAGGATACGCCATGACGGACTATCGGCTCTACAGCGCTGTCTGGGAGATCACCCTCGCCTGCTGCTTCTCCTGCAGATATTGCGGTTCCGCAGGAGGCAGAGCCCGAGATAATGAACTGACGACCGATGAATGCGTCAGCGTTGCTGAGCAGCTTGCGGAACTCGGATGCGAAAGAGTTTCCCTCATCGGAGGCGAGATCTTTATGAGACCGGACTGGCTGGAGATATGCACTGCCCTCAGCAGCCGTGGGATCCGCGTGAACATCATTACCAACGGATTCCTGTTCACGGACCGGATCATCGAAGATCTGCGCAGTGCCCGGATCGAATCCGTCTCCGTCTCTCTGGACGGGCCGAAAGATGTCCACGATAAATATCGTCAGAACGGCAGTTATGACCGCGCGCTGCTTGCGCTGCACACACTGCGGAATGCGGGGATCTCCGTTTCGGTCATCAGCACGCTGAACAGTGAGAATGTTCAAAGGCTGGGCGAACTGCTTGAGATCCTTCGGAACAGCGGCATCTACGCCTGGCAGCTGCAGGCGTGTTCACCCATGGGCAATGCCGCCAGCAACGGCGTGGCATATGCCTTTGACCCTAGACAGGCTATCGGATTTGTGGAAAATCATATGAACAGCGTCCCCTTCGCACTCGGTGTTGCGGACAACATCGGATATTTCGGTCCTTCCGAAGGCAGTATCCGCGGGAACCGCAGCGGGAAAGCCTATTTCATGGGATGCCGCGCAGGCATCTCCTCTGTCGGTATCGATAGCGTAGGTAATGTGCGCGGATGCGAGTCCATGTATGACCCTGCTTTCAATGAGGGGAATCTGCGGGAAAAGACACTGCGTGAGATCTGGGAAGATGAAAATGCCTTCCGCTATAACCGTGGGTTCGATCCGTCTCTGCTTTCAGGTGCTTGCGCTGACTGCGAGATCGGGCCTTACTGCGCGGGCGGATGCAGGTCATATAATTTCTTCTGTCACAGAAAACTGTATGAGGCGCCGCGCTGCGCTCGTGCGCTGGACCTGACGGAAAAGGATTTCTCCAAAACATCGAAATAATCAGAAACATATCGTCTGTTTATTAAACCAATTATCTTATACTTTTTATTATTTCGATCCGGTCTACTTTTCCGTTGCTGTCGGGATCACCACCGGTTATACCGGAAAGAAGTTTGGGTACTTCGGACCGGACGACCCCTGTACCCGGGCACAGGTCGTTACCTTCCTTTGGCGCGGAATCGGAAGGCCGGACCCCAAAACAACAGACGTTCCTGCCTTTTCGGACGTCAAGGAAATGGACTATTATTATGAGGCTGTGCGCTGGGCTGCCTCTTATGGCATCACCACCGGATACACCGGAACAGACAAATTCGGACCGGACGATCCCTGCACCAGAGCGCAGATCGTTACCTTCCTGTACCGCTTCAATCAGGTCGTAGACTGGTTCCCGGATGAGACTGCGGAAAACACGTTCTCGGATGTGAAAGACGGCCAGTTCTATACCGAGCCTGTTCTCTGGGCAGTTAATTACGGCATCACTACCGGTTATACCGGCACCGATCTGTTCGGAACGAACGATATCTGCACCCGCGGTCAGGTCGTCACGTTCATCTACCGTATGGATTGAGCAAATCTTTTCAGGATATAAGAAAGAACATGGCGGAATGATTCCGCCATGTTTTTTGTCTCTCTATTTTTCAGCCCATCAGGATGTTTCCCTTTTCTCATACGGCTTCCTTGCCAGCCACCCGCGGAAGATTCCGCCTTCGAACAGTGAAGTGATGGTGAAGAAGATATCCGCAAAGATGATGAAGACGAAAGATGGAATCAGGATCCGGGTATACTTCGTTCCGCTGAAGGTACCGTCTTTAATGTATCTGCCCATTCTTGCCAAATAATACAGTACGCCAAGGTTGAAGTACAGAAGCAGCACAGCGTTTTCCGCGAAACTGAGCCAGGCACTCACCGGGAAGAAATTCCCGGTCTGTACGCCGCTGAGTACTGTGTTCAGCGCAAGAAGCGCAATATCAACGATGAAGAGGATCCGCGTCACGTTGAGCATCACGCCGCCGCCGATCCCAACGCCGCCGCCCCATTTGAGGCCCGCGCGGTCGCAGAAGTGCCCGAATGACTGCATCAGTGGTTCATTCTGTTTTCCTTCGATAAAACCGTTATTGGCGATGCAGTAAACATTGAGTTTCAGGCCGTTTTCTTTGCAGAATCCTTCCATATGCTCCAGAAAACAAAGCACATGGGAAGGGATCCCGTCCACATAGAGCGGGAGGCCGAACACGACCGAATCCGCATCCTTCAGTTGCTCCAGGATCCGGTCATGGTCTGCATGCGTACGCAGCTTCTCACTGACCTTCTCCCCGCTTACGAACAGGCGCTGCAAAAAGAGGAAATATGCCGAAGCGCAGAAGCGCTTCTTGGGGCTGCAATTGACGAATACCGTTTTCATAGGGCACCCTCCAGTTCCGACAGATCCCGGATGAAGACGACCTCAGAACGCTGGAAGCCGTCGTTGATCGCGTTGCGCTCCGCGAGATAACGGAACGATTCTTTTTCTTCCTCGGTGACGTCGCCGTATACGACCACTTTCCATAGGCCGTGTTTCCCATACCGCAGGGTGTGGTGCATCTGTCCGCCGCGGTACGTACTGAACGGCGTCGAACTGCCGATCGAACGGTCCAGCACGTTCTTAACTGCAGCGCTGTATCCGCCGTAGAGATTCTTGGTCACGATCACCAGTTCGTCCGCCTGACCGAAGATCCTGCAGACCTGCTGAAGTTTATCCTTCATAAAACATTCCGCCGGATGCTTGGTCCAGCACCCAAAGCAGCCCTGACACGGCGCGTATTTTCCATCCGCCTCGACTGTGAGATCAAAGCTCCCGCCTTCATATCCCTGTTCCAGATCATGTATGAGGACCCTCATATCAACCCTCCTGTTCTGCTGCGAGCACAGCGCCGTTCCATGCCCGTTCCAGATGCTCTGCAATCAGTTTCTCGTCAAATTCCAGATCATTGTTCGCAATGATGCTCGCGTATCCGTGGGCGAACATCGCGACGGTCAGAAATACTTCTTTCATCTTTTCTGCGCTGATCCCTGAGACTTCCTGCATAGCGGAGATGACCGGGATCAGTTCTTCGGAATCGATCATTTCCGGCAGGCTGTTCTCTGTTGCGTAGCCGGACTGGAACAGAAAACGGAATAACTGAGGTTCCTCTACGGCAAACCGGATGTAGTTCAGCCCGATTCCCAGGATCGGGTCCTGTTCCTGCCGGACCGTCATCAGGTATTCGCTGTGGAGCTGATCTGCACGTTTATAAACAGCCTGTTTCAGACTGTCGATGGTCCCGAACTGGTACATCACCGGCTGCGTCGAACACCTGAGTTCCTTCGAGACCTTCCTGGCGTTGATCTGTTCGAATCCGTCCCTGCGCACAACTGAGATAGCGGCGTCCAGGATCATCTCCCTTGTTATTTTTGATTTCGGAGGCATGATTGATCTCCTTTTTTATAACATTTGTTATATAACATACGTTATTATATTCTTCTCCGGTAAGGCAGTCAATAAGATAAAACGGCGGCACGACCAGACGGACGTGCTGCCGTTTTCTTCAACAACTAAATAAATCAGTGGAACAGCCTCTTGGCAAATTCTGCCGTGGCGTACCGCCATGGCGCCCACTCATGGAAACCCGGAGATTCATAGAATACCATCCTGAATCCTTTTGCGCGCATCTCCCGCGTCTCTCTGCGGAGGACCTCGCATGCGGGTTCATACGAACCGGCGTTCACGAAGAACAGATCGAAATTTCTGTTGAAGGCTTCCGGATCCTGAAGCAGGTTCAGCCGGTCCTCACGGTCGGAACGGATCCCGGGAGCGCTGAAAACACCTGCGTTCGCGAAGACCTCCGGATATTTGATCACGGTGTTCATAGTCTGTCCGCCGCCCATGGAGAAGCCTGCGACCGCTCTGTGATGACGGTCCGCGATCGTCCGGTATTTCCCGTCGATGAAAGGCACGCAGTCTTTTGCGATAAGGTCTTCCACCGGACTCGCCACGGGGTTTCTGCCATAGTCATAACCTTCGGGATAAACATAACCGCAGTTCATGACTACGATCATCTCCTCGCACTGGCCGTCCGCGATCAGGTTATCCATGATGTTGTGGACTTTTCCCTGCCAGATCCAGCAGGACTCAGCCTCGCCGCCACCGTGCTGCAGATAGAATACCGGATAACGTTTTTCGCGGTCCGTGTCATATGTCGGAGGCGTGTATACCCAGCAGACCCGGTAGTCCTTCACTGTTTCGGACCAGAAATAGTTCATGCGTACCGCGCCGTGCGGCACGTCGTGGATCATGTAGAAATCGGAATACTTGTCCGGCAGCTCAAAGAAGTTCATCACTCTGCCGTAGCCGTAGCCGTAGGGCATATAGGGATTCAGGGAAAGGTTCCCGTCTACGTAGAAATTGACGAAGTGGAACGCGGATTCCAGACCGCTGACCGTGACGCGCCACCAGCCGTCCTCTCCCTTCTCCATGTCGATCTTCCTGTCCGGGAAAGATCCGCCGGTACCGCTGACCTGAACGCTCTTCGCGTCAGGCGCATGATAGGCAAAGTTCACGTCCCCGTTTTCCAGGACCTCGACGCCCTTCGGCAGGATGTAATAGGAACCGTTGGGACGTCCTTTCTCGTCTACGGTGCGCATGAGATCCCGGTGGGGATCGTCAAAAAACAACGCATGGGCAGTGACAGCCTGATTGTTCAGTATTTCTTTCGGGATCATCGCTCAGCCCTCCTTCTTCTGAAACAGCAGCTGCAGATATTCGCGTGCGGAGAAGCGCCAGACATCCCAGACGTGAAAACCGGGATGATGATAGCCGGTCACGTTCACGCCGATCTCCTGCTTTGCTTTCACGATCGGATCGGTACTTCTCAGATATCCCTCATCGTCGCCTCCGGAGAAGAACAGGACGTCGAAGTCGCGGTTCACCTGCTCCGGATCGTTGAAATAATCGGTGAAATCATATTCGTTGCGCTGGATCGGGAAACCGCCCGAGAAGACGCCGAGGTTGGCGAACAGGTCTCTGTGATGCATTGCCGTGAAGAACGCCTGACCGGAACCGAGTGACAGTCCCGCGATGGCTCTGTGATTGCGGTCCGTCAGCGCACGGAAATGTTTCTCGATATGGGGGATACAGTCTTTCACCAGTTCGGAATCGAAGTCGCCGGGGAAGAAATTGGGCATCTCCCCTTCCCTGAACGCGTAGCCGCAGTTCATGACGATGATCATCTCCTCCGCCTTTCCCTCTGCGATCAGGTTATCCGCAATGAGGTTCAGGTGACCCTGCCAGACCCAGCCCATCTCGTCCTCTCCGACGCCGTGCTGGATGTAGAGCACCGGGTACTTCCTGTCGCTCTCGTCATATCCCGCAGGCGTGTAGACCCAGGCGCATTTCAGTCTTCCGGTAACGGAAGAAGGATACAGTTCCATGCGGACGTCGCCATGAGGCACGTCCTTCAGCATCCAGAAACCGTCTTCTTCACCGGGGAGATCGAACACGTTGATGGGATAAAACCAGCCATAGCCCACAGGCGCATCCGGGTTCACGGAGAGATTTCCGTCCACCCAGTATTTGTGGTTATGGAATCCGGGACGGATCCCGGAGACCGTCACGGTCCACCAGCCGTCCTCCCCTTTGGTCATCTCGCGGCGTTCGTCGCTGAAATAACCGCCGCATCCGGCGACTTCCACTTTCTTCGCGTCCGGTGCGTAATACCGGAAACGGACATCGCCGTTGTCCAGGATCTTGATGGCGGGCTCCGCGTCCACCAGTTTGATGTCTTTGATCTTCTTGCCCATATCCTTGTCGTAAGGATCCATCTTGAAGTTCATCTTCAGATCCTTGTCCGGCTTATGGAAATAGAGCATCGAAGAACTGACGACAGGGTTCTTGTAGTAGTCCTGTACCAAACTGATCACTCCTTTCGATTCTGCTTTATTCATAGATTGGCCTGCGTTTAAGCGGCAGATAGTCCCGCATTGCGATCGGGATGTACGCCTCCCACAGCGGGAAATCATGACCGTATCCAGGAGCAACTGTGTACTCCATGGGATATCCGATCTCACGCATGAGCCGGACGTCGTTTTCCACACGGGCGCGGATGAATTCTTCGCTGCCGCAGAGCATGTGCACCGGCGTGGGGTTTCCGTCCGCCATGGCTTTCTTTGCAGCCGCCATAAGGTCGAAACGGGAGCCAGTCATCGTCCCGTCTCCGAAGGTCGCAGGATACAGTTTGAAGCCTTTCTGGAAATGATCCTGCTTCAGTTCCTCCTCCAGGCGATCGGGATCCAGGGTCATACCGATGCCGCCGGACATGTCGACACAGTAACCGAACAGTTCCGGATGCAGCATCGCCGTGCCGATGGCAACGTTACCGCCCATGGCGTACCCCATGATGAAATTGTCCTCCCTTTTCCCTGAGGACGGGAAAAGAGACTGGATCACCAGCGGGAGTTCCTTTGCGAGAAAGCTCTGATAGGCAACGCCGTACTCTGTGTCGACGCCGAAACTGTTCGCGATATTCGGCGTGACCAGCATCACACAGTTTTCCTGTGCGTAGCGCTCCGCATTGGTGTACCGGTAAACAAGGGAGTCATCGTCTCCGCCCCCATGGATCAGGTAGATTGTCTGATACTTCATTCCGGGTTTCCACTCGAACAGTTCCCTGTCCGGCAGCGGAGAACGCAGATTGCTCATACGGTCCGGAGGAAGCGTCATGCGGTCAGTGGGAAATACGACGGTGATATCCACGTATTTTCCCAGCAGTTGGCTGCGGTAATTCATGCGCATCATACTCATTTTGCTTCACCTCATGATTTCAAAGAGACGGCCGGAATGCATCCATCCCGGCCGTCGTTGATATGACTCGATCTGTGCGGCCGTTCAGAAGAGTTCCACAGCCTTGCGCTCTACCGGGAATGCCTTCACATAGGCATCCAGATAAGCGCGGAAAGAAGCGACCAGTTCGGGCTCCGCCATGACCGTGGAGGACTCCGCATCCGCGAAGACCTTGTTATCCAGATAGTCTTCCAGCGTTTCTCCTTCTTCCCTGCCAATCATATACGCGCACAGCAGCGCCATGCCGTAGGGGCCGCCCTCGCCGGCGGTCTTCATCACGGAGACCGGTACGTCGCACGCCGCGGAGAGCATCTTCTGCCCTGCAACAGGCGTCTTGAAGAATCCGCCGTGTCCGTACAGTTTGTCCACCGTCACTTTTTCTTCATTGATGAGGATGTCCAGACCGACTTTCAATGTGGAAAGCGCGGAGAGGACATGCGCCCTGCCGAAATTGGCGAAGGTAAAATTCGCGTCCGGTTTGCGCAGGAACACGGGTCTGCCTTCGTCGATATCCGTGACGCCTTCACCGGAGAAGTAGTTGTAGCTCAGGAGTCCGCCGCAGTCCGCGTCGGCTTCCAGCGCCTTGGTGAACATCAGGGTCAGGACCTGTCCGAGGTTCAGTTCCACACCGACGAGTCCGGCGAACTCTTTCAGAAGATTGCCCCAGGCATTGAGATCCGAGGTGCAGTTATTGCAGTGGACCATGGCGACGGGCATGCCGGAAGGTGTGGTGACCATATCGATCTCCCTGTGTACGCCCAGAGCGTGATCCGCAACCAGCATGGCGAAATCCGAAGTGCCGGCAGACACGTTGCCGGTCCGGACACGGACGGAATTGGTCGCCGCCATTCCCGTTCCCGCGTCGCCTTCGCACGGAGCAAGCGGGATCCCTGCTTCCAGTTTGCCGGAAGGATCCAGGAATTTCACGCCTTCTTCAGTCAGGACGCCGGCAGGATCGCCCGCGACGAGCACCTTGGGGAGAATATCCCGCAGTTTCCAGGGCATTCCGGAGATGGCGTCGAACTGATCCATCATCTTCTGATCGTAATCCAGCGTCTCGCTGTCGATGGGGAACATGCCGGAAGCCTCTCCGACGCCCATGACCTTCTCTCCCGTCAGCTTCCAGTGGATGTAGCCGGCGAGCGTAGTCAGATACGCGATGCTGCCCACATGAGACTCGCCGTTGAGGATCGCCTGATACAGATGGGCAATGCTCCAGCGCTGGGGAATGTTGAATCCGAAGAGCGCGGTCAGTTTTTCCGCTGCTTCACCGGTGATGGTGTTGCGCCAGGTGCGGAACGGCGCCAGCAGATTGCCCTCCGCATCGAAAGGCAGGTAGCCGTGCATCATGCCGGAGATCCCGAGCGCGCCGACATGCGTCAGGTCCTCACCATACTTTTGTTTCACGTCTTTTACCAGATCCGCATAACAGGCGTGCAGCCCTTTGTGGATCTCTTCCATGGAATAAGTCCAGATCCCGTCCACGAGCTGGTTCTCCCAGTCGTAACTGCCGGAAGCCGCGGGAAGATGGTTCTCGTCCATCAGCACCGCTTTGATCCGGGTAGAGCCGAATTCGATTCCGATTACAGCACGATTCCAGTCCATTGTTTTCTCCTGTTTCTTCCTTAAAATGCAGGCAAGGTCATCTGCCCCTGTATGCACAGAGGAGATGACCTGCCGTTCCATTACCTTATTTCAGTTTCCAGGCGAGATCGTTCAGGAAGAGTTCCTGTTCGAGTTTCTCCACGGTAGTGTCCTCTCCGATGTGGACATATTCGATATCCATCATCTTTGCCCAGTCGCGCATCATCTCAGCGGTGACGTCGTAACTCAGGACCGTGTGATGGGCGCCGCCTGCGGTGATCCAGCATTCCACGCCCTTTTCCAGACTCGGTTTTCCTTCCCACATGACGCGGGCAACCGGCAGGTTCGGCATCTCCATAATGGGTTTCACCGCCTCGATATCCTGGCAGATCAGTCTCATACGGCCGCCCATGTCGATCAGGGATACCACGATGCCCTTGCCTGCTTTGCCTTCAAAGACCAGACGGGCGGGATCCTTCTCGTTCATGCCGATACCCAGATGGTGAGTCTCGATCCTCGGTTTATCCGCCGCGATGGACGGGCAGACCTCCAGCATGTGGGCGCCGAGCGATTTTTTGTTGTTGGGGACGAGATGGTAAGTGTAGTCCTCCATGAAGGCGGATGCACCATTGCCGTCCTTGCCCATGGCTTTCAGGATCGCGGTCATCGCCGCGACTTTCCAGTCGCCTTCCGCGCCGAATCCATAGCCTTCCGCCATCAGGTGCTGTGCCGCCAGTCCGGGAAGCTGCTCCATTCCATACAGATCCTGGAACGTGTTCGCGAAAGCCTTCGCGCCGTTGCGGTCCAGCATTTTCTTGAGAGCGATCTCTTCCCTTGCCTGATAGCGGATCGCGTCGGTATTGTCGGTATTGACGTCATACAGGGACAGATAGGTCTCCATCAGCGCGTCGATCTCTTCCTCCGTGACGGCGTTCATCTCCTTTACGAGGTCGCCCACCGCCCAGGTGTTCACCTGCCAGCCGAGCTTGATCTGAGCCTCGACCTTGTCGCCTTCCGTAACGGCGACTTCACGCATGTTGTCGCCGAAGCGCATGACTTTCAGTCCTTTGGAGACCGCTACGCCCACTGCGGTGCGCATCCAGGTCGCGATCCTTTCGCGCACATTCTCATCCTTCCAGTAGCCGGCGACGACCTTGCGGTTGAGGCGAAGGCGTGTGCCGATGAACCCGTGTTCGCGGTCGCCATGAGCAGCCTGATTCAGGTTCATGAAGTCCATGTCGATCTCTTCATTCGGGATCTCCTGATTGTACTGAGTGGCGAAATGCAGGTAGGGTTTCTGCAGCAGCGTCAGGCCGTTGATCCACATCTTGCTGGGGCTGAAGGTGTGACACCATGTCACGATACCGGCGCATTTGTCATCATAGTTCGCTTCCTTGATGACTTCCGTGATCTGCGCGTTGGTATCAGCGGTGACCTTGTAAACAAGCGGATAAGGCAGCACTTTGGACAGTTCCGCCGCCATTTCTTCCGCTCTGGCAGCGACAGTCTTCAGCACTTCCGGGCCATACAGATCCTGAGAGCCGACCAGGAACCAAAACTCATACTGCTTCATAATCTGTCTCCTTTTTTCCTTTTTTATTCCTTTTCAATTGATTGTGATATCACTACGCCGGGATTACTCCCGGCGAATCATTAACAGAATTCATACACGGTCTCGCACTCGGCAGTTTCACCGGCGCGGAGCACCACGTCGTTATGGAATTCTGGAGTATTCATCGCATTGGGGAAATTCTGTGTTTCAAGACAGAAAGCACCGTACCGCACATATTTGCTTCCGGCTTTTCCGTCCGTAAAGATCGGGATCATGCCAAGCATCATTCCTGTAAACAATTGGACCGCAGGAAGTGTCGAATAAGTCTTCATAACGATCCCGGTTTTTTCAGAGCGCGCTTCCGCCACGGGACGCAGCGTTCCGTCCCATTCATTTACAGCATAACATACATCATATCCATGTGCATGCGCCAGCATAGGATCCGTTTCGTCATGGATATCCTTCCCGATGGGTTTGCCTGACGTGAAATCGAACGGCGTTCCGTGTACGTCTCTCAGTTCCCCCGTGGGAATCAGTTTGTCATCGCAGGGGCAGTAACGGTCGCAGTAGAGTTTCAGTTCCTGCTCCAGCGTGTCACCCGCTCCCTGACCGTCCAGATTGAAGAAACTGTGGTTGGAGATGTTCACAACGGTATCCTTATCCGCAGTGCAGGAATACCGCAGGTGAAGCCGGCCGTCCCGGAATGACACCCGCTCCGTGAGTGTCATGTTTCCGGGAAAGCCTTCTTCATCATCAGGGGAATGGTAACGAAGGATGAGGGTCTCTCCTTCCACCTCGGTCTCGAAGAGTTTATTGTGGAATCCACTTGCGCCGCCGTGCAGGCAGTTGAAGCCGCGCTCATTCATAGTCACGTGATACTCTTTGCCGTCAATGGTAAAGGACCCGTTCGCAATGCGGTTCGCGTAGCGTCCCAGCACTGCGCCGAAGAAAGAGTGGGTAGCCGCATATTCCTCCGCGGTATCATAACCCAGCGCCACATCCACCAGTTCCCCATTCCGGTCCGGAACACAGATCTGCTGGAGAATACAGCCCAGATTCAGGACAGCGACATAACTGCCGTTCGCGTCGTCCTTCAGGATATAGCGCTCATAGGGTCTTCCCTCCGGGGAGGTTCCGACCACTTCTCTCGTGATACTCATATGACAGCCACCCTTCTTCTCAAAATCTGTTCATTCAGTTCGCATGGACACGAATGCCGGACTGTGCTTTGGCGATCAGCGTCTCATCGAACTCGTCTCTCGTGAATTCATCCACGAATCTGCCTTCATACATGACCATGATGCGGTCGCAGACACCGATCAGCTCCGGCATCTCGGAAGAGACCATGATGATACTCATGCCCTTCTCGCTCAGATCATTCATGATGTTGTAGATCTCAGCCTTTGCGTTGACGTCGATGCCTCGTGTCGGCTCGTCCATGATCAGGACGTGCGGGTTGCGCGCCATCCACTTCGCGATGATCAGTTTCTGCTGGTTACCACCGGAGAAATGCATCGCCAGACGGTCGGGCAACGCCGGTTTGACCATCAGCATGTTGAAGTATTTGTCAACGAATTCTTTTTCTTTCTTATGGTCGATGACCCATTTCACCTTGTCCCTCGTCATCTGGTCAAAGTTCGGGATGCAGAGGTTGGTACTGGCTTTCTGAGCCAGGCTCAGACCTTCGTTTTTACGGTCTTCCGGAAGAAGAACCGTTCCGTGTTTGATCAGTTCGTAAGGGGTGATGTTGTGGATCTGCTCGCCGTCGACATAGAGTTCGCCCGTGTCATGCGGCATCGCGCCTATGAAAGACTTCATGGTCTCGGTACGGCCGGCGCCGACCAGACCGCAGATGCCGAGGATCTCACCCTTGTGCAGTTTCAGGTTGACATCCTCGAAGACGCCCTTCAGGTTGAAATTCTTCGCTTCGAAGACCACTTCGTCGGAAGGAGTGATTTTGCGATCCGGATAGTATGCATCCAGTTTACGTCCGACCATCATGGCGACCAGGTCGTCCTTCGTGACGTTCGGCCCGTTGTTGATGGTGCCGGTGACCTTGCCGTCGCGCAGTCCGGTGATACGGTCCGCAAGCATCAGGACCTCATCCAGACGGTGGGTGATGTAAATGATGCCGGTGCCTTCTTTTTTCAGCCTGGCGATGATCTCAAACAGAAGGTCCGTTTCTTTCTGTGTAAGAACAGCCGTAGGCTCATCGAAGACGATGACTTTGGATTTGTTGGAAACAGCTTTCGAGATCTCGACCATCTGCTGCTGGGAGATCGTCAGCTGATAAACACGGATTTTGGAATTCAGGTGGTCTTCCTGACCAAGGGATTTCAGGATCTCATCCGCGTCTCTGAACATGGATGCGCGGTCGATTCTCTTGAATCTCTTGCCTTTGGTGTATTCACGTCCAAGGTAGATATTTTCTGCGATGGTAAATCCGGGAACGAGGTTGAACTCCTGATAAATGATGCCGATACCGTGATCTTTGGAAACTTTTGCCGTGTCGATCGTGACAGGCTCTCCGTCGATCAGGATCTGGCCCTGATCCGGCATATGGATGCCGCCCAGACATTTGATAAGGGTACTCTTACCAGCACCGTTCTCACCGATCAGGCAGTGGATCTCCCCCGCTTTCAGGTTGAATGAAACATCGTCCAGGGCGCGAACACCGGGGAAGTCTTTACCGATTCCCTTCATTTCAAGGACATATTCGCTCATAGTTTTGCCTCCTGATTAATCTGTTTCATTCAAACATTATTTCTTCATCGTGCTTGCCTTCCTGGCAATAACGTCGATAGCGCAGACCGCAATAAGAACAACACCGATAACGGCTGTCTGCCAGTACATGTTGACTTCGTACTGTGTCAGGCCGTTCTTGATGATCTGCATCAGGATAGCGCCGACCATGGAACCGACGACGTCACCGCCGCCGCCTAGCATCGAGGTACCGCCGACGACTGTGGCGCAGATAGCGTCCATACCAAGCGTACCGCCTGAGCTCGGGCTGCCGCTGTTCAGACGGCCGGCGAGGAGGTATCCGGAGAGGCCAGCAAAGAGACCGCCGATGGTGGTCGTGAGGACCTTCATGAACTTGACGTTCAGACCGGAAAGAGCAGCTGCTGTTGCGTTGCCGCCGACAGCCTGCATGCGGCTGCCGAGAACGGTCTCGCGAAGGACGAACTGTCCGATCGCGACGAACAGCGGGATCATATAAATGAGGTTCGGGATTCCGAGCGTGGATTTCTGACCGAGTTTGTACATCAGGGACTGGTCATTAACAAGAACCGGGAAGCCCTTTGTGATAACAAGCGCAAGACCGCCGCAGACGTTGGAAACGCCCATCGAAACGATGAAGGGCGGCAGTTCGAAGTGAGTCGCGAGAACACCGTTCGCGGTGCCGGCTGCGATTCCGATCGCGGCTCCTGTGAGGATAGAAAGAATGTCGCTGTGTGTCGCGTTATAGACGATACATGTCAGAACGCAGGACAGCGACATGATGTTGGCGACCGAGAGGTCGATACCGCCGCCGGAAATGATGAAAGTCATGCCGGTAGCAAGAATGATTGTGATAGTTGCCTGTTTGAAAATGTTGAACAGGTTCTCGGATTTCAGGAATGTATCCGTAGTGAGCGCCATGATAACAGCGAGGACAAAGATTAAGATTGCCAGGCTCAAAGCTCTACGGTCAAGAATCCAGGCAAGCAGATTGACCTTCTTCCCCTTCATATTTGTGGTTCCTCCCCTAGATAATGATTAGTCTTTAATGGTGGGATATCCCGGAGAAACTCCGGGATATCCGCAAAAAACAGTCTAAACGATCTCAGACATCAGCCGATCGATTAGGAAGCGGGCTTGACGTTCGGGTACTTCTCCTCGACGTTGCTTGCGTCGCAGACGAAAGCGGAAGTCTCGATGAAGTCGGATTCAGGCATCTTGCCGTCGAGGGCGTCGACTACGACCTGGCAGCCGACATAGCCCCACTGATACTGACCCTGTACGCAGGAGCAGTCGCAGGTGCCGTCTTTGATCGCGAGGATGATCGGATCGAGGTCATCAGCAAGAACCGCGTGTTTGACGGTCTTGTCCCAGCCTTTCTCTCTGAAGACGTTGGCGACCTGCTCGCCTGCAGCATAGGTCATGACGCAGCAGTCAGCATCTTCATAGTGGGTCCAGGCGTCCTCACACATGGTCAGAAGGTCAATCTGGCCGGTGAAGGTGGAGTAAATGAGTTCGATCTTGTTGCCCGCAGCAGCGATAGCATCCTGAATGCCTTTGGTACGCTGAGCCTGGCCGAGGGTCTCCGGGAAGGCGTTGAAGACGATGAGCTTACCAGTGTTGCCCATGACTTCGACGCAGGTCTCGCCCTGGAGAACGCCGTAGTTGTAGTTGTCGGTTCCGACGAAGCAGAGTCTCTTGGAATCCGGGGCGTCGGTATCCATCGTGACGACCATGATGCCCTTGTCGATCGCTTCATCGATCTTGTTGTTCAACGTGGCCGGGTCAGATACTGCAACGATGATTCCGTCATAGCCCTGGGACACGAAGTCTTCGAACAGCTGAACCTGTGCAGATGTGCCGGACTCTGCAGGACCGGTCGCGTAAGTGGTGATGTTGTATTTACCAGTTGCGTTCAGCTCTTCAGCTTTTGCAGCTGCACCGTCACCGACGGAGGTCCAGAATGCGGAGTTTGCCGTGTAGATAACGCCGATCTTGTACTTCTTGACATCTGCGTTGCTGCCGCCGCCACCACAGGAAGCGAGAGCAAGAGCAAGCACAAGAACGAGAACCAATGCTACTAACCGTTTCATTTGTTTTTCTCCTCTTTTTTCTGTTTTTTTATTTGCCCAGAGGCTATTTGAGCCTCTGCGATCAACAATATGTACCGAGGTAGTAATCCACCAGGAAGCGCATGACCGGCGTTTCGAAACTGTCATCTTCCTGATGGCAGACATCGGTGAAATGCATCGGACCGCCGCACTGGGTATAGGGTTTCCATTCGGGCTGCGGCACACCGTCCACATCCAGGCAATTCGGGTCGCCGTTCTTCACATAACTTGCCACGTAGTTCGCCATCTGCCGGGCAAGATCGTAACTCTTTCCCTTGAACGGACGCCAGCATGCTCCGAGAGATTCAAAATGGAACCACAGGTCACTGGAGTGGAAGGTGCCGGGATGATCGTCGCCGGGGATCTCCGCATCGAAAAGCGCACCGTAGTTGTTCAGTTCGGGATGTTCTTTCGCAGTAGCTTCGAAGTAGAGGCGCATGCCCAGCTCCATGGGACTGAACGTGGCATTCTTCAGTGTCTCCTCCAGCGTATCCGCCTTGACGGTGTCCATAAATTCCTGAGCGCGGTCTCCGAACATTTTTCCGGCAAGTTCCTGAAGTTCTTCGAAGGATCGGACCATCGGGGTGGAGCTTGTCTCATCTGCGGTATTGCTGAACATCAGCGGGACCATGTTGCGCTGATTCCGGATAATCAGCTCCGAGAAACTTCCGGTGCAGAAATTGCCGTCTGCCACCGGCAGCCACATCTTCATTCCGGGAACCAAACCTTTTCCGAGGCCCATATATTCCACGAACCGGTTCATGAGCTCCTGAGCAGGCAGGCTTCTTGCTTCTGCCAGATTCTTGATGCCGGCTTCCTTAAAGAAGTCGACTCCGTCCGCTTCCGCTTCTGCCAGTGTGCGGCAGGATCCGTGATTGTTGGGTCCGAAGTAACCGCCGTAGCGGATCGCGCTCATGACGATGGCACGCTGGAACAGTCCTTTGTTCAGAGGAGATACGACCTGCATCTGGACGCTGCGTCCGCCGCCGGACTGTCCCCCGATGGTGATGTTCTCCGGATCACCACCGAAAGCGGTGATGTTGCGTTTGACCCACATGGTGGCGAAGCGTTGGTCCAGCAGCCCGAAGTTGGTCGGGAACTCGGGATCTTCCGCCGTGATCTCCGGATGTGCCAACAGACCGAAAACGTTCAGCCGGTAGTTCACCGTCACCACGACGATGCCTCTGCGGGCGAGGCGTTCACCGTTGAACTCCATCTCGGTGGGATTGCCTTCCATCATGCCGCCGCCGAAAAACCATACATAGACCGGAAGGCGGTCCATGGTGGATTCAGCGGGCGTCCAGATATTCAATGTCAGACTGTCCTCACTCATTTCGAGCGTGGGGTCGACGTTCCATTCCTTTTTGTAGATATTGTCCGTGAGCCATGGCGCG
>OCTX012283333.1_pt1 | contig 20062 bp, 23 predicted proteins | sample 1539691 | NCBI WGS metagenome assembly OCTX01 (sample SAMN02144231, study PRJEB22623) | gut metagenome | biome: sheep rumen | host: Ovis aries | place: New Zealand
TCCCGACCATGAAAAGTTTGGATAAGTAATCCCCTATTTTCAGTGGTTTTCGGCATTTCTGTTTGCGACATTGAGACAGATTCGAGACACGAGCAAGAAGATTTATAACCAGAAATAAAGAGAACACGCTAATGCGACTAGGTAGAATCAGCCTAGTCGCATTTATTATGTGAACAATCATAAAACTATAGATTAAGCGAGTACACGTAATGATATAATGAATTACAAATGATGTGAACAATCAGAGCGATGAGGTTATGATGGATATTCATAGGATACTAGATACAGATGTATTATCACTTCTCTTGGCTGACAAGTCTTCGGGGCGAAGAATAATATGGGGCACTGACTCCGATGATGCGTCTGTCTATCAGCACACTGCAAAAGATGAATTGGGGATGGAACTCTTTGATGATGAACATGCAGTAATAAAGCCTCGAGTTTTTAAAGAAAAAGATGAACAGACTCAAAGAACAAGAAATAGTGCTGAGGTGTATACCCCTTCGTGGATTTGTAATATACAAAATAACATGATTGATGAGAAATGGTTCGGAAGGACCAATGTATTTAACACTCCCAGCAAACACTCGTGGAAAACTAGAAAAACTGAATTGATTTTGACAATAGAGGAAAAACTTGGAAGGAATATGTAGACGCTAAACGCCTTGAAATATCGTGCGGTGAAGCACCATACATAGTCAGTTTTTATGATGCAGTAAGTGGAAAGGAGATTCCTCTTTCTAATAGAATTGGGTTGCTCGATCGAAAGCTAAGAGTCGTAAATGAAAATGCTACATCTGATGAGGATTGGAATATATGGGCACTTCGAGCTCTCGAGAGCGTCTATGGGTATGAGTTTCAAGGGGATAACCTTATTCTTGCTAGAATAAATGTTTTTGCTTCATTTGTAGCATGGTATTTATAAGGCTTGCTCGACCGGCTTCATCGTCATACAGTTGATATATTGATTCACGGCGGATAAGAGGGCCCATATGTACAGCATGAGGTGGAAATCCTAATTCTTTGATATGCCTGTCAAGAATGGCTATTTCATCAGTTATATCTATTCTTTGCTCATGAAAGACCATACTGACCATATAATATGGAGCTTTTGTAGAAAACTCGCCAAATACACCGGATTCATCAATAAAAACACTTAAAACGTTTTTCAAGCGATTAACCCCCATAAAAAATATGGCGGGGTATATCCCCGCCGCTTGGTGGGCCAGGGTCTTTCGACCAGCCCAATCAGCTCATGCTGATTCTTACTGTTATTCTAATTAGTAAATGCTGTTTTGTCAATGAAAACACTTCGTTACAACCATTCCAAATCTAAGCCTAATTCCTCTTCCAAATCATTCAAAACATCATCTCCCATGCGAGTTCCTAAATTCAGTGTTTCATCTTGTTTGGAATAACTTCCCTATCGTAGATAATCTTTCCGGCGATTCGTGATAATCCAGAGAGCAAGAATGCGGCCGAGAAACTGTGAAGATATCTATTCCAATAGATATTCAGGGCGATCACGCATGACATCAGAAAGAGAGTTGTGATTTCAGATCGGATGGTCAAAGGTCCTCTCTTAGCGTTCAAAAATGACTTGTTGGGGTGAAGCACCAACGGAAAAGAGAATAGAAGAACACTCCCGATTCCGAAAAAGACCCATAGTACGAAGGTCCATTTTCTGAAGAATACGAAACCCAGACCGGCGAGAAGTCCGAGAATCATCGTAAGCAGACATGCCAGATGAGATTTCGCATGGTATCCACCACCGGTTGACTGGAATGTATAGAACAAAGAAACGATAATGACAGCTGCCCAGAATTGCTGCAGTGCGAGTCCGATCAGGAGCAAGGCAACCGTGGACCATATCGTGTAGAATGTGATATCAAAGCCATAGAGATAGATATCTCGGTCTTCCTGAGGTATATGCCCTTTTCTGATAAGGTTATCTGTAAGAGATTCAATCATTTTCATGTTCTGTATCCTTAGATGGTTCGGAAACGGATTTATCTTTCGGAGGAATAAGGGCGATGGCGCGGAATTGATCGCCGGCGATGACGATATCGAATTGTCCGCCCGCTTCGCGAGCAATCCCTTCCATAATGGAGATTCCGAGTCCGTGATAGGGCTCTTTCTTCTTACTGAGGAAGGAGACTTGCTTCATCTTGGGAAGAAGGCCAAGAAGCGGGTTCTCGCAGAGAATCAGAAGACCGGCCTGATTATATATGAACTCCAGGGAAATATAGCGTGTACCATGACGATCTTTTCGTTCTTCCAAGGCTTCAACAGCATTATCCAGCATGTTGCTGATGAGAGAGCAGAGCAGGTATTCGCTGATGTTCATGCCTCCTGTATAGTGAAGATTCGCGCCATTGAATTCAATCCCGAGATCTAGGATTTTCTGGATCTTGAGTGGGAGAATAGAATCCAGAGCCGGATTGCCGGTACAGTAGGAAGGAGTAGCCTGTTCTTCCAGTTGGCGCAGGTATTCCGGCTGATTTGGGAGTTTTCCTTGCTCAATCAATCTCTTTATATCGCTGACATACGCCTTGATGTCGTGACGCAGCTGCAAGGTGGTTTGGTAATTCTCCTGCAATAATTCCATCTGTTGTTGCTGTTCTTTGATTTGATGGTTCTGGAAAAGAAGTTGCTGTTCGCGGACGGTTTGCCGGGCGATCGTGTGATTGGTAACAATGGTAATAATGCCTATGGAAAGCGAGATTGCGCATCCGATTAGGAGAAAGCGGATGGGAATGTGATATTCGGTGTTGATTTCAAATAGCAAATCAATCAGGAATACGCATAGGAGATTTGCAATCAGAAGAAGATATGATGGGTTCATAGAGAGTTCTTTTCTTGGATAGAACTTCACTATCAAGAAAAGGACTGCCCACATAAGAATATTGGCTGTCAGAGTAAACATGATGCGATGCGAGCCGGAAATCATCAACTCGTTCATGTTCTTTTCGAAAAATGCCGAGAACAGATAATATGTTATCCCGGCGATGGAATTGACAACGAGAATGGGGATGATGCTCCAGAATAAGCGCTGAACCAGCGTCCCTCGAAAGAAAAACACAGCATATAAGATAAGAATCAAGAATATCCATGTATCCCAATCCGGCAAGGGAAATAGCAGATATGAAGAATAAAAAGCGGATAGAAGAAGTGCGCAGCAAATTGATGAGATATGTTCCGGCGTCTTCTTCTTGAGCATAGAAGTCACGAACCACGTATAGAGGAATCCCTGAAATAGATTCAAAGCAATCTCGTATAGTGTCCAGCCCATTTTCAGATCCCCCTGTGATACTCTACCATCTTGTTAAGAAAGTCATCGCGGTATTTCCTTCCGATGGAGACATTCATCTCGAAGTCTCCCCATCCCAGACAGACCGAGTTGTGGCTATATTTCTTAACGTGATGCATGTTAATCACGATTCCCCGGCAGCACTGAATGAATTCCTGTGGAAGATGCTTTTCAAGAAGTTCGGAAAAAGAACAGGTCAGCTTTACGGTCTCGGAAGTTCCGTCAGTTAGCGTTATCTTTGCTTCTCGAAAACGCGCGAATGCTTCCAATGAGAGAATCTTGTCGTATTCAATCAAGAGGTTTTCCTCTGTTCCGTGAAAGAGAGAGACGAAACGCTTGGTTGAAGATTGGGCAGATGCGAGATTTTCAAGCGCGCCCCAGACTTTTTCTTCCCGGACGGGCTTGACCAGATACCGATATGTGGAGATTTCGAAAGCATCTGCCATGTACTCGGCACTGTTCGTCGTGAAGATGATCGCGGAACGGATATTTCGCGCGCGGATGTTTTCTGCCAGGCGATACCCGGCATCATGGGCCTCCGGCGTTACGATATCCAGGAAAAAGACATCGAAATGACATTGATTATCCAATTCGGAGGAAAGCTCACGGATGGTGCTAAATTCACGGATTACAGTATCCGAATGCTTCCCGTTTTTTATCCAGTCGTGAATCATTCGGGACAAGCTCTCCCGATCTTTTGGGTTGTCATCAAAAATTGCGATTCTCATATTCACTCTCGAGTCAAGTTGATACACATAGTATAACATGGTCAAAATATCAAAAATGATGTCGTTCGTCGCAAATTTCGTGTCGTTCGTCGCAAACGCCTATGAATCTATTTCCGGCTGTGCTAGATTGAAGCCATCAACAACTACGAGGAGGGCATTGCCTATGAGACTGTATGAAAGAATGAAGAAGAACGCTTTGGATAGAGTCCTTGGTTCTATTCGAGCAGGCGCTATCAAGAATGCCGGCATTCCGAGTGCAAAGGGGACGTTTGAAGCGAAGGTGCCAAGTTGCCTTCTTGAGGAAACACGTTTCGTCGAAGAAGAGGCAAACAATCTATCACGTAATTGAGAGGAGTTAACTATGAAAAAGCAAAAGATTCTTAGTAAGTTAGCTGCATTGGCAACGGCAAGATTTGGATATATGGCTACTGCTTCAGGAAAGGTTGTATCAGTGTGATGAGGTATCGACATGAGACGAGAATTGGCTTTAGTATGCGCAATCGTATGCTGTTCATCTCTGATCGCCTCCTGTTCTTCTGATGTGAATAAGGAAATCGCAGGGACGGATCAGTCTGGTACAATCGTATCTAGCACGAAAGATGAAGCGGATAGTTCTCAATCTGAGACGGTTCCGATTGTTTCGACGTATCCGCGTGTGGGTTTGTCCGGATATTTTTCCGAGTATTCGAAAAGTGTTCAGACGGTATCAGGAAAAGAGTATAAGACGATGGATTTTTCTCGGTGCGAGTTTGGAAATGTGCCGGAAACGAAAGAAGTTGGCATATATAAGGTCAAGGATCTTGATATCACTCCCGAGGAGAGCCTTGCCACGATTGAAGCATGGCTCTCTTCGGAGCATATCGAAAATGTTGATCTCAAGACTGAACTGCGGGATGCAAGCGGTCAGTATTCGAGTAATGACAATGCGAAGTATCCTTACAATTATCCGGCCGTGTTTAGTTACTCTTCTAACTTTGAGACCGGAAATGGCTTTTTTATCGATACTCCTGATTGTCATATACAAATGGGCGGTTACAATATCTATTCCATGAGCAATGGTGTTATCACTCACTATATTAGTCCCGGAGAACTGGCTCATCATGATTTCATGGATCCTTCTTCGGATAATATCGTAGAAGAAGGTCTCGTTTCAGATTTAAAAGACAAATCGTATACACTTTTAAATGGAGAAGTAAAAATCGGAGAAGCGGCAGATACGGTCAAGGAGTATTTTGAAAAAGGAACGCCACTTACCGGACCCGAAGGGATGACGATAGATGTTCCTTATGCCTCCGTATTCTCCATCGGAGACATATATGGCTATAATTTCAATGTTAGAAGAGTTTATAAAGGTGTTCCATTCTTATATGGAGACTTTGGAACCTTCCAGGCGCCGGAAGATTATCATATAGATTGGGATATAAAGAAAGCGTATACAATTGATGGAAATGTGGATGCGTATGTTGGTTTTACACAGGGATTCGAATTTGAGGATATAATCGGTCCACAAACGCAGATCATACCACTGGAAACAGCGACCGATATACTTGAAGAGTTCCTAGCAAAACAGATGAAGATAGAGGTATATGACGTTTCGTTCATGTACGTAACGATTGAGGAAGTATCAACTATGAATCGGACAGTTTATCCGTGTTGGGTCTACACAGGTCATAACAATTCCGACGGAAGAAATATCCGCTGCGCAGTTGATTCCATTAATGGAGAAGTCTTCTATTATACGTATCTCGACCAGTGATTCTGGCAGAGAGTATGAAAGAGCGTTGATTCTGATGTCAAAGGAGAGTGCGGATGTAAACAATCTATCACGTAATTGAGAGGAGTTTTAACTATGAAAAAACAAACGATTCTTAGTAAGTTAGCTGCATTGGCAGCAGTTGTTTCTGTTATCGGTGCGATGTCGGTAGGCACTTTTGCTGCATCATCGGATAGTTTTTGCGTCAACTACAATCCGCATGTGCCGTCCATGTATAGCAACCAAACAGACACTGCTACGGTATCATACTACTCCGATGGATACAAAGCGTACTGCTCTTCTTATTCAGGAGTAAATGGAAGTCAAGTTACCGTTACTTCTTCGAGTGCCGGTGGAATGAATAAAACAATCATCATCACATCAACTGGATACACACCAGTCTGGAAGATGAGAATTAGCACTTCAGGCAATGTTACATTTACTCTTACTGCAAGAACTGATTATTCAGTCTATGCCAGTGGAACGATTTCCATCAACTCTTGAGGTCGCGATATGAGAAGGGTACTGATAGTAATAATCGCCATGATGCTTTTCACGACAGTACTGGTTTCCTGTTCTTCAAGCATTAATGAGGAGATAGCAGGGACAGAGCGACAGAACACGGCAAATCTTGGTAATACAGATATATCTGACAATTCCCAAGTTGAGAGTGTTTCTGTTCTTGCAAATTATCCGAGAATCGGATTGCAGGATTATCGTGCATTGTATACTGATGAAGGAAAAACCGTTTCTCAAAAGGATTACGGTAAAATACATTTCTCGGAATGCAGATTTGCTGCATTTCCGGACACATCTGAAGTTGGAATTTATAATGTCATGTACCCGGATATTACTGCTGAGGCAAGCCTTGCTACGATTGAGGCGTGGCTTGCCTCAGAGCATATCGAAAACATAGATCTAAAAACGGAGCTCAGGGACGTAAGTAACCAATACCCGTCTAATGAGAGTGCGGACTATCCTTACGACTACCCTGCGGTGTTTGACTATTATCCTGAATTCGAATCAGGAAACGGCTTTTTTATTAACACTCCTTTCTGTCATCTACAGATGGGCTATTACAACATCTATTCTATGAGCAATGGCGTGATTACTCAGTATGTTAATCCGGGAAACAAGTCGGGACTAGACGCCATGGGTTTTTATTCAGAGAATATCGTTGAAGGAGGTCTCGTTTCAGATTTGAAAGACAAATCTTATCAGCTTCTGAATGGAGAAGTGAAGATCGGTGATGCGGCAGATACGGTTAAGAAGTATTTTGAGAAAGGAACGCCACTTACCGGACCGGAGGGAATGACGATAGATGGTCCGTATGTTTCGGTATTCTCTATCGGGGACATATATGGATACAATTTCAATGTCAGAAAAGTATACAAAGGAGTCCCCTTCTTGTATGGAAATAATGGTACGCAAAGAGGTCCGTCGGAGTACTATGTTCAATTTGACATAAAGAATGCGTATACGATTGACGGGAATGTTGATGCGTATGCTGGCTTTTCTCAGGGATTTGAGTTTGTGCCATTGACTGACTCACAGACACAAATTATATCGCTACTGACGGCTACAGATATTCTAGATTCTTTCCTTGCCAAAGAGATGAAGATCGATGTATCTGAAGTCGAGTATTTGTACTGTACGATAGTTGATAAAGAAACCAACAAAGAGACAGTCTATCCTTGCTGGGTTTACACTGGCTACAATCATTCTGATAGCAGGAATATCCGCTGCATGGTGGACTCCATTAATGGAGAGGTCTTCTATTACACATACCCGACGGAATCATAAATTGAGGTAACACCAACTACAAAGATTTAGGAGAAGAGATAGCGTGAAGGTATATAGAGCAATAAGAGCAAATGCAGTAATCCTCGTGATGACCATGCTGATCTGTGTGACATCAACAACGGTATCAGCTGCAAGTTCTGATAATTGGAGTATCGTATATAATCCAAGTGCGCCTAATGGATATAATCAAATAACGGACACATTTATCATGCCATATTACACTGATGGATACATTCTCACTTGTTCCTACTATTCGGGGGCTCCAAACAGTTACTTAAAGGTATCTTGGCAATTACCAACCGGGGAAAACAGAACAGTTTTCATCAATTCTGTCGATACGGTTTTAATTGATGTGGGAATTGGTTCCTATCCGACAGGGTATGTAACCCTATATATGTCTGCGAGACCTGGTTATGCCTGTTATGCATCGGGATCAATTAGCTTGAATAATTGATGAAGTGAATTCTGAATATGGTAATGAGAAGCATAGGTATTGAATTCCGAAAAAACATGCATCCGATCTTTTCCCTGATTTCGTGTCTGGGGATCGTCATCCTGTGCCTTCTGAATGTCGGATACACGACGCCTTCCGGGAAAGGCTATACGATTCTGGAGCTTCTCGTCTCTGCGAAGAGAAGCACGCTTCTTACTTCCGCGGAATTAAACCGGTACCAGATTTATCAGATGGCCATGAACGGGTATATCACGCTACTTCTTCCCATGATCGTATCTTTAGGATATGTCTATGTGACCGCATCTGAGAAGAGCAACGGCGCGATCCGATTTCTTCTGATTCGTGAAGGGAAGATCAAATACAGTCTGTCGAAGACGATATCCGCCATGTTGTCTTCCGGGTGCACGTTGGTTCTTGGCTATCTGATTCTGGGAATCATCATCTATCTCAAGTTTCCCGCTCCTTCGGAATATGGTGTTGCACCTTCATTCATGTCAGATCTGAGTGAACTCCAGTTGCTTGCTATCCGGTTCGTCCAGATGTTTATCTATGGCATGAGGGTATCCCTGATTGCCATATATACGACTATCTTTTTCACGGACAAATATATCCTGATGTGCCTTCCGGTCATGCTGAACTATGTAATCCGAGAAATCGAGTCAAGACTCTGGACGAAGTTTTTCATGACGAATGAGAAGATAGCGAAGTTCATCGAATCCATCCGTATCGATGCAGTGATCCGGGTAGAAGGGAAGATAGGAACCATGAGCGTATGGCTGGTTCTTATCCTCATGGTTCCGGCGGTGATTTTGACATATATATCGTTAAGCGAGGATGGTCGTTATGCTCTGGAATAATCTGAAAACGGCATTTTCTGTTGCCACGATAGAACTGAATAAATCCCTTCGGAGTACCAAGATCCTCATATTCGCCTTGTTCGCGATATTCATCAAGTATCAGGCAGTCGATCCGTTACGGCAGATCCATACAGATATGGGCGGCATGAAGCTTTCCCTGACGGAACCCTTCATCGTGTGCGGGAATTCCGGCGTCATCCTCCTTGTCCTTCCGCTCCTGTATCTTGTCATGATGGCCGATTTCCCCAGACAGGGGCAGGAGATCTATTTCTTTAAGATCCGCATGAATGACCGCATCTGGTACATGGGGCAGATCCTCTATTCGCTGCTATCGGCCGTGTTCGTAGTCGTGGTTATCTTCCTTCTTTCCAGTATTCTTTCGTGCGATTTCATATCCCTGCGAACCGGGTTCAGCCGGGCAGTAAGGGAGTATTACGAATCGTATCCGGATAAAGACCATTTTTTGATGGAACTGATTCCGACGAATCTCCTGAATAACATATCTGCGGAAAGAAGCTTCGCATATACGTTCTTTATGCTGATTCTATATTTTCACTTTATTTCTCTGGTCATACTCTTATTCTCCAAGATCGGAGGAAAGCTTATCGGCCTGGTAACAGATGGATTTCTGATCATTGGAGGAACGGCGGTCTGTAATTTCGAATCCGTACTCCGCTGGGTATTCCCGCTGGCACACTCGATTACATGGCTCCATTACAATCAATATAAGAGTGAGATGGCATTCCCGCTTTATGGGTCGTTCCTGTATTTCCTGATACTGGATATCACACTGATTATCCTTATCCTGGCGGTCCCGAAAAAAGATGAAACGAAGGTGATGACGTGATAGAAGTAAAAGATGTGAACCTGACGATAAAGAAACACGAGATTCTGAAGGGAATCACGTGCAGTTTCGACTATGGGACGATCACCGGACTTGTCGGGAACAACGGCTGTGGAAAGACGATGCTGATGAAATGCATCTGCGGCTTCATCCGCCCAAACTCCGGACAAGTGCTTTTCGACGGGAAAAGGATCGGCAAGGATACAGACTATCTCAGGCATGCGGGAATCATTATCGAGACGCCGCGATTCATCGACTACTATTCCGGCATGAAGAACCTGAAAGTCCTGTGCGGATTGTCCGGAAAACCTGATGTTGCAAAACTCAAGGAGACACTTTCGATGTGCGGGCTGGATCCGGAGCTTCGGATATCGGTTCGAAAATACAGTCTGGGGATGCGGCAGCGACTCGCGCTCGCGCAGGCGATTATGGAAGATCAGAAGGTGCTGATCCTGGACGAGCCTTTTAACGGACTGGACAAACATGGCATCGCGGAGATGCGAACTCTGCTTCTTAAACTGAAAGAAAAAGGGCACCTGATCATCCTGTCCAGCCACAACGCAGAAGACGTGAAGCTCCTGTGCGACCATGTCATCGAGATGGAAAACGGGGTGATCCTCCGGGCAGGGAAGTAATCCGCGCATGGCAGAATAAAAGGGTCTCAGGGAATCTCCCTGACAAGATAATTGCGCCTGAACGTTCAGGCGCGTTGCTTGATAAAGCATGGACAAATGGAACAGGTCAAAACCGTGGATGATTTCAAAAACAAACAACTGACTCGACAATTGCCGAGCCAGTTGCTTTTTACCTTGCTATACCCTGATAAGTTTTATATCCTTACGAGGCTGTGCCAAACGCAGCGTTATTTTTTCTCGGGGCGCGTGGTTTGACGCTTACGAAAAGCATAGAGCTTTAGGAAAGGAATTGATTTAAAATGAACAATTCAAGCGGATGGAATTTTCCTGATTTTTCAGGATTGCAAGCATTTCTTTCGGGCCTTCGAGAGCTTGTTCGCCCAATAAACGAAGTAATGCAAAATCTAAGAGAGATAGTTAAGCCTTTCACTGAATTTGTTGAGGATTTGAAGCCTAAACTCATAGCAAGCAGTCAGGTATTACTAGGAATCGGACGAAAGATCAAAGCGATTGAGCGATTGGGAGAAGCTCAGTTTGTTTACTGGGATTATATGAACCAAGATTTTGTAGATGACATAGTTGATGCCAAAAATATAAACTCATTTCTCAGACAGTGCATGATAAAAGACAAGTATAAAAAGGTAGATGAGATAATTAACAAAACTCTGAGTTCGAATCAAATAGAACCTTTTAGGCGCTTATATACTCAAGCAGTTGATGCGTTCAGAGAAAAGAAAAATGATCTCGCTGTAGTCGGGTTTACTGCTGTATTTGACGGACTTCTTTCGGTGGTCAGCAATGATCAGACTCACAGACTCAATACTCGAATTGCTGTAATCAAAGAAAAACTGAATAAGGATGCAGTATTAGACAATGACGAGTACGCTATGATTACGCTTATAATGACGTTGGAAAAAACACTGGACACATTCGTAGCATTTTATGATTTCAAAAATGAAGAGCCCAAGGGACTAAATCGACACTGGATCGCACATGGAAGAACACTGAGAAGAAAAACTCAACTCGACTGTGTGAAAATGATTAATCTGCTATATGGATTGATTCTTGTATCAAATCTTGAACAGTCGAAAACGTAGAAAGCCATCTTTCCAGTATGCTCCCTCAATCGTCCTATGACATAAAAGTGAGGATGATTCCAATTAGTTACGTAAACAACCAATCGGAATTACTAATACCCCATCATCTCTGCGGTAGCCGTATTTTGTTCCTGTGATGACAAGTTTCAAATCCGGTAAACGCAAAGGTGATTGAGTACCATCAGAATTGTGTTCCTTAATAAGTCTCTCGATTTCGCACAGATGATTTGCACCTTCATCTACTTCATTTTGACCTAATTTGATTTCAATCAGAGCATAACGACCATCCTCAAGGTGTAATACTGCATCAGCCTCTAGGTTGAGACGATCGTGGTAATAGGAAATAGTACCGTTATTGGCAGAAGAGTAGACTTTTAAATCGCGTATGCATAATGACTCAAACAGAAAACCAAGAGTCTTATAATCTCGAGAGAAATACGCCGGAGATATACCAAGTGCTGCAGTTGCTATAGACGGATCTATGAGATTTCGCTTGTTTGATGATCTCATTGATGTACGCGATCGAATTGCCGGACACCATGCCGATATATCCTCGATAATCATCAGCTTTTCAAAACCGGATATGTATTCGTAATATGTCTGTTTGGACATGTCGCAAGTTGCTGTCACATCCGCAAGAATAGTTTTTGTTGTAGCAAGCGTACAGAGATTGCGTGCATAGGATCGTAAAATAGTCTGCGCCCATATTGGATTCCGCTCTACTTCATCAACCTTTGATATATCTACTCCACATGTTTGCTGAAACAAATCTCGAGCTATAAGCAATTGTGCTTCTTGGCTTTTTGCTTTAAAGCATGCTGGCCATCCACCACGGCAGATGGCAAATTTAATGCCATCTATTGTTAAATCCGATTCGCAACCGTCGAATGTATCAGGAGCATCAAAAAGAGCTTGTAACGATATTTGACCATTGGATTCGCCACTCTCGTAAAGACTCATCGGATACATCTTCATTTTTGAAATGCGAAGAGTACCGGTATGTGGTGTCTTTACTTTTTTCGCACTCGATCCAGTCAGAATATATTGTCCGACTTCGCCAGAATCATCCACATCTTTCCTTATAGCCCCCCAAATCTTCGGAGCATCTTGCCACTCGTCGAACAATCTTGGTTTTGCACCTTTTAATAGATCTGATGGTTGCGTATTGGCAATGAGAAGAAGGTTTTCTCGTTCATCCTCGTCTTGGAATTCAACAACGCTTTTGGCTTTTTGTTTGGCGGTGGTTGTTTTACCACATCCTTTGGGTCCGGTAATCAGTGCGGCTCCAAATGCCTCTAATTTCAATGATAACTGGTCATCGGCAATTCTTCTCAGATATTTCATTACGCTGCACTCCTTCACATAGTGTCAACTGAGATTCTACCATTCACTTGACAGATTTGCAATGTTTTACTTGACACTTTTGCAGTGTTTTGGTTGACAGATTTGCAGTATTTTACCTGACACTTTTGCAATGTGCTTTACAGTAACTCTTTAGTATGCTCCCTCTCCTGTCCTAAAATTGGGACAATGTGGTCCGACAGTTGTCCGATTGAAAGTTTACAATTAGCCCTGATCTTAGGCGTTTGGAGGCTTTCGGAGATATATGCTCATTTGTAAACATTTTTATCATGGTTTTCCTCTTGTACAGTGTAGAATATCGTGCTATTATTCGGCTATATAGAATATATGTTCGTTTTCTAAATCTGATACAAGGAGAGATGAAATGGGAAGACATGACACGGTAGCTTGGCAGAGAATAATTGCACTGTGCACGATATACGGAGTAGACATAAACGATATTAAGAAGAAGTCCAAGAAGATCCTGTCTCTCTATTCGGATCTTGTTGTACTGAAAAGAGCGAAAGAAGACGAGTTTTCTTTTCTCTACCCTTGCCCGCCGCTGGACTATATGAAAGCATTGGATATTCTAGATAAACTCGATCCGGATCAAGGGAAACATGACCTTTCGATCATCATATACCACCATATCAAAGTTGAATGGTTTACGGAACTCGTAGAGGATACAATAGCGAAGCTGAGAGAGTTTCCGGACGGAGACCTGTATTCCGGTGTCATAAACCAATACTATCTGACATCTTTCGTTCAAGATGATGAGACGATTGCTCATGAACTCCGGGTCGAATACAGCCGATTATATGATCGGAAGCGTGAAGCGATGATTATGTTCGGTTTGTGTCTCTGGCACTATGTTATTCCTCGCAAGCGTGATGAGATGATAAAGCTATCTGACCTTCCATTCGCTACTATAGATTAGTCCCAGCACTTGTCCCAAAAACTGTTCCAAAATCGGTTCATGAAACTTCCAAGTGACAGACGAAATGGACCGCCATACAATCAAGGTGACGATAAGAAATCGGCACCACGAAGAAAGAGGAGAAGCCTCGTAACCTTGTGGTTGCGGGGCTTCTTTAGTCGGAAAGGAGTGATGAAAACAGACAATCGGAAGATGAATCTCGACATCTTCTATGAACCTTGAAAACTGAATAGCAGTTCCCTCCCCTCCATAGGAACCTTACCCGTAGTCACAGGCCGAGCGTTGAAGCGATGAACGAGCATCGTGAGCCGTCACACCCAATGAGCGAGGTAAGAAGGATCAGAAGTCCTGGGGGAAGGAGATCCGAAGGAACCCTCGTAAGGAGGGAGACTTCCTGCCCGGGAGTGGACGGTAAATACGGGCAAAGAAGAAACTATATTACAGAAAGGAAAACAACCATGTACAATTCTTATGAACCTTTGGAAACAAAGACGATCGAAGATCTGATGGAAAAAGAATTCGAAGACAAGCCGCACTTGGTGGATACGCTTCTTCCGGGTGTAGGCGTGTATATTCTGGCAGGCGATCCAAAGAGTGGAAAGTCATGGCTTGCACTTGATCTGGCACTTCATATTGCTTCAGGAAAACCTATGTGGGAACACGAAGTCTTTATGACAGAAGTGTTGTATCTGGCACTTGAGGATGGAGAGAAACGGTTGCAGGACAGAATCCTTCGAAATGGAACCGGAGTTCCACCGGGTTTCTACTATGCAACCAATGCACTGACCGTGCGAGGCGAACTTATCCGTCAGCTTTCAGATGAAAAGAAAAAACACCCTGGCATAGGCCTTGTCATAATTGACACGCTTGCTGCGGTAAAAGGCGAATCTATCGCAACAGCCAGCATATACCAGGATGATTACAACATTATGAGAGCTCTTCACGAGTTCTCTACCAACAATAATATCACGATTCTGGTAATACACCATACAAATAAGAGCAAGTCCCCTTACCCGATGAACAACATTTCCGGATCCAATGGAGTGACCGGTGGTGCTGATGGGAGTTTTGTCCTCGAAAAGGACAAGTTCGAAGATGAGGTAGCGAAGCTCTATTGCAGCTGCCGAGACTATGAGGATCACGTACTTACGTTGAAGTTCAATAAGGAGACCTGCAAGTGGGAGTGCTTGAAAGATAACTCTTCATATATGGACTCGCTGGAAAGTGATCCGGATATGCGTAAGGTGGTTGAGTACATCAAGGAGACGAAAGAGTATCGAGGCAGTGCCAGTGAATTGTCCCAGAAACTTGGGATTGACAAACCGGGTCAGATCCTGAGTGGGAAACTCAGAAGAAAGAGATTGGATCTGGAACGTGCCGGGATCCTCTTCACGAGAAACCGAAGCCGCATCGGAAGAGAAATCACTCTCATGCTGATCACCCCAAGCGATCAGGTTCCAAATGTGGAAGGTGGTGGTGACGATGCGTGACGATGTGACGATGAAAAATACCCACCCCCTCCAAGAAAGCGTCACATCGTCACAAGCGTCACAAGTGAACGCAGAAATGAACGGTAACGCAGACACGGAAGTGGAGAAGCAAACCATTTCTTTTTCAGCCAATCCATCCGCTCAGTGGCAAGCCACAAGAGATGTAGAAGTAGTGGAAGAGAAAAAGGCAAGCAGAGCATTCGGCATGCCACCGAACGCGGAAGAATCGGGCGGTAGCCCGAACCCACTCGAAAAACACAGTTCCACCGGGAAGAAAATCACCCGGAAAAGAAGCAAAAATCTGTCGATCCATCTCACGCCAAAGGAGAAAGATGTTATCGTCACAGGAGCCAGGAAAGCAAAAAAGACCGTCACAGATTTCATTTTGGACTCCGTTCGAGGCGCAGAATTTATTGTGTGCGATGATCTTCACCCGATGCTGCTGGAAGAAAAACGGATCGGAAACAACATCAATCAGATTGCAAGGAAGATCAACTCCGGTGAAGTGCAAACTCAAAATTTCGAAGAACTTGCGAGAGAATTGAAGCTTCTGAATGCTTCTTTGTTTATGATCGTGAGGCGATTCTATGGCGACAGTTAACTACATTCAGGAGAAGACTCAGTCCGCATCGGTCATGAAAAAAGTCATCGACTACTGCTCCCGACGATGAAGTCGTTGGACAAATAAAGCCTGAGATTTCAGTGGTTTCAGGGTTTCGATTTTGCGACTTTGCGACCAATTCGCGACTGGGAACTAAAGATTTATAAACAGAAATAAAGAGAACACGCTACAGCGACTAGGCAAAATCTGCCTAGTCGCTTTTCTAATCTTCGCCCCTCATTTACGACCAATTTTTTGTTGTATAATTGTTGTAAACGGGGGTAACCCTTAGTATAGAAAATTATCAGCAAAATGAACAACAATTCATCATATAAAGGTTGGCAGACAAATGCAAAAGGGGGATATTACTTATGTATGACAAGATAAGCACTTGGCTTGATAGCGTTTTTGACAGAAGCATACCTGAAGGAGTGGTATCAGTCTGTTTTAATCTGTATGAGGATGGAGATGGCAGCTGGTCTCTGGAAGTGGTTGGATGCTCTTCTTTTGACAGCGAAGATCCTGATTGGGCTTGTGATGAGGTAACGGATTTTGAGACCAGAGATGAACCTTTTACCTGGACGGAAGAAGCCATTTGGGAGAAGGTGCTGTCTGACATCACGAAGATCTTATATCAATACATTCAAGAAGGCAAAGCATCCGGGTATCTGAATTCTCTTGATGGTGTTGCTGTAGGATTCGCTGATGGAGATCTGAACATTCTTGTTGAGAAAGAATGATCAGTACGTAAAAATACCAGAATACATGCTGTTGAGGAGTGAATGAAAATGTGTGTAGTGTGTGATAACATTCAATTAACTAAATGGTTTGCTTCTCCTAAAGAATACATGCAGTGCCTGAACTACATTCAAAAGCTTCTGGATTCCGGTGACTTTGAGATGGAATCGCAGACGTGTGATTTGGATAAGGTCAAAAATGATAATGGCTACTGGGTTGATGATCTAATTGCACACACAATAAGGTGCAAGCACTGTGGACAGGCTTATACGTGTAGCGTAGATACATATCATGGAAACGGTCGTTTCAGAGAAGGTCGCTAGTATTGCAAGTAAACAGTTAAACAGACCGATACCGCAAGATAGAAAGGTTTGTAGACTTAAAGTTAGTGTTGTGTGGTATGATTATTTGTAACTACTCTGATAGGAAAGTGCTTATCATTAAATAGTTGGAGATGCTTTATGTTTTGTATGAATTGTGGGCAGCAATTGCCAGATGGTGCTAAGTATTGTTTACAGTGCGGTACACCGCAGGGTGCAGTTTCTCCGACAGGAACTACTCAGGCAGAAACCATTAATCTTGATGGGATGCATACATTCGTACCGGCACTGTGTCCCAACTGCAGTGCCCATATGAAAGTCGATTCATCTGCGAAAGTCGCGCACTGCGATTCGTGCGGTACTGAATGTCTCGTTCAGGATGCAATCAAAGCACTTACGGTCAGAGGCAATGTTCAAGTTGGAAGCGCAACAATTAATGTCAGCGGAACCAATACTGATAGCCTTCTCCAAAGGGTTGAAATAATGCTTGGGGATGGTGATTTTGGTGGAGCAATGTCAAAATGCGATACTATATTAGATTCGGATCCTACGAACGGAAGAGTATATTTCTATATGCTTATGTCCAATTTGAATTGCAGAAAGGGAAGTGATCTTACTGCTCAGAAGGCACCATTTGATTGTAATCAATATTATCTTAAGGCCATGCAATATGGTGATCCTGAACTTAAGAATGAGCTCCAGGGTTATATCAATGTAATTAATCAGAGACTTGGAGAAAAACAGAAGAATCCTAAAGTAGGGGATGAAATCTATTTCGGCAACCAAAACGGGCAGCGAATTTGGTGGAAAGTTCTTAGAATACAAGATCGAATGGCTTTAATTATCAGTTCATATAATATTTGTTGCATGCCTAATCCGTTTATCACTTGGGCAAACTGCACATTGAGAAAGTGGCTTAACAACGATTTTATCAGTGGTTACTTTACGCCAGCGGAACAGTCAAGGATTCTTCCTTGCAAATTGAACACTGATAATAACAATTGGACACCCGGTGGCGTTCCTACAACTGATAAGGTCTTCTTGCTAAGCATAGATGAAGCATTCACTTTGTTTGCTAATAATCAGGCAAGAGCCAACGGCTCTAGTTGGTGGCTCCGGTCGCCCGGTACATTCACTTATTACGCTGCCTATGTTTACGGTGGTGGCAAGATCAGCACTATTGGTGACCATGGCGGCAACAGCTCTCATGGCGTTCGCCCCGCTTTATGGCTAAATCTTAATTCTTGATTCTTCAAATCTAAATCAATAAAGGCGCCGAAGGAGCGGAATTTTATAGAAAAACGAGCAACAATGGTAGCGAAGTGCCAGTGATTACAAAAGCAAAGGACTTGTGCTCGTACGTGGTAAAAATCACTCAAAAGTCCCCAAACCAATACCGTTTTACTTTTGTAACCAGACTTCAGAACCTATCCCTTGATGTGATTGAAAACTTATATAGGGCAAATGATACATCTCATATGACAAAAATAGAAACGATTCAGAGAAAAGGAATAAAGTTCTTTTTGATAAGCTGGGAATATGATTATGGATAAAATCTTTATAGAAATATAAGGGAACAAGTCAGATCAACATAAATATACACAAACGGCATACAAAAACGGATCGAATACATTTGGTGCAAAAGTCAAATCTTAGTTTCTGCTATAGCCATTCTGTTCAGCAATCTATAAATGAAGAGTAGGTTCACTAGGTGAGATTATATGAGACATTTAGATAAGGGGAATAACGATTTTGAAACATGGTGCAAGGATAATAACCGAGGCGATCTAATTTCCGAATGGGACTTAGAGAAAAACGGAGATTCAAGGCCGTCTGACTTTTTGCCTGGATCAAACAAAGAGGTTTGGTGGAGATGTAGTAAGAACCACTCTTGGTCTAAGAGTATTAAGGATCGTGTAAATGGGAGCAACTGTCCCTACTGCACTAACAAAAGAGTATTAGCCGGATTTAATGATCTTGCAACTCTCTATCCCGAGTTGGCTAAGGAGTGGGATTATGAGAAGAATGGAGGTTTATTACCGAGTCAGGTGATTCCTGGCGCAGAGAAAAAAGTTTGGTGGATTTGTTCTAGAGGTCATAGTTATAACTCGTATGTGTTTAATAGAAAGAAAGGGGTTGGTTGCCCATACTGTGCCGGAAAGAAGGTGTTGGTCGGATTTAACGATCTGCAAACGCTTTATCCTCAACTAGCCAAAGAGTGGGATTTCGAAAGAAATGGGGACATAAAGCCAACCGATGTTCTTCCTGGATCTCACAAAAGAGTCTGGTGGAAATGTTCAAAGAATCACGAATGGGAAATTGAGATAAAAGTGCGCTGTTCTGGCAATAATTGTCCATATTGCTCGAACAAAAAAGTACTTGCTGGATATAATGACTTAGGTACTACACATCCAAAACTCGCTCTTGAATGGAGCAAGAGAAATAAACTTTTACCTAGCGAGATAATTGCAGGCGGTGATAAGAAATATTATTGGATTTGCCCTGTCGGGCATGACGATTATCGTATGACAATTCATCAGAGAAAGCGAGGTCAAGGTTGTCCGAAGTGTGCTCAACAAAGTCAGACCTCATTTCCAGAACAGAGCTTATTCTTTTACATTAAACAAGCATTCTCTGATTCGATTAACAGGTATGTTATCGAGCGAAAGGAGATTGACATCTTTATACCTTCTCTGAAAATTGGTTTGGAGTATGATGGATACTATTCACACAAGAATAAACTGAAAAAAGATATTGAAAAAGAAATGTTTCTCAAAGGGAAAAATATACAGTTGATTCGTATTAAAGAATACAAAAAAAGGGGTGAATGTACTAATGCAGACTTTTACATTCATGAACATACTACATATAAAAGCATAACAAATCTTATCAAAGATATTCTTGGCTATTTGCATGTTGAGCATAATATCTCAGTTGATTGTGAAAGAGATCAGGCAAAGATTCAAGAACAGTATATCGATTCAATGAACAAGAATAGTATAGCTATAGCCAGACCAGACCTTGTATCGGAATGGGATTCCCAAAAGAATGGATCTATAAAACCGATATGTAATGACCTATGTCAATACCAATATTAAGTTGTATCTGAAAACATCTTAGAAGAGCTATGGAGTATCAGTTCTCGGCCTTGGCC